>Ga0180007_10005943_pt1 | contig 12110 bp, 20 predicted proteins | sample MM_PC_MetaG_FD_121122 | JGI IMG/M metagenome (GOLD analysis project Ga0180007, IMG submission 121122) | Groundwater microbial communities from the Aspo Hard Rock Laboratory (HRL) deep subsurface site, Sweden - MM_PC_MetaG | ecosystem: Environmental > Aquatic > Deep subsurface > Groundwater...
CCCTGTGAGCAGCTCGGTCATAGTCTCCGACTTGATTGACACTCCAATATCGGACGCTCTGAGGTCAGTGGCCACAATCAACTTGCCGGTAGGTTCAGGAAAGGTGACTGCGAACCTGACCGATTTGCCGATTGAGGCATCAGCCGGAATTGTGATCCTCGTGCCGATTGATTTGCCGATTGAAGCGGTCAAGCGCTCTATCTATACCGTTGATATCCCGGTGGAATCCGTGTGCAGAACCGAGGCGGGAATCGTTCTCCCTGTCGAATCCGGCGTCAAGGCGATAATTATAGCCGACGCACCTGTCGAAACGGCAATGCGAGTGGTAAGTGATGCTGACCTGCCGGTCGAAACGAACTTCCGGATGCTCTATTCGGTCGACCTGCCGCTTGAATCTATCGCGAAGCTGGGCGTGACATTCGACCTGCCTGTCGAATCCGCTATCGGCTTCAAAGCGACGATCACCCTGGCTATCGAATCGGATAAGGGGCTTGCAGCGATCATCGACTGCCCGGTTGAATCGATAGCACATACCTTGGCGATGTTCGATCTGCCAGTTGAAGCCTTTGTCGAAATGTCGCGACTACTCGGGATCAATGTCGCGGCGATATATATCAGGATCCCGGGAGCGGATGTTCTCGTGAGGGTGCCTTCCGCGGACTATCAGATAAGAACGGCAGAGGCGGAAGTCGATATCAGAAAACCTGACGCGAAGTCACAGATTGCACTTGCGCATGCTCAAGTTGTTGATTTGCATCCTAAAATAAAGAGGTAGATATGACTGTAGTTGTGAAAGCGGTAGGACCTCCGGAGAAATCGTCCTGCTGGATTGAGGTCCTCTGGAAAGACAACGAGAGAGAGAGTATCGTCGCTGCAGATGTCAGTTCGATCGCGCTCAAGCTGTATCAGACCGATGATGCGAAGACCGAAATCCACAGCGCCGACGTCACCGCCGATTTCGATGAAACGCTTCTGACTCGATCCAAGGCCAAGGGTGGTCCGATCAATTTCAAGACATATCTCGGGCCAGATGACAACAAGATATTTGGAGGGGCTAACCAAAAGGACGGTGATTTCGAGATTCACCGATGCCTTTTAACATTCACAGGAACGGGCACGAAGCCTGAAGTTCTGAATCTCGAAATTCTGATCTATGTCGAGGACCTTGTTTCGGTATCCTCTGCATAGTCAGCCCCAACATCAAACTCTAAAGAGGAGGTCAATATGAACACAACTTAACTGAAAGGATACTGCAATGCCAGTTGAACGCAAGCATATCTATGTCGGCGGTTCGGCTGTAATGCCGGACAATGACACCATTCTCAACATCGGCGGTGCAGCCGATTTCACCAAGAAGCCTTCATTCGCTCGACTCTTGAGCGCCGATGAACTGAAGGCCGTCTCCGAAAACGCAGGCGACACCACACAGTCTGTCACCCTCACGGCACGCGAAGATCCCGGCGGCGACGTCCAGACCGAGCAGCTCGATCTCAATGGACTGACTCCGGTTGTCGGGACTCTCACAGCCAATCGAGTCGTCAAGGCGGTCAAGTCTGCGACTTGCCTGGGGAACGTGGCACTTATGTGCACTACTGCCGTTCACAGCGGAACGGCTACGGCGGGCAGTTCCGATTCGATTACTCTCGCGGCTGGAGCATCGGCGGTCGATGACGCATATCGTCATCATATTATCCGGATCACATCCGGTACTGGTGTCGGGCAACTTCGAGAGGGAATGTCATACAACGGCACCACCAAGGTACTGAAAGTTCGCGACTGGACTACCGCTCCCGATGCAACTTCGGTCTACGAAATCTGCGAAGGCATGTTCTTTGATAAGCTCGCGATGTCAAGCGAAGTTATGGAAGTGCGCCGGATGCATTATCTGGCTGAGGTTCCCGATGAATTTGAGTCCGACGAAGATATGTATGAGAAAATCTTCATCGGCAATGGTCACGCGACAAGATCACTAACCAATTCCAAGGTTTCCGAGGTGGCGGCTGGACTATATGCCTCGTGCGATTTCGCCCTCGAAACTACGGTTGGCGGCTCCGGAACCAATGGTGCTGGCAACAATCGGACGGTTGCTCCTTCGTCGGGAGTTTCGTCATTCGATTCGACTGAAAAGGATGTACCGGGTGGCGGCAATCTCGCGGCGGCTTCGGCGATCGGTGTCTGGAACAAGTTCGCCAAGACTGCGGGAGGTTCCGATGTTAACAGCTTCATTCGGTTCCAGATTCGCGGAAGTTCTATAACATGAGCCGCGATCAATTCGTTCGGGACGCCTACCAGTTCGTGGGTGTCCCGTATCGGTATGGCGGCAATGATCTGACAATAGGCGTCGACTGCAGCGGCTTCGTCAACGGCGTTCTGCGCAGATTCAACCTCGTGCCGGATCTCGATCACAACTGTGCAATGCTCTACGATTATTTCACCGGGGCGACGGAAGAGAACGCCATCGACTGCCGCACGCAATATCTCGCGCCCGGCAACCTGCTATTTTTCAAAGGGCGCGGCGGCTGGCATATCGCAATCTACATCGGTATTGTCAAGGATGTTGAGACCATGATTGAGGCAGCGGGAGGGACATCGAAAACCGCGACTCTCGCGGACGCACTGAACCGGGATGCTTGCGTGAAGCTATCAAACATAAACAGGAGAAAGGACAGGATCGCGATTGTCGACCCGTTCATTCTCGCAGAGTGAGGAGGGTACTGTGGACACAACCACAATCCTGCAAATGTTCGGAGTGACGATAGAACAAGTTGGTGTCGTAGCGGCTGCGGTGTTCGTTGTCATGGAGTTCCTGAAGGGAACATGGCCGACATTCTTTAACGGCAGCAAGACGGTTATTGCGGCAATCATTGTCGGCGTGGCGATCTCTGCCAAACTGGTCTATCCGGACTGGGGGGCGATGCTGGCACTCTCGATAGCGGCGTATATCCTGCCAGCAGGTGTGCACAAGATGTTCAAGCGGGTGGCACCCAATGCTTGACGCACAGGCTACACTACTGCATAAGGACTTCGCCAAGTCGAAGGGCTGGCAGGCGGTGTTCTTCGGGCTTGGCTGCCTTGCATTCCTGGCGATCCTCTCCGTCGTGTTCGGAGAATCTGTCCGGCTCTTTGTACAGGCTGGCTTCGTGGCGATCGTGCTCGGAGTCGGTTCTGTAATCGGGCTGGACGTGAAGAAAATGAGGGATCTTCTCAAAGAGCTTCCCAAACCAAATGAAGGTGAGCAATGAAATCGATCAGAGCATTGATCCTGTTACTGGCAATCCTGCTGCTGGTGCCGATGGCATTCGCAGAGGATTCGACCAACACAATCGGCCAGTGGAATCTCACGGGCGCGGGTTATAGCTTACTGCCCGGACCGAATTCCCGCGTCGAGCCATTCATGCAGACGGGCGTCTGGTACAAGACCCCCTACGGAACCTACACGATCACATTTATTGATTATCGCAAAGACGTAGCCACCGATGTTGAGACATTCGGACTCGGAACAGTCACAGCCGTACCAATCTGGAAGTTACTAATCGGCGGGGGCGCGAATGCAGTCAAGTATGACAAGGGCGATGATGCACTTCCTGCGGGAGAATTCTTCGCAGTGACGGGCATAGTTTCGTTCCTGCCCTCTGGCATCGAGAAGAGTCAGTGGGGACTATCGGGAGGTATACAGTATATCACGAGGATTCAGAAAGCCTCGTTCTTTCTCGGGCTGTCAATCACGCCGCATTGAGCAATGATGACAATATTCAAACCAAAGAAAGGTCCGGTGCTGCAATGGAGCCGAGTTGTGCATTGCCTTGAGTCGGCTCTCGCTGTTGCGATGGCTGGACATTTGGGCGGGTATCAGTGGTCGATTGGTGTAGGACTTGCTGCTATTATTGGCGGCTTCGGCTGGGAGGTGTCGAATCGCTGGCTACCGGGCAAGCATCCGTTTGGTGATGCAATAGACTTCTGGGCATTTGTTGCGGGAGCACTGACGGCAGGTGTCGGGTATGCGGTAATGACTTAATCGCCTGTGATGCGCTCTTCTCTCGGTGCGCAGGCGAAAGCCTCGGCTGTAATGGTCGGGGCTTTTTGTTGCCTAACATAGTGCACATTTGTGCGAGAATCTTGCGGTGTTGTGTGGATTTGTCTTGACAATGTCCGACATAGTATATATAATGTAGGTGTGAGAGCAAAGAACCAAAGGAGAGACGAGATGAACTGGATATTAACACATAACGAGAGAACGATCCAGATAACCACCGAACATCCGGCATCGTCTTACGATAAGCCCGTCGTGCTCATGGATGGAGCACTGAGCGATGCAGCATACAATCCTGAGCCTATACAACCCGACTCAATGACTCACGGACCGATAGAGCACGTTGCAAGTATCTCTGGCTATGACGGAGCAACGGAAATGCTCGTCACACAGTGGGCGACCAAGGACCAGAGCATCATGAGCCTCGGCATATTCGGTGCTTGTGGCCATGTTCTCGCAGCTCGACATTGAGATGTATTGGGAATAAATCGGAACACGAGGTAACTAATGTCAAACAAACAACTCGCAGTCAGAGCCAACACCGACAAGATGGACCGGCTCGATGAGATCGCAAAGGCACACGGTGTCACGACTTCGGACATTGTGCGGATGCTGATTGATAGATTCTTGGCGGGAGAGATAACGCTCGAAATCAAATCGTGACCGATTACTCGACATTATGCCTCCTCAGATTCCGAATCTCGTTCTTTATCTCACTTAAAAGTTGGTCGACTTTCTTTTTTGCCGCTTGCTCCGAGCTGTCGTACATCCGCTCGATCACCTTCAATAGCAGTTGCTCCATTTTCTGCGCCGGATCGTCGCCTGTCAGACCGGTACTCGGCGAGGAGCCGAAGTGCCTTACGTTGAACATCCTCAAACTTACTGCACAGAACCCAGTCATCATCAAAACCCATGCATTCTCTTTCTCCGTTATCGTCGGTCTTGATGCTAACCTCAGCGATCTTCTCCACCAACTCCAGAAAGTTCGGAGCGAACTTGACAAGCGATAGACTCACCGCGAGCGGGTCGCCGAGCTTCAAGCCCATCTTGTCGAGGCAATCACGAACATCGAGAAAAGACTTGTACCCAAAGCCGCTGAGTCGCAACAATTCACCACCAGACTTCGAGAGCAAATCCCCGAGCGTCTCGATCCCACGCGCCCGCAGGACTGAATGCGTTCTGAATTTCAGACCGATTCCCCATACAGGCGTATTGAGAAGATCATCACTCGGCATCATACCTCCCTACTACATTCGATCATCACGCAGACACAAAATCAGAGAACAAGGTCTCCACCGATTCTCCGACCGCCTCTGCAATCTTAATCGCCAGGCTCACTTTCGGCTCTTGCTGACGCAGACATATCAGCGATATTCCCGCCGGTGTCAATCCCGTAGCCTCGGCCAAACCAGACTGGCTAAGATTCTTTTCAATTAGTATCCGCTGCAATTCAGAACGTGCCTTAGTTTTATCCATGTTCCATTATCCTCGTTTCCCTGTTTATTCCTGTTTATCCACTATCAATATACGGTGCTGCTTTAATCTGTCAAGAATTATTTTTGATAAAAATGCAAAAAGTCCTTGACAAAGCTAAAGTATCATTGTACATTAGTCGAAAATAGGAGTATGGAGCCTAACGAAGTCATGTCAGCAATGATATCAGCAAAGCTTAGAATAAACGAAATTGCGGTGAAGCACGGAGTCATTCAATCCCACTCCGGCGCATTCAAGAAAACCTCCCCGAGCGGAGGAGTTTCCATAACTGGGCCGGGCGGTTCGAGGGCGGGCCGCCCGGATAATGAGTGCGGTCATGACGATCGCTGAACTTCGAGCAGCATTCGAAGCGACGAACCTCACGTACCGCGATGCAGCGGCTGTATGTGAATGCACGTCTCGAGATATCTGTGATCTATTCAATGACCGCCTGGTAGACGAGAAGCTTCGCGGGAACCTGTACCGGCTGGTCATTCGGACCCGTGTCGGTCAAATCAATATGATGTCCCCAAGTTGTCCTATAACTCCGGCTGGAGATACGGACATCCCTCAAGGTCGAGAACAATCCCCAGCCGGAGACCCTAAACCAGCAATCACCAAAAAAGGAGAAACCCATGCCTACAAAGGAATCCACGCCGACATTTGAGTTGTCGACAATCGAGCAGCTTGGCACAATCGCCAACACAATCGGAACGTGCGTTGATCTTCTGACAGACAAGATCAAAGACACTGAGCAGTTCCGGGTGCTCGAGGCTACAGTCGAAGCCCTTCAGTCTGTTGCGCTCAAGGTATCGCAAGAGCGGAAAGCACTACTCGCCAAGCTCAATGAGGTTATCTGCGAGCTTGAGACATTCCGCGATGACCGCACGTGGGACGATCAGGAGACGAAGCTCTTGATGGAGTTCAGCCGGTTTCATCGCGATGCAGAGCGCGGGATCATCGAGCTGGCGGCGGTAAAGCCGGAAGAGAAAGTGAAGGTGGCGTCATGACCGCCTATAAACGCATGAACGCCTGCAAGCGGATGTTCAAGGAGGCGAAAGCGGCTGCCGCTCGATACGCCGGGCACTATCCGCTCTGGCATGAGTCGAGCTTGAAGGTCGCGGACTGCGCGCTGAGGGGATATCGGTACTGGGGAAGCATAGCGAGAAGGGAGAGAGTGTCGTGATGGCAAGTGAAGTCAAGGAATTCGTGGAGAATTTGGCAAATCAGATAGCCAACATATATCAAGACCCACGAACGGAAGCTCGTGAAGCCAATGTCTATCATTGGAAGGAGCTTATTGAAACCGCAATCGACATGGCCGTCACCGAGAGCCAGCCGCCAGTGGCGGCGGATGTGGAGGCGTTGGCATTGGAGTCTGCAAACATAACACTTGATTTTTGTCTGCCTGATGATGCCGATCTTGCATACGATGATGATATAGCCACAGCACAACACGCCATATCGCATACAATCACCACCTTCCTCACCGCGCACGATGCGGCGAAGGACGCGGAGATCGAGCGGCTGAGGGAGGCATTAGAGGAAATCACCGACAAGGCGGAGAGTGCTGATCCGGTGTGGGCTATCGCGTACTGCGCACTGCACGAAAAAGAAATCGACGAGTATATGGCAGAGAAAGGAGGCCCCGATGCGACTGATTGATGACTATGAAGCATATCGAGATTTGGTCACAACTGGTAGAGTCACAAATTGTGGGTCACCGCTTAGTGATCTTGAAGTAATGGATATGCGAATCAAAATCGACATCGCCCACAGCCTGAGCGAAAGGGCGGAGGCGAGCAAGCCGAAGTGGATTACGGTCACACAAGTAACGGATGGCTCTGGTAGCGAGTGTGAGACAAAGGTGATGATATCAAGGATCAATCGCTGGCATGATAAATGGATTATGACAGACTCTTACGACGATGCGATACGCGTCAGAGAGACCGCCGACCAAATCACGGCCAAGATCAAGGCCGCTCTCGAAAGTGCAACAGACAAGGCCGCAACGCCCGACAGCGCTACGGCCTCAGATGAAACTAAGATCAATTCAAGATAGGAGTTGAGAAGAAGATGTCAAATGAAAATTCACAGATGAAGCTGGCCGATGTAGCGATTGTTGATCGGGACGCCCTTGAGGTCCCCGGCATATTCAATGCCTCCGATGAAAGCTGGATCGCCCGACTTGAGCAGACAGCCAAGAATGCTCCGAAGGTGATCGAGTATTTCAATAAGATACTTGTCAACATCGCACATGCAGGGGACTGGGTAACTCACAACGGCAAGACGGCTTCGCTATCGTCTGCCGGTGCTGAGCGATACCTGAAGTTTTTCCCGATGCAGTTTGTCGACTGGGATCGCGAGAAACAGGAGTGGACTGATGAGATCGGCAACGCCTACCGCTGGATATACCGCTGTATCTGTATCTTCAATGGTACACAGCTTCTTGTCGAGGGCAAGTTCTCGACTCGCGATAAGCTGCTCGGATTCAAGAACAACGAGTATCGACCGCTCGAAGAGATAGACGAATCCGACATTATGTCAGCCGCTCGTCACATGTGCATCGGTGAAGGGATCAAGGCTCATCTTGGACTGCGAGCTATTCCCGTAGAGACGCTCAAGCAGCTCAGCGTCAAAGTTGAAGATGTCAACTCGGTCGGGTATCAGCAAGGCAGTCGTGGCGGCACACCCGAAGCGAGCGATGACGAACAGAAGACACAGATGAAGCTCCAGAAGATGTGCATAGCATTGGGCAATGGCGACCCCGAAACTGCGATGAGTATTCTCGAAGAAGTTTCCTCATTCACCGGTAAGGACGGCAAGATTGTCAAGGGCAAGACGATGACGAAATTCCTCACCGGCAAACGCCTCGAAATCACATTCGGTAATGTCAAAGAACGGTACGTCCGCTCATTCGGTCAGGAGCACTACGACGCGGATATTGAGGGGTGAAGCATGAGTAGAACGGTCAGAAAGGTGCCGAAAGATTGGCAACATCCAAAGGACGAGAATGGCAATTACATCCCTATGCATGAGCATTTCCCATACACGCCTGAAGAAATTCGCGAAGGTCTTCTTGAGGGCTGGCTCGTTCTCGACAAAGAGAACTTCGGTATTCCCATCATGCCGGATTGGTCTGATGGCGAGCGCACCCATTTAATGATGTACGAGACCACCAGCGAGGGGACGCCATTGTCACCCGCCTTCGCGAGACCAGAGGAATTAGCACATTGGCTTGTCAATAATAACGCATCGGCCTCTGGTTCGGAGCATGCCACCTACAATCAGTGGCTTGCTATGATAAGACGGGGCTGGGCATCGACATTTGTTTACACTTCGGGAGTGGGTCTGAAATCAGGCGTTGCTGATTGTGCGGAAGGGAATGATTCAAATGGTGGAAACTAAGACAACACAGCTCCCGAACTTCGATGAAGCAATTCGCAATCTGGCGTGTGCCAACAGGCACGTATCGAAACCGTCGGCGAACCGCGCTTCGGAGATCGGCGGGCCGAATGAGTGCTTGCGCAGACTGACATACGCGCGGACTCACTGGGATCAACGCAAGCAGCCGGACGATTATCTCATGGGTATATTCCAGACCGGCAATGAAGTCGAGGAAATTCTTGTCCGCAACCTTGTCGATATCGGACGGCACAATGGCTTCCGGCTGATCGAGACTCAGAAGACTCTCGAATGGCCTGAATATCAGATTGTCGGGCACTGTGACGGGCTGATTCAGGTGGACAGCAAGACTGTCGCGGGAATGGAAATCAAGTCAGTCGGTCAGCGGTTCGAATCGCTGAAAGATATCCCATCGCTCATGGCGTGGGACATAGCCGCCAAGTGGTATGGGCAGGCTCAAATCTACATGATGCTCTCGAACATCCCGCTGTGGGCACTCCTGCTTGTTCAGAAGAACAACCTGTACAACACGCGGACGCTCTGGATCGAGTTGAACTACACCTACGCAGAGATGATCGTCAAGCGCGCCGAGCAGATCAATGCTCACATAGCTGCCGACACGCTCCCGGATAAGATCAATGACCCACGCAAATGCCTGACCTGTCCGTTCGCCCACATCTGTATGCCTGATCTCGATGACTTTAAGAACCAGCGGGTGTTCGATGATGACGATATAGCAGCGGCACTCGATCGGATGGATGCACTACAGGATGCCAAGTTTGAATATGACAAGTGCGAGCGGATTGCGAAGAAGATCACTGAGGTGTTGCCCGAAGCATCCGAGGAGACATACCGGGAGCCCTATATGGTGACGATCAGCGGTCGCCGCTTGTGCTATGTCGGATCGAAGCGGACAAGCAAGCCGAGTACGGGCGGTACTGCATTCTTCTGGACTCGGCAGAAGAAGATGGAGGACTGATGTTCCACAGCAACACATATCCGGTGGTCATTCAGAAGGCCACACCAAAAGATACCGAAGACGGGCGCAAGATCGCACTGACGCTTGCACTGCTTGTGCCATTCGGACATTTCAATTCGCTCGCGGATGATCTCGGAAAGGCCGTAGCGGTGTTCGATATGAATGACGATCCCCTGCGCGGACTCGATAACCTGAAATACATATCACCGCTCGGCACCTATAGTATCGTGTTCTCTGAGAAGGCGACGAGCTTTGATGATCCCAAATTCACACTCGGTATAGTCTCTGTCAACCTCGGCAAGGAGATTACCGTGTTGCGGCTGGCCGATGACGATGGAGTCAGGTTTGTGGCAAAGATCAAGTGTGAGATTGATCGCACGAAGACAACGGCGCAATACTTTCTGCACGATCATCATGGTCATAAGGTTTACTGCCGGATGTACCTGGTGGAGGCTCCACGGGAAAGTGGGCACTTGCCGCAGGGGAAGCTCGATTTGGAGGCGGTAGAGGAGTTTAGCAATAACATCAAGTCCATAAAAAATGGCATTAGATCTGCGATACTAAGCTCTGGCGATAAATCCGTAACGATCCTAACCGACGAGTATGCCGACAAGCTTCTCTGTATCGGTGTTCTGAAAGCCATGCACGAGGCCATGCCGACATTCACGTTCAACGATACTGATGCATTGATGGCATACCTCACAGAGATGAATGACAGCCCCAAAGAACAACTCTCACATATCAGAAAGCAGGTCAAGGGGCTGGAGTCGAGGGACATTGACCTCGGCGAGTACACGATCTCATTCGGATCGCAGAGCGTCCACGTCGTCGAGAATGGAACGGGGCAGGCGGTACACACGCTCGCATGGCAGCCGCTGTTTGAGGCTCTGACCAACAGACACATATCGATAGGAGAATTGGCAAATGTCGGATAAGACAAATCAGCTTGAACTCATTGTACGTCAGAGTGGCCTCGAAATCACATCACCAAAGGCAAAACAGCTTCTCGATCAGTTTTCAGGCTACTTCGATATCGCGGCAGACTGGGAGAAGAAGGCCAGTGCGATTGTCGTAACGGATGCCAGTCAGACGGCTGAAATGAAGATGGCGCGGGAGGGGCGGCTATTCCTGCGCGAGAAGCGAATCGCCATCGAGAAGAAGCGCAAGGAACTCAAGGAGCAAGCCCTGCGTGAAGGCAAGGCAATTGACGGCATGGCGAATATCCTAAAGGCACTGATTGTGCCTATTGAGGAGTATCTGGACAAGCAGGAGAAGTTCCTTGAGATCAAGGCCGCCGAAGAAACGGAACGTCTGCGGATCGAGGCAGAGAACAAAGCTGAGCAGGAACGGATCGCAAAGGAGAAAGCCGAAGCCGAGGAACGTGAACATGTCCGGCTTGAGAACGAGCGGCTGAAGAAGGAGGCCGAAGAGAAAGAACGCAAGATGCAAGAAGAGCGCGCAGCCGCTGAAGCTGAGAAGAAGAGACAAGAAGAGGCTCTTGCCGCTGAGAAGGCGAAGGCGGAGGCTGAACGTAAGCGCATCGAACAGGAGCGGGAAGCCGAACGCAAGAAAGTCGAGGCTGAACGCGAAAAGGAACGTCAGAAGGCTGCCGCTGAGAAGGCGAAGGCGGAGAAAGAGCATCAGCGCAAGCAGGCGGAGCTTGAAGCAAAGCTCAAGAGCATCATCACTTGTCCTCACTGTAATGGCAAGCTCTACCCTGATGGAAGTAAGGCTCACAGCGAGGACGGAACAATAGCGTCTACGGACGCAGCCACTGAAAGGATGAAAGATGGAATCAAAAGAATTTCCCGCTGATGTTGTTGTGACCGCAATGACTGGAATATTCATTTGTGAGAAGATAGATGAACTCCATGAAATACTTAACTACCTGACTGGCGGCAATCTGTTTACACATCAGCTTTCAAGAGCACTCAGTGAATGCGCACTATGGCTAAAGCAAAGGCATGGCGATTTACTGAACACCGAAGATGTCCAAAAAGTCTTTCGCATTCATTGCTTGGGAGATAGAACAACAATACAGCTTGCGGCACAAGAAACACAAGAGCTATTAAGATCGAAGTATGGAATGATCGCGGTGACCCCGATTGTATACGAACTCAATCTCAATGACCACTACTATGAATCACAACGTGGATAACGAAAATTAACCGGCCTCGATACAGGGAAGTATGAATCACAACTACGAACTCAATCTCAATGACC
>Ga0180007_10005944_pt1 | contig 12110 bp, 11 predicted proteins | sample MM_PC_MetaG_FD_121122 | JGI IMG/M metagenome (GOLD analysis project Ga0180007, IMG submission 121122) | Groundwater microbial communities from the Aspo Hard Rock Laboratory (HRL) deep subsurface site, Sweden - MM_PC_MetaG | ecosystem: Environmental > Aquatic > Deep subsurface > Groundwater...
TAATAGGTTTACTATTTTCTTTTCTGTCACTTTCCTCCTTTTTCTCCTTTTTTATCTGGAAAGAGGGGATTGCTCCCCCCTGATTCCCTACGCTGTGGCACATGCTAGATGTGCGAAGATGCAATGGAGGCTATCAGAACCCCCAACCGCATGTCGCTCGTAGTTCGGGTACAAAACAACAGGCTCCTCCACCTTCATCTTCTTACCGCAAATGGCGCATATCGTTTCATCAACGGTATTCTCCCCCGTTATCTGATTGTCATGCCACTTTTCACCCTTCTTCTTCGAACCGCCGAAGGTCTTGCCCTGTATCTCAATACCAGCAAGCGCTACGCTTAGCCATGATCCTTCAACTCTAACCTCTAGTGTAGACGTTGGCCCTGCATCACTATCGTAGTTGAGGCCTATACAACCATCCTGGTCTCCGCCTATGGCATCGCTAAAAGCAGCACCAGTGCTGGAAAGGTAAGGGATTTTAATTGAGCCAGCACTACCTACAGCAAGAGCAGAATTGTCAACGGTAATTCCGATTTCGGTAGCTGAACTTGACTTGATTGCTTCCCCACCATCTACCGTGACACTGGTACAAGTTAGAGCCGCACAGTCCAAAGCCTGAAGCGTGGTAGCACCCGCAGCCACGTAAAGAGCCGCATTAGCTACACCCTCAGTCGGTGCGTCAGCGATGTAGACTGTAGCAGCTACGGTGATTGTGCCTGTAGCTGCTGTGAGGTTCGGTTCAGCGAAGTAGGCACTAGCGATAACCGCATGAACGCCAGCGCCAGCCGAAGTCGTGGTAGCACCGGTTGGGGCAACCCAGAGGAGAGAAGCGCTTTCATTAGCTGCTAAAGTCTTGGCAACATTACCCACACGGAGTCTCACATCTACATCCGATACATCGGTATTGTCACCGATAACTACGCAATCCTTACCAGCATCTACCGCCAAGGCATATTGCAAGTTATCACTTTCGACCCTGAAGTCTACATCAGCTCCAGCATCATTGATGGTAACCGCTCCCGCAACTGTAAGAGCACCAGCACAATCTAAAGCCTGAAGTCCTGTAGCACCAGAAGCTACATAGATAGCATAATTGGCACTAGCCTCATCTGGAGCACTGGCCACGTAAAGGGTAGCTGCTAAAGTAATGGTATCTCCAGCGCCTTTAGTGATATTTGGCTCAGCCAAATAGAGACTGGCCAGATAATCGTAGGTACTGGCATCACCTGCGGTAGTTATTGCACCTGCCGGGCTTACCCTAACTGAAGCGAACTCAGCAGCTGTAACTAGTGTTTTCGCTGGGTGAGCTATGCCCACAAATGAGTTAGCACTGGCAGCTACCCCGATACCCATGACATTGAGAAGTCCATCTATCACCAGCATCGGGTCCACATCAGCGGATTCAACCCTGAAATCGAGGTCTATTCCACCTTCATTGAATATTACCCCTGCTGCCTCAATACTCACTAACTCAACGGAGGTTGCCTTTAGTACAAGATTACCGCCAACGGAATCAATAACCCCATCAGTGGCATCATGGGAAAGTGCCAGGTAGTCGGTTGCCGGCGTGGTGTTGCTATGAATGTAAAGCGTTGGATGCGTAGTGCTTGCTAAGTCCCAATCAGTAGCTATTGCAGCTAGGTCAGTAATATGCAAGCTCTGGTCAACATCAGATACGGCGATAACCATATCCTCATTGCCTGAGCCAACGTTAGTATTAGCAGAGGAGAGCCTGATTGCCACATCCGAGCCTGTGCCCAGAAGCAAATCCACATCGTCAAGCAGGATTGCCTTGTGTGCATGGTCTCTCCGTGCAAACTCGTTAGACGAACCCTCAGCGTTTGCCGCAGCCAGTGAACCATCTGCCGGAGCGCCGCAGACAATAGCATGGGCATGGTCTATCCGCGCAACACCCGCCGCACTACCCGTAGCCGCTGAAGCATCTGCTACTATGGTTACGATGTCCCCGACTCCGCCATAGCTCCAGTTGACCTTGCCGGAAGGAATAGCGTTGTCCTCTATCACCGCCGCACAAGCCGCTGCATCAAACGAGTCCGCAGCAAAAGCATCCAGCACTTTGGCAGCACTGAAAAAGCCTGTTGCCATGAACGCCCGGCCAGTAGCATCGGCGCTCAGGACCCCCGCTGCTACCGCTGACTGAAATGTTGTTACATCCAGCACACCAGCAGCAAACAAGGCTCGTCCTGTAGCATCAGCGCTTAGCAAGCCAGATGCCATTTTTGCCGTTGTCCAGATGCCATCGGCAAATATCGCTCTTGAATCCGCATCAGCAGCAAAAGCAGACGCTGCAAAGAATGCGTCACAGTTTGCGTTTGACAAAGCATCAGCGGCCACAAGGTCAAGAAGAGTAGCGGCATCAAGTATGCCAGTCTGGAATTTGCCTCGTCCGGTAGCATCAGCCGTGAAAAAGTCCGCCCCCAAGGCAGCCAAGGCAATAGCGTTTCCTTTTGTATTATCGCTATGGTCATGGTCACCGATTTTGTGGACATGGTCAATAGGAGCTACCTCACTTGAAACACCGCAAGCATTTGCGGTTGCAGTACCATTAGCCGCCATGTCCCCCACTTCACCCAGGTCAACCGAACTGGCTGCTATCTCTGTCCATGTGGGAGATGCCAGGGTATTACGGTTCTGATACAGCTTTTTATTAGTCGTATCAATGAGTAGGTCTCCAATTTCTGCCTGATTTACCAGAGTGCCCGAACCTCCGTCAGACGGTGCGCCTGCATTAGTCCAGACACGCCGAGTGTAATTGGTATAGCGTTGTCCGCCAATTATTTCAGCCATTTAATTTTCCTCCAAAGAGGGGTAGGGAGTGGGGTCGTCCCGCCGCCTCCCCTCAAGATTTTTATATTCCAGTGATACTGCAGAAAGCTGCCGTGCGGAAGTGAACCATTACGGCTCTCATGTCCGCTCGGATATGCTTCATGCCCGTGGTGAAGTCGTCTGAGTCATAGCCGACCTGAATATCCACACCATGACGGATGAACAGGGTGCTGTATTTGGCATAGTCGCCTGTCCATGCCGTGTTGGCCGTTACCGCCGTGGTTGAGCACAAGGGCACGCCCCAGATTCTCACCGGAGACGGGTCCAGGGGGTTACCCATGATGTAAAGCCCGTCAGATGTTCGGGTCAGGCGCATTGGCTGCCAGTCCGCAGGATTGATAAACAATACCGAAGGCTCGGCAAATCCAACCGTCCGCACCAGGTCGAACGCCTTGTAGATGGCGTCAAAGTATGGGTCGGTTGAAAGTGCCTGAGTCTGAAGACTACCACCAATATACTTCGTACCCTTGATTTCAGGCGGTGTCGCTCCGGAGTTGCCTTCCAGTACCTGCTTGTCGAGTCTCTGCCGCAAGTCATACTCCAATCTGTTGCGGATATAAGCCTCGGCTGCTGGCACGTCTTCCAATTGCTCATCGGTTACAGGAAGCGAAGTAGTGATTTTCCTCACCGTTTCTGTAGTTGCCGTTAGCGCAAACTGTGCCTCAGCATAGGCGGATTTCTCAGCGACCTCAGCAGCAGCTACAGATGCCGTGGTTTCCAACATATAGACGTAAGCCGCTTGGTTAATCGGGGCTTGTGGAATAAAGTCCACTACCGCTAAGGGTCTTAATGGGTAAAGTGATACCATACCACTGCGCACAGACTCAGGTGCCCAACCCGCTGTAGTTTCGAAATCCGTTTTGAGTTCAGGCGATAGGAACTTACGCATATCATAGTCAAGACTGACCTTTTTGCCTTCCAGCAATTCAGCCTTCTTTTCCATGAGAAGCTGCCCAATATGCTTTGTAGCTATCCTTTGGTCATCGCCCTTACCTGAAGGATGGATTATGGAGACAGGCTTGTTGAACTGGCTATTCAGGTCATTAGCCTTATGAGCCGCATCTTCCAGAACCTGTGCTTTCTTGAACTCATCATGTAGGTCATCAAGCTCTTTGTTCATCGCCGTGACCGTTTCCAGCTTCGCCTTTGTATCACCCTCCAGGGATTTGACCTTTGAAAAATCCCTGTCCTCCCCCGCCTCAACAAACACCTCGTGAAGTTTTCTGCTCTTAGCTGCGATTTCCTCTCGTAGCTCTTTTATTGTTTTCACCTCATTACCTCTCTTAGTTTATTTTGGATTTCTACATATTGCATATAGAGCCCCGCAACTGCTTTATCATCCTTTGGCTCGGTGGCATCAAGCAACTCTTTCAAGTCGGTTGCCACCTCGGACAGGAGATTCAGCAGTTTCTTCATTCGGTCTCTATTCGCGGTACTGAGGACTCGCCCCTCCTTGAGACGTAAATCAGCAAGCGATTTCGTCCTCTCTGATAGGTCGTTGACGGCAGCAAGCACCGTCTCCGCCTCATCGATATAGGGCATCCCCTCAGTTTTATTCTTGATTGCCAATACAGCCGTGTTGATTCCGGCACCTACGAGAACTGGCGAGATTTCCTTCTCGTCAACCTTAATTAGAATCCGTGTGCCATCTTCCTCATCCTTCCCATCTTCGATTTCCACAGGGTAGAAGCCATAACTCCACTCCTGAAGCTCAGGAGCAAACTTCACGGCCTCATAGGTATCTCTACCTTCTGTGATTTTCAGGTTGAATTGCCCCTCGGCGATAACCTCCTCACCTTGTTCATGGATAGTAGCCTTGCCTACTGGCAGCTTGCCCATCCATGAACCATGCATATAGGCTGATACCAAGACGGTCTTGCCCTCGGTGAAAGCCCCAGGCCGGGTAATATCATTATCCTTGTCCCTCACATTCAGGGTGGCAATGCGGGCCACGAAAGAGCCGTCCGCGCTGTCTTTTAGATTTACTGATATAGCCTTGCGTTCGATATTCATATTTGATTTACCTCCCCATTGTTGATAACAAACAGCGAGCCGTTGGTCTCTATCCTCAAACTCACTGGATAGTTCATCCATGCACCGGGATATAAATTCACTCTCTCCCTCATTAGCTCCTGGTTTTGGTAATGGCATTTTAATCCTTCTTTAGAGCCTTCTCGATAATAGAGTCAGCCGTGCAATCCTGAAGAAGTTCGTTATATTTTTCTATACTGCCGAGTATAGCGATAATGTTGAAAGAGATGCTATTGCCGCATGCCTCACAAGATGTAATTGCCATCGGGATATGCGGCCCCCCAATCATAATCGAGGTAGATAGGATTTGATTGATAGGAACATTTGATATGCCTACTATTTGCCACCTTGTACCTCCACATATACCACATACCAAGGCACGTCCTCTTAGCTTAGCTTTCACCGCCTCTACAAGAATAGATTTTAGTTTCTCTGACATTTTCACCTCAATAAAAAAGCTCTACACAGCGACACATTATCGTCTCTGATGGGTCTCCCCCAACATCGCCTGGATACATAAGCCCATTAGAGAATCGCTGATTCAATAATTGCTCTTCCCCATCTATAGCCACATGAGAATCCCGAACCCTCTCATCTCGTGAAGATAACCAGCCATGCCTTGTCATGACACCGCTTTGTTTAGCCGCCTCGTGCTGAGCAAATCCAGCCGCCTGCGTTGTCTCTGTCCTCGCTACCCTCATGGCTTTATAAGCGCTGTGGTCATCATAGAATTGTGCAATCTTCTTGGCTATAGCAGAATTACTTAGATTATCTAAATGCCCTGCAAGTATTATTGCCTTCACATCCTCAAGATTGGTTGCCAGAATAGTCTTTACTGATTCGGCAGCATGTTTGATTATCCATTGACGTATCCATTCGTGTGTCGGGTCGAATCTCCAATCTGCCCTAAGCTCAGGTGATATCTCCTTCCCGAAATGTTCGATGATATTGAATGTCAGCTTTTCAATCGCCTCAATCCACGTTGGTTTTAGGCTGTCAATAGCCTGTTCGGCTGACTCAACTATATCCCCGCTTTTAATAGCTTTACTAATTGCCTTAGCCTCGTCTGCATAAAGCGGTTCTATCCAGTCATAAGCTAACCCCCACCAGGCAACGCGCCGTCTATCCTGAGACTTCCAGTAGGCTGACTTCATTTTCTCAGTCCAGTCACTGGCTTTTAACTGCTTCGGTTCTTCCTGCGGCGCTAACTGCTCATTGCCAGTTTCACCGCTTCTGACAGATAACATATTGAATCCTCTCAAATAGAAGTCCTGAGATTCATCTTCTGGCAAACCGAGAATACGCTGAGCATCCGCAACCTTACAGACACCACCCTGGACCTGAGCTATAGTTCTGGCAGATAGTTTGTCCTCATCTTCTTGGAGGACACGAATATCGGATACGTCATAAATTACCCGATAATTAACTAGGTCATCCACATATTCGCTTAAAAGCTGATGTTTAGTCTGTGAACCTACTATCCTTTGAAGAGGGATTATCCCACTTTCATAAGCCATCTCTCTAGCCTCAGCCATATTGGAGAATGTAGAACGGTCTAGGCCAGCGCCTAACCCCGCAACAATGGCGGGAACACCGAGAACAGCAGATATCCGCTCTTCTGGTATCCTCCGCAATTGCTTCAAATCCATCTGCTGAGGATTGAATCCGAAAGTGTCAACTTTGGTTGCAGAGCCTATGACTATCGGCTCGCCTCGTCGGTCGCCAGTGGTTCGCTCTTTAACATAAGCCTTGACAGCATCAGCATCTTGTGGGGAAACACCAGCATCCTTTTCTGGTGATATGACCATGCCTGGCACGCCCATATTCCGCAAAAGAGTTGCCGTCATATTTGCCGCTTCGTCATCAGTAAAAACCTCTCGTAATAAAGCCTGGAGGGGAGATCGTCCTTTTCTCAGGTTATCGGGATCTATCCCCATACGGTAATGCACTATGTCTATCGGCTCTATCGGTATCTGCTGGCCGCCGGGACTATAACTGTAATGAGATAAAAATTCAGTACCATCCCTAGGCCATTTCGGTTCTATCAAGGTTGAGGGAATCCACCAGAGCTGTACGGGACGGCCCGCTCCGCTCCTGACCTTGATTAGATAGCTATTCCCTGAAATAATCAGGTCGGCAACCAAGGCACTTTGAAGCAGGAGGCCATCATAAAAAGGATTGGGATTGTCCAGGAGTTGAACCATCGGACTATCGGCAACTCCTATCCATTCCCCATCCTTATCTTTTGTCTGTACCATAATTGGGGCTTCGGGGAATGTCCGTTGTATCCAGCCCACACAAGCCATGATAATTGACGATTGCCAGCCATTGACTTCCCTGGCATAGTTGAATCTCGTGCGAGGCATAAACCAGGTACCATAAGCAGTAGGGAACAAGAACTTTGTCAGGGATTTTCTTATCGTATCTTTTATCGCCAAATTATTCTCCTACTGGCACCCAGCGTAGAATATTTAACTTCCCTATCACGCCATACCTTCTTGAGTCCATGCCATGTGAAAAGATATGTGTACTCTTATCAGTCAGCTTGCCATTCTTGTCAGGGATATATCTGAAGTTCCTTTGCTCTTTAATGCAGTTCACCGAGTCCTTAGTCCAGCGCTGTTTATACTGCCTTAGTTTCTGGTGCCCGTATTCCACTGAATCAGCACCCTTTGGACAGGGCTTAATATTGAATCCGAGCTTGTATATCTCAGTAATTGACTTTGGCTCTGCTGAATCGGCAAATATTTCATCATATTGCTTACGTACCCCAAGCTCATCCATACGATTAGCAATATCATCGTTAGTAAGACCAGTCTCATAAATAAGTTCTTGCGAAAATAGTTCATCACCGATTATTACATTCTTGGTTAAAGCAGTCTGGTCAGTGGAAAAACCAAAATCAAGGCCATAGAATATATCCCCCGCTGGCAATCGGTCAATCTGTTCAAAGTAAGGATAAATCAGTCCCTCGATATGGCCTATTCTACCCAGGCCGTATATATTCCACCAGTTGGGGTCTTTATCACGGTTAGATTCTATATTGGCGATGACTTCTTGAGGTAGGACAGCGATAGCATCCTGATAGGTTGAATGGATATAAGCGTTCTCATCCTGCCCAATCCAGTATTCATGTGCCCAAAACTCACTGACTGGGTTCCAGTCGCAGAAGGTGAATTTGGCAGTGCGAATATCCAGCCCCCTGGCTGTCTCCCAAGGTACGTTGTTTGCCTCATTGATGAAGAGGATGTCCCGCCTCGGCCCCCGGACTTTCGCCGCCTCATCAGCACCGAAGAACTCTATCCGTCCTCTGCCGAAGGAGTAAGTTTGCTCAGTTTTGTTATAGCGGGGATTGTTCTCTGTGCCCTCATCCAGTATCCGGAAGAAGTCCCGTATAGCACCACGCTTCAGATGTGGCAAGCTCTCGCTCACTACGGAGATTAGTAATGGGTGTTTGGCACTTTGAGCAATCAGGATAAGGATTTGGAGAATAGACCACGTCTTACTCGATGCCGTTCCGCCTTCATCCAGCGCTCGGCGCTTACCGCCCAGCCATGCTTGCGTGTTCTCCTCGAATATTCTAGTGGCATGTATCCTCACGTCCCCTCGCCGTCAACCAGTGCCTTGACTAGCTTCTTGGTAGCATCACTAGAAACGATAATCTCCGTTTTGATAGGCTGACCGCCCTCACCACTAATTTCCTGCCTCTCAACGTACCCCCTAGCCTTGCCCTGGGTTTTGAGATAGAAGATTATGCACGTATTGTCGCCCTGTCTGATTTTCTCATAGAGTTTACCCTCAGCGAAATCCAGCATCCGCTCATGGGCTTCTTGCGCAGTCTCTTTAACCGATGGGAACTCAGCCACATAGCGGCAAGCCGTCCTATACCCAATTCCAGCTTTAGCCGCTGCCAGTGTCAGGAGGCCATTCGATTCTCTAATAGCTTTAATAAGGCGAGCAGCCGTCTCTTCCCTTTTTTTTGAAATGCCATTCGTGCCGTTCGTACCATTAGCCATCTGTTCTCACCACCCAATTATCTTGCTCCTAGGACCATCATTCTGTCTCCTCTGGATGCCTACTCTTTCTGACAGCCCGCTCAATCAACAAGCCGCTGACAATCGGTATGGCAAAGGATAGGAACCATTCAGGCGCCGCCCCTGCATCAAAGCTCTCGATAATTGCCATAATGCAAAGCGTGTACCCTAGCCCAATAGCAATTATCGGTCTAAATACTTGTCTCATTCTCACCTTCTCCAATCATCAGGGTTGTACCAGATGTCGGCTATAAACTCGGACCCGACCCCATCACTTGTGTCAATAATCCCATTGGGCTTTATGCGCCCTGGTCTCATTATGTAGGCATGGGGAGTCCAATCGAGATTCCATAGCGTTCCATGCCCACCAGGATGCAAGTCAACCTGGTCTAGCTGGAAGAATACCCAACTCTCCAACTGGTTCACATCCTGAGCTATCTGGATGCAATTCAAATAATCGCATCCGCCATAAGCGATTGCTGCTGGCAGACTGAAACGCACCCCAGGCTCATAGCATTTCCATGTTGGCGTTTCCACCCTATCAGAATCTATCGCCTCCCCGCTGTGCATACGATACCAGTACATATCATGTGGCACTTTGGAGCAATCTAGGTCACCTAAGAGGGCATGACGATAGGCACAGGCAACTTCCATGCCTTTGCCTCCGGCACCCGGCCTATATGTAGGCTTAGCGCTGCAATTGGAGCCGCCCTTGTCTACCGCTTTAGCACTGCGGTCAAAATATCCCCAAGACCACCAATTGCCTACTCTTATTGCCAGTTCCCTGCGCACCTGGTCTGAGTCAAATCCATGGGCTTCATTTAGCGGTAAGTTCCACCAATCCCTTGCCACGTTGCCGTTAATTAGATGCTGATACAGTTCAGGCCGCATCATCGCCAAGTAATCGGGTATTACATCGGGCGTCTCAACATAGTTCAGCACTTGCCACATCTGAGGCCAGGAGCCAGTCATAACGTAGTATTGACAACCTCGTTTTAACGAGGGGAGTGTGCTATCGAAACCAGGAATATAACCTGCCCAGTGACCATCATCCCCCTCATACCAGATGCCATGACATTTTTCCAAGGTCTCTATGGCCGTCTCGGGTCCCATATCAGGCCCATCCCAAATTATCTTGTTGATGGCTTCTGGCAAGTAAATTAGATGGCTCCCTACCTTAGCAGTAGGCGTATAAACAAGAGCCTGGTCGCCATCCTCTGATAAGGTGACTGTTTGCTCGGTGAATACGATGGTGCCCTTTCGCCCATTAGTAGCCATCTATTCTCACCGCCTGTTTGCCTGTAAAGTTCTGCCACCTCTGGATTATCACATCGCAGTAGTGTTCATCTATCTCCATCATAAAGCACCTGCGCCCTAGCTTCTCACAGGCTATTAGTGTGGAGCCGGAGCCGCCATAACAATCAAGAACTGAATTACCTTTGTAATCAGTAAGAATCTGTGCCATCAACCCAACTGGCTTCTGTGTTGGGTGTACCCTATTAGTTAATTCCTCTTTACGGCTACCTTCTCTCCTCATCCCGCTCCACATATGATGGTATAGCCTGAGCTTCCCTTCAAACGAAGTCCATGCTAATTCAACCTCAGAGAAGGTTCCAGTGACATCTTTATCCCAAGCTACCCAAGCCTTTCCATCTGGTAGTTTAGATGCAAAATAGTTAGCCCCGAATATTATTTGGTTATCTGATAGTGTCAGTAAAAACGATGGGTCGAAAGGTTTATCGTCACCAATGACTGGTGAGTATTTATTAGCTTTGCATACCCTATCGAATCCCACCCGTCCTTTATTGGTTGTTGTGCCATAAGGCTTGGAGCCACCGACGGTGGCTCCTTCAATCTTAACTATCCCTATTCCATAAGGCGGGTCGGTCAGAATTAGTTCCGCCTTCTCTCCCCCCATCAGCTTATCTATATTTGCCTTTATCGTGCAGTCGGCACATAACAAGCGGTGCGAGCCGAGTTGCCATAAATCCCCCGTCTTGCAGACAGTCTCAACCTTCTCTGGTATCTCATCATCATCGGTCAATCCTTCCTCTGGCACATGGAACTGGGTCATCAGGTCTTCTATCTCTTTCAGGTCAAAGCCTGTTATCTCCATATCGAAGTCGCCTGTATCAAGTTCTTGCAGCAAGTCTTTCAATCGAGGCATGTCCCACTCGCCCTGTATCTTGTTGAGGGCAACATTAAGTGCCTTCTCCTTGACTTCAGATAAATCCACTACTGAGACTTCTACCTGTTTGACGTCAAGCTCTTTTAGCACTTTTAATCTCTGGTGTCCACCTATAAGATTGCCAGTTCGCTTATTCCAGACAAGCGGTTCCACCATATCAAACTCTATTATAGATTTCTTTAGCCTCTCGTATTCAGGGTCAGTAGGCTGGAGGTCTTTCCTCGGATTGTATTTCGCTGGATTTATGTCGCTGATTTTAAGCGTTTGAATTTCCATCTTTAACGAAAACAGCCCACCGAAGTGAGCTTTGACGAACTTGGGGCATGCAAATAACCTTCATTGTCAAGCATATCACGGAACGTAAAGGATGTCAATACCCCCATCAAAAATATGGCAGCTCAAAGCTAAAATACGCCGCAAATGCACTTTCTCTTTTGTGCCCACCCCCTTCTTCTCCACTCACTATAGGTGACTCGCTTCCGTTTCCAGCCTCTAATATATCGCAAGGCCCGGGTAATCCGAGTTCGAACTGTCTCAATATCGCATCGGAATTGAATTGATAGCTCCTTATCATCCTTGCGCAACGTGTAGCAATGCTCAAGCAATATCCCATCCTCCCCACAGGCTTCTACCCTGAACCTCAACTCGGCAGCCACAAGACAAGGCATCTCGAAATAAGCACGGTGAGACTTTGGCCCTTGATTAGAATGTGCCTCTGGAGGCTGCACTGGCCATCGGCCTTCTCTCAAGACAGGTAGATAGCCTAGCAGCCACTTGCATTGCTCCTCGGTGAAGCGAATTTGGCGGGGGGGCCACCATTCATCGGTCATATCATAGATGTCTTCGCTAAATCAGCATAGACTTCCAGCCATTTGCACTGAGTTATGCACGACCAAGATGAGTCAAAGTCAGGGAAGAGTGGCAATATCAGCCCTGGACGCTCTGATTGCGGTTCCGCTTTTTGGACTGGCTTGCTTGACACTCCAGTTCCGCCAACGGGCTTTGTCCGGTCA
>Ga0180007_10005945_pt1 | contig 12107 bp, 8 predicted proteins | sample MM_PC_MetaG_FD_121122 | JGI IMG/M metagenome (GOLD analysis project Ga0180007, IMG submission 121122) | Groundwater microbial communities from the Aspo Hard Rock Laboratory (HRL) deep subsurface site, Sweden - MM_PC_MetaG | ecosystem: Environmental > Aquatic > Deep subsurface > Groundwater...
CAAAATTTTATTATCGGGCAAATTCAGCGCGCGCCGGTCCGAAGTCAGATTTTCATAATCAGCCAGCTCAATGCCCGAACAGAAAATCGTAATTATATTTTTATTCAACCGCACGTAATAATTTTGCAGAGCGCGCGTAATGGTAATCACGCCGTCTGAAAACGCGGCCAGCCAATCGGTCGGAAACCTATTCCACCAATTATTGTAAATATAATGAATTTCATAAAATATTTTTTTATTAAAAAATTTTTTCATTATAAAAATAACCAGCAAAAGCAGATGGTCGCGCAAATAGATAATTTCGTAATCCGCCCGCTGTTGCCAAAGATATTTCAAAATCGCCCAATTAGCGGAAATCAGCCGGATTGGCAAATAAAACTTGCTTAAGTTAAGTGTGTCCCAGCGGGATTTTAAAACAACAATCGGAAATGGCTTTTTTATCCCGTGCATTTCAAAAACCAGCTCGTTTTTATTTTGGGGCGAACCGCAATGCGCCGTGACAAAAACCACGGACACTCCGGCGGCGGCGTTTAAATACTCACAGGTTTTGGCGACGTTGTGGGCGTGGGCTTTTTTTGAAAGTAAATCAAATAAACCGACATAGCAAGCTCGCAACATAATTTTTGCACGAAGCTTTCCGCGCCAGCAGTAAATTAATGTTTATTACCAATTAACTCGGTGGCTGGCGCGGAAAGCGGAGTCCCGCACCAAAGACCGCATTTCACTCTTTGTAAAACTTTCGGTCTTTTGGTGCGTGGTAAAATTCCTATACCACATCTGAAAACTTATTAACGACCAGATTAATGTCAGATTATATTCTTTTTTTGAAATATGATCCTCCAGAATTTTTCTTATCGCTTCAAAATCAAAAAATTCTTTTGTGCCCGCGCAGTAAGAGGGTGATAAAACCTCGTAAGCGAATTCTTTCAGATCGCCCCGTAGCCATTTAGCCATAGGAGAAAACCAGCCCCGCTTTGGAGCATTAGCCACATAGCTTGGCAGATAATCTTTCATCGCTTCTTTAAAAATCTTTTTAGTGTTAAAAAAATTGATTTTGTAGCGCGCGGGAATTTTTAAATTAAATTCCACTAAAGCACGGTCCAGCAGCGGCACTCTCTCTTCTAAGCCAAAAGCCATAGTGGTTTTGTCCGTTCGCATCAGCGATTCTTCAGCCAGCCAATTTTCCAAATCCATCAACATTAAAAGATCACCTGAATTTAAAAATGAATTTAGCTCATATCGTTGCTCTAATTCTTCCTTATGCCATTTGTTATTAAAATACTCTGGTTTTATCACGCGGGCAAGCAAATCGTCTTTTTGCGACAAAAACAGCAGATAGCGCGGCACGCCGGCCGCGACCTCAAGTTTTGCGTCTAAATTTTTTGTTTTTTTCAGTTGACCGATAAGTTTATTAAAAAATCTTCTCCTTAAAGAGCGCGGTATTTTTTGATACCAGTCAAGCAATAGATTAAGCCGGTAGCGCGGATAGCCGGCAAAAATTTCGTCGCCTCCGTCGCCGCCCAGTGCCACGGCTATTTTTTGTTTGGCAAATTCGGCCAACAGATAGGTTATTGACTGGGTGTGATTGGAAATCGGCTCGTCCATATGCCAGGCAACTTTTTCCAAAACAGCCAGCACATCCTTGGCACCAATCATCAGCTCGTGGTGTTCGGTGCCAAAATCGCGGCTGACGCGCCGCGCCATGGCAAAATCAAAATTATATTTTTCCCTTTCCTCTTTGACATCAAACCCGACGCAAAAAGTTTTCAGCTTTCCGGAGGAAAATTTCTGCGCCAGCGCCGCGACTATGGTTGAATCAACACCGCCGCTCAAAAAAACTCCCAGCGGCCGCTCGGAAATCAACTGTTTTTTAACGGCTTGCGCGGTTAGTTCCGTCAGCCTTAATTTTATTTCAGCCTTATCTTTTATTTTTTCGCCGATTTCCGGCCGCCAATAACGCTTAATTTCCAGCTGATTGTCTTTGAAAAGCAAAAAATGCGCCGGCGGCAGTTTAAAAATATTTTTGTAAATGGTCAGAGGGGCCAAAGGATAAAGCAAGTGGAAAAAAGAACTTAGCGCGCGCTCATCAATCTCCCGCTTTATATCGTGCTCTAAAATCGCCTTAATTTCGGAAGAAAAAACGAAACGAACTTGCCCTGAGCCTGCCGAAGAAACTTGTCCTGAGCTTGCCGAAGGATCCCAAAAATAATAAAGAGGCTTGATGCCCAAATGGTCGCGCGCCAAAAACAACGATTGGTCTTTTAAATTATAAATGGCGAAAGCGAAAATCCCGTCCAGCTCATCAACGCATTTTTCTCCTTTCTCTTCAAAAAGATGCAAAATGATTTCTGTATCGCTTTGAGAATAAAATTTATGCCCTTGCCGCTCCAGCCCCGGCCGCAAGTCTTTAAAATTATAAATTTCGCCGTTAAAAACGATGACCAGAGATTTGTCTTCGTTAAATAAAGGCTGCCGGCCCCGCTCGCTCAAATCAATAATAGCCAGCCGCCTGTGCCCCAAAGAAAAATTGTCGTCAACAAATACGCCTTCCTGATCCGGGCCGCGATGCGAAACGGCTTCATTCATCCGCTTAATCAATTCGTAGTTTTTAAAATTAAAACCGCTAATTGCGCACATACAAATATTTTAAATAATTAAAGGCAATCTTGAAAATTGAAATCAAGTCATCCAAACTTCTGACTCTTTTTAGCTTTTTAATGAATCTGCGCCATAAATCTTTTTTAGTCATCAGCCTTTTCAGCACAAAAGCTTTTACTTTTTCAAAGGGCAGGCCCGGCCATTCAAAATAAGGGACCGAGGGATCCTCGCCAGCCACATAATAACGGCTGCTGGCATAGGGCGAATTCCAGGAAAAATCTTTGGGCATAATTCCTTCTTTTTTGGCGATGGCTTCCAATTCCGTGCCCGGATAGATAACAATAAAACTATAGGACGGCTTAACGTTCGGCAGGGCGCGAAATTCCTTAATCGCGTCGGCTGTTAAAGCAATGTCTTCCCAAGTTTCATAGGGATAAACCATTAAAAAATTAAGCGTCACTTCCAGCCCGACTTCAACCGCCGCTCCGACCGCGGCGCGCGCCTGTTCCATAGTAATGCCTTTTTTGATGAGTTTGAGCATCCGCGGACTGCCTGATTCAATACCAAAATTAACCCGCGTGCAGCCAGATTTTTTCATAAGTTCAAGCAATTCTTTATCAACCGTATTGACGCGGCAGGGCGCGTACCAAAAAATTTTCAAACCGCGCCTGATTATTTCATTGCAGATGTCAAGGGCATGCTGACGAACTATTGAAAAAGTATCGTCCCAAAAATTAAAAGCCCGGTAACCATAGGTCTTATAAAGATGTTCAATTTCATCAACAAAGTTTTTGGCGCTGCGCAAGCGCAAACAGCCTTTATGAAACGCCAAGGAAGAACAAAAAATACACTGATTCGGACAGCCGCGCGAGCTGACAATGCCAATATTTTTTAGGCCGGTTTTTTCCACCGACGTGACACCTTTATATTTTTCCAAATCAAACAAATGCCAGGCCGGCATGGACAGCTCGTCCAGATTTTGCACAAATGGCCGGTCGGGATTTTCTATAATTTTCCCTGATTGGTCGCGCCAAGCCAATCCCTGAACGCGAGCGATTTTATCGGCTTCAAAATTAGTCTGCAAAAGTTCGCGCGAAGTTATTTCTCCTTCTCCCTTGATAACAAAATCAATTTCTTGAACCACTTTTAGCGCGTCGCCCGCGCTAAGCCCGAAATGCGGCCCGCCGGCAAAAATTTTCACGTCGGGCTTGGCTTTTTTCACTAATTTTGCCGCCTCAATTGCGCTAAAGCGATTATGCGTGGTTGAGGAAATGCCCAAAGCGTCCGGCTGAAATTCCAAGATTTTACTGGCCGCTTCTTCCGGATTTAAATTAAAAGTGTGCGCGTCAATAATAATCACCTCGTGCTTATCAAGCAAAAGACTGGAAGCGATGTAGCCAACGCCCAAAAACGGCAACCCGTATCTTTCAATTTCACCGGCGGCGCGCGGCGCCACCATTAAAGCGATTCTCATAATAATTCTTTTGTCTATGATTAAAAAATTTTAAAAATCAAAAAACCTTCTTCGCTATGACAAACCAGGCAAGAGGACAAGGATAATTCTGTTTCACTTTTTTAGGCAGAATTTTATCGGCCAACAAACACATTGGGCGGAAAATAATCTTTAAGCAATTAGCTGCCAAAGAATTACCGATGACAAAATCAGCTAAATTTCCGATGGCGCTGAAACGTTCCCCTGTTGGAAAAATCTGCGCGCCGGCAAAACCGGCGCAGCCGAAAATTTCTTTCAATTGCCGCGAGGTGAAACGGAATCTGTCGTCAGCCCGGTTTTCTTCCGATTTAATAAACTGCGCTGTGATGAACGCCCGGCCGCCCGGTTTCAGAACGCGCGCAATTTCACGCGCCAGCGTCTGCGGATCTTTTATCAAATAAAAGGAATTAAACATAAAAATATTATCGGCAAAATCATTATCCAGCGGGATGCCTTGATTTAAATCGGCTTCAATATCGGGCTTCGCTTCTTTACTAGCGTCAATTCTGACCAGCCGCGAAAGATTAATTTTCCAGTAGCGCCAGTAGCTGGCCGGCTTTTTGCCGCAAGCCAAATCCACGCAGACGCCTTCCAAGTTAACACAATGCCTGGCCACCTGCCAATTAAAAAGAATGCGGTAAAGCGATTTGCCTTTAAGCGTTTCTTTAATTAAATCAACGGCTTTATTCATGATTGATTTCTTTAAATTGTCCGACTAATTTTTCAATTAACCTATCTAAATTTTGGTTTTTAACGATACTTTCCCGCATTTGTTTTTTTATCTCCCGTAATCTTTGCGGCTCCAAAACCAGCAATTTTGAAATTTTATCCGCCAAATCGCGGCTATCGCCTTCGCGAAACATCAAAACTTTATGCAAATCCGGCGGCAACACTTCTTTAAAAACCCGGTTGCTGACAAAAATTATTAAGCCGCAGCTCATGGCTTCAAGCATGGTTTTGTCAAAACTGCCCGATGAAGTCAAATTGACGAAAATGCTGTGGCGCCTATAAATTTGCGGCGTTTGAAAATTTGGCACCCGGCCCAAAAAATTAATCTCCCGCTCCAAACCCAGCTTCTGCACCAAATTTTTCACGCCCTTAAAATATTCTTCATTTCCCGGCGCCGGCTCGCCTAACACATCAAGAAGGATCTTTGTACCGCTGTTAGCTAAAATTTTGATAGCCCCAATCAACACTTCCAATTTTTTAACCGGCGAAATTCTTCCTAAAAATAAAATTTTATTAAGGCTTAAATTTTCGATATTTTCGGGCTTGAATTTTTCCGTATCTATCCCCTGTTGCAGAATACTTAATTTCTCAGAATTAATGCGGCAGGCCAGTGCCGTCGAAGTCACGACCCGATGCGCCAATACGACGGCTAATTTCAGCTTCAGCGGATTTTTATAATGCGCGTACCATAGCACTATTTTTTTACGCCACAACCGCCAAAGCAAACCGCCCAGCAAAACATACTCAACATTCATATGCACAAAAACAATGTCATAATCTTTTTTAAAACGCCAGATTAACCGATAAAAATTAATGGTGTATTTTAATTTTTTTATGATGCCGGAATTTCCATCGGCGCTTTCTTTGCCTAATGAAAATACCTTTATGTTATTAGGTAAATCATATCGGCCTACGCCTAAGGCCAGCGCGATAATATTTTGCGCGCGCGGCGCCAGCTTTAAAAGCCATCCGTGAAAAAATCCAAGTAAGTCGTCGTCTAAATCAATTTTTTGAGTTAGCACTAAAAGCCGCATAAATCAAATTAATGTTTAAAATTTACCGCGACAAACTTATCGTAGCGTTTTATTGATTTCTGAAAAATCTTTTTAAAAAAGGAAGTCATTTTGGCTTCAATGGGAAATTTCCAAAAATTATTTTTAAAACGAAAAAGCACGAATGGCCTGAATGTTTTTATCAATAAATGGCGGATAATGTTTTTTAATGATCTATTCGTCAGAGTCGCAATGGATTTATTGTACCAGGCGAAAGGGCTTAATTCATGAATCATTTCGTATTCTTTTTTGTTTTTTAACCAGGGTAAATACGCCTTACCCCAAAAATAATTTCCCCACTCAACCAAAGATCTGGGCGCCTCAAAACCCATGTCAACCGCTTTTTGAAACAAATTTGTTCCGGGATAAGGAATATAAATCCACAACGGATAAATGGCGGCTTTGGGATGAATTTTTTGCAGCTTTATTATCAGATCAATCGTTTGCTGACGTTCCTCGAGAGTTTCCGTCGGCCAACCGATCACAAAGGAAAGAATCAATTTTATATCCAGAGATTTGGCGGTCTCGACGGCTTTTATCGTTTGTTCGACCGTTATGCCTTTTTGAATAATTTCTTTCAGAATTCTATTTGAACCACTTTCGCAGCCGACCCGCACTTCGCAAAATCCGCTTTCTTTAAGTTTTTTCATGAATTCGTAATCAAAAAAGTCAACCCGCATGTCAATTGAATATTTCACTTTAAGTCCTTTGGCGATGATGAGCCTGGCAAATTCTAAAGCCCGTTCTTTATCAACCACAAAATTATCATCATGGATAATAAAATAATTTATACCGTATCTGCGATAAAGAAATTCCAGCTCATCGGCGGCTTTTTGAGCGCTTTTGGCCCGCCATTTTCTTTTGTTAAAATTCAAATTGTAGCAAAAACTGCAAGGATACGGACAACCCTTACTGGTATAAAAATCAATCACGCGCTCACTCGGAATATTGGACAACTTTTTGACATATTTTTTAACATCAATTAAATCCCAGGCCGGCATAGGTAATTCATTCATATCTATAAAATCAGCGGGGCCGATGTTGATTTGTGGCTGATTATCTTTATCTTTCCAGCCTAAGTTTTCAATCTGCCAAAGACTACCGCCTCCTTCAATTGATTTTAACAGCTTTAAAAATGCCTTTTCAGCTTCATTAACCACCACGAAATCTATAAAAGGATTCCGCAGCGTCTGCCCAGGAAAAAAGGTCGGATGAATTCCGCCTACGACTATTTTTATTTCAGGATGTTTTTCTTTAATTTTCCGGCTTGTTTCAATAATTTGAATAATGCAGCTGCCGGTCAGCATGGTAAAGCCGACTGCCAAGGGACGCAATTCGTCAATAGCGCGATAAAGATCTTCCGACGGATCAAATCGCAAATCAATGATTTTTACATTAAAATCGTTCCTAATATAGGCGGCCAAACTGATTAAACCCAGGGGGACATAACTGGTTTCGTTTAAGCCATTTTGCGGCTGAACTAAAATAATATTTTTCATTTTTTGTTTTTTACGGCTTTTCCCCAGCTGATTTTGTATAAATTCAATGTTTCTTCTTTGCCGGGCAATTTTTCCAACGCCAGCCGAGCGCCAAGACCCAGTCTTTTTCTCAATTCTTTATTTTCCAACAAATTAAACATCGCCTGCTCCAAATTTTTCCGGTCATTTATCGGAATAATTATTCCTCTTTCATTTTCCCTGATGATTTCCCGGGCGCAGCCAACGTCAGTCATGACAATCGGCAAGCCATAACCGGCGGCTTCTATCACGGCTAATCCCCATCCTTCATAATTGGAAGTGAGCAAAAAAACATCGGCTTGGACATAAAATTTTTCCGGGTCCTCCTGCCTGCCCCAAAATTTTACGCTGTCGCCAATCCGCAAATTGCTGCTTAGCTTTTGCAAATTTTGTTTTTCCGGTCCCTCGCCGACAACCCAAAGTTCCGCTGCTTCATATTTTCTTACAATTTTCGCCATCGCCTCTATTTGCAAAGCGATATTTTTTATCGGCACCAATCTGCCGACGGTCAAAAAAATAAATTTGCTCTCATTTTTGATTATTGATTCTTTATTCTTGATTCTTAATTCTGTATAGATTGGCACAACGGTTATCTTTTCTTCTTCTACTTTGAAATCCTTTATTAACCCTGCCTTCAGTCTCTGGCTGACGGCCCTGACGGCGCCGGCTCTCGACAAAACATATTTTGCCACTAATTTGCGCAAGCCGCCAAATTTTTCAAAACCGTGAACTTGCAATTCCAGCCCCAGATTAAATTTTTTAGAAATAATCAAAGCAATCAAAGCCAGATAATAATGGTCCTGCACCGAAATAACATCAAATGCCTGCCCCGCTGAAAATTTTTCCGCTAATCTAAAAATGCTGAAAAAGTCAAAAAATTTACCTTTTTTTTTGATTCCGTAAACTCGCACGCGTTCAGATAAATCAACCACTGTTTCTTTATCGCTTAAAACGATGAACGTGTATTTTTCAACTAAGCGGCCGTATTCTATCACCCTTTTGGCTTGGGGTGAGAACGGGTCTAAAATGGAATTTTCTAAACTTAAGCCTAAAATTTTCATTTTTTGTTGTTTTTAAAATCCGAAAATAAATTAAACCTGATTATGTGCCAAATCGCCGATTTTTAATTTAATTAATTTTTGAAATATCTGCGTTCGCTGCATATTTTTTGGCTAATTTAAACTCTATGGGCCAGGCAAAAAATTTTAATTTCCAGCGCGCCTGGCAAAGTAAAACAAAACCCAATTTTAATAATTTTTGCGCCTTAACCGAAGAACCCATCGCGCTTTTTATGCTATGCGCCCCAAAGCGCACATAGGCCTCCATTGATTCCACAAAATCTTTGTCAGCCACCCAGGGAAAATTTTTGACCGCCAGATAATTCAATTCATTTTGCACCAAATGCGACCATTCTTCCAAAGACTGCGGCGCCTGCCACCCCGCCTTCGCTGAAGCTTCGTCGGGCAAGCCCGCCTGCAGACATTCATCATATAAAACCGAGCCCGGATAAGGCCGAAAGGTTTGTGGTCCTAAAATTTGAACCTTATCGCTCAATTTCACCAATTGGTCTATCAGACGCAAAGTCATCATCATGTCTTGCCTTGTTTCGCCGGGCAAACCGATCATAAAAGAATACTGCGGAATAATATCGTGGCGCAGGCACATTCTGGCCGATTCAATAATTTCCTCCGGGCTGATATCTTTTTGGATTTTTTCTAAAATCCGTTGGCTACCGCTCTCTGCCCCAAAAGACAAAAGATAACAGCCGGACTGCTTCATTTTTGCCAAAAAATTATCATCAATCAGGCCTTGACGCAAATAATTGGCGCGCACGGTCGTCTCCCAGGGAATTATCAAGTTGCGACTAATCATGCCCTCATTTATCGCTTTGGCGCGTTCAATGTCAACGAAAAAATTTTCGTCCCAGAAGCGCAATTTTTTTCCGGCAAAATAGGGTTTGCTTTTAATTATTGTCAAATCCGACAAAACCTGCTCCACGGTCCGCGGCCGCCATTTGTTTTTTAAAATGGCGTTGATGCAAAAAGTACAGCGGTGCGGACAGCCGCGCGAGGTCAGCGAGGGAATCAAAGATAAATTTTCCAGAACTTCCCGCTCAATCAAATCCCAGTTAAACAGCGGCATTTTAGCAGGGTCGTGCAGCTCGTGACGCTGGTTTATTTTTATTTTTCCGCCGCGTTTATACGCAATTCCTTTGACCTGCGACAATTCTTGGCCACTGGCAATTTCATGCAAAACCTCCTCGCCCTCGCCAAAATTTACAATGTCAATTAAAGAATTACTGATTGTCTGCTCCGGAAAAAAAGTCGGGTGCGTGCCGCCCCAGATGATTTCGCAGTCAGGATTAATTTCCTTTATCAGCTGGCTGATTTGGAGCGCCCCGGGAATTTGCGTGGTCATAACCGACAATCCCGCCCAGGCGCAATGCGGCGCTTCCTGTTTTATCAAATCCAAATAATTTTTCTGCCGCGCTCCGTCAATTATTTTAACCGGAATATTTTTACTATCCAGATAAATGGCAATGCTTAATAAACCGACCGAAATTGAGCTATCATAATTGGCTTTGGCGATGTTGAATGGCGGATTGATAAGCAGTACTTTTTTCATAAATTTTTAACTATTTTTTTGAAATAAAATCCGGATTTTTAAAAACCTCTATTGTCTTTTTTATTAACTCCTCCCATTTAAATTTTTCCAGCGTTTTTTTGCCGTTGGCAGAAAATTTTTCCCGTAAAGATTTGTCCTGTAGCAATTTATCAATGGCTGTTTGCCACGCTGTTTCGTTGTTATGGGGCGCCAGCAGGCCGTTTTCGTTGTCAATTATCACCTCTGGATTGCCGCCAACCGGCGTGGTGATGACGGGCAGGCCGACGCTTAAAGCGTTCAAAATCGCGTGCGGCAAGCCCTCATAGTTGGAATTTAAAACAAAAATGGTGGAGCGGGCAAAAATTTGCCGGCTTTCCTCCTCGCTGACGCGGCCGTGGAAATTCACATTTTCCTCCAACTTTAAATCCCTCGACCCTGCTCGGGACAAGCTTTTAACTAAAAACTTTAAACTATTTAATTCCGGGCCATCGCCCAAAATTTCAAAAATAATATCCGGATATTTTTCCTTTAGCTTCGCGACAACGAGAATTAACATCTCTACGCCCTTCCAGGGAGTCAGCCGGCCGGCGAAAACTAAAACTGGCTTAGTGGTGTTTTGCCACTGAGGTGGCACGGACATAAAATCCACAGCGTTATAAATTACGCGTACTTTTTGAGGCGCAGCACCGATTTTTACTGCCAGTTCTTTCATAAAATTACTGACCGCCACCACCGCGTCGGCCGATTTTAGAATTTTCGCGCGCTGCGCTTTTCTTTTTTCAATAAACTTACCGTACTTTTTTGACTGGAAAGCTACCACGTCATCCTTGCACAAACCCATATTCTGTGCCGTTTCCCAAGCCGAGTCGCCGGCAAAACGCACCGCCAGTTTTTTGCGCCAGAATTGTGTTGCCAGCATAGAGCTGTAGCCGGGTGCATACAAATCTGTTGTATAAATAAAATCTGCTTGGCGCGCCAGCCAAAAAGTTTTTAAAGCATATAAAAACTGCCGCCAGCCGGCCGGCCAGCTCTTTGAAACCGCAAAAACTCTAAAATTCCACGCTTTTTTTTCTGGCGCGCCGTAGGTCAAAACCGAAACGACAAAGCCGGCGCCGGCCAAATCGCCAGCCAGCCTTTCTATCTGCGTCGCCGGCCCGCCGATATCGGGCGGAAAAATTCCGGTGGTAATTAACACTTTTAAGTTTTCTTTTGGGACAACAACAGAAAGAACCGAGTTTCCTTGCCGATTAAAAATTAAAAATTTATAGACCAAAAAGCTTTCAACCGCGATAATGCCGCTGACCAGAATTTGCGCAAACAAATACCAAATTCTCAATATATCCACTGAAAAATACATCAAGGCCGCGTTTAAGCCGAGATTGATTACGGCCACAGAAAAATATAATGCCATCTGTTGATAAATCTTTTCTTGGTTCTTGCTGCGAAAGGTCCAAAACTTTTGCAAATAAAAACTTACAAAAAAAGCCGTGCTGAAAGCCAAGGTTGACGACAGTAGATACCAAATCCCAAAAATATCGGTCAGAACAAAAAGCAAAACTAAATTAACTGTGGCCGCTGTTCCGCCCGAAATAATATATCTGATAATTTGTCTATGCTTATAAATTTGTTTAAATAGATAGGTCAGCATTTGAAAAGTGAAGAATTGCGTCATTGCGAGGAGCACCGCCTTGGCGGGGCGACGCGGCAATCCCGAGTTATTACCGTCGTTCGCGGGATTGCTTCACCGCCAGACGGCGGCTCGCAATGACAATGGTTTTAATCTGCCAGTTTTTCAAAAATGTTCCCCATTTTTTGAGCAATATTATCCCAATTATATTTTTCTTCCACTAATTTTCTGGCATTAGCGATTAATCGTTGCCGTAAAATTTCATCAGAAAGCAAAAGAGTTATTTTTTCCGCGATGCTTTGGGGATTGCGCGCCTCGCAGAACAGGCCTGTTTCGCCATCTCGCAGAAAATCCGGAATGCCACCAACTTTTGTCCCGATTATTGGCACGCCCGCCGCCATCGCTTCCAAAAACGAGTTGCCCAGCCCTTCGGAAAGCGAAGGCCGCACGAAAACATCGGAAATCGCCAAATATTTTGGTACGTCTTC
>Ga0180007_10005946_pt1 | contig 12107 bp, 7 predicted proteins | sample MM_PC_MetaG_FD_121122 | JGI IMG/M metagenome (GOLD analysis project Ga0180007, IMG submission 121122) | Groundwater microbial communities from the Aspo Hard Rock Laboratory (HRL) deep subsurface site, Sweden - MM_PC_MetaG | ecosystem: Environmental > Aquatic > Deep subsurface > Groundwater...
CGAAAGATGAAAATAATATGTTTCTTAGGTTCTCCTTTGATAAAGCAAAGAGGGTATTATCTGGGATGGTGGCTGTTTGTGTTTTTTTTACCAGTCATTCTGTTTAGTCCAACAGGTGTCGAGGCCGGTGAGGATCCTCTCGCCATAGCTTCTGATAAGACCATTGAGGATCCTCTCAACGCAGCTCCTGCAGTTGAGTCAGGTGAGGCGGATCCTCTCAATCAGGTTCCTGCCGTTGAAGTTATTGAAGAACCACTTAACCTGATTTCATACCGTACGGTTTTTGTTATCAGCGATTTACTCCGCCTTCCCAGCGATGTTGATGTTGACGGGGAGGGGAGAATATATGTACTTGATGGAACTGCCAATATTGTCAGGGTATACAGCCAGGACGGAAAACCCTTGTTTACCCTTGGTGACGAAAAAACGCTCAAGTTTCCGCTGGGGATTGATGTTTCGCCCGCTGGAGATGTCTTGGTGGCGGATTCCGGAAATAACAGGATAGTACTTTTTTCTGCCAAGGCCGCTCCGCCCCGTTTTTTTGATCTTCCATCTCCGCCGGGAGGGAAACCTACTGATCCGACGGATGTGGTTTTTGCTAAGGATTTAAAAAGATTTTTTGTAGTAGATAATGATAATCACAGGGTGATCGCTGTTGATATTAACGGTGAAATTCTCTGGTCCAGTGGTAAGATGGGACGTAATCCTGAGGAATTTCGTTTCCCCTTTTTGATGGATATAGACAACGAAGACAACCTCTATATTGTTGAGGTGGTGAATACCAGGGTGCAGGTACTGAACAAAGACGGGATCCATGTCAGATTTATCGGTGACTGGGGTATTGAACCGGGCCAGTTCTTCAGGCCTAAAGGAATTGCCATCGGTCAGAGCAGGGATCTTTTGGTTTCAGACAGTTTTATTGGTGTTGTCCAGATGTTTTCTCAAGGTGGTGATTTTCTTGGAGTCATCGGTGATGAAACCGGTAAGGTCAAAAAGTTTACAACGCCAATGGGAATGAAGGTTTACGGAGATCGTTTGTTTGTCATAGAAATGTATACTAATCGCCTTGTTGTTCTCGAAAGAGAGGGACCATAATCCATGAACCGGTGCCTGCCTGTCGCCTTCATTATTTTGCTGGCCGGACTGTTTCTACCTTTTCACAGCCTGAAAGCAGCCGGTAACCTGACACAAAATTCCGCACGTGAATGTGCCATATGCCATTTCAGATGGATAGATCAGTTTGTTGAGGGCCACCACGGTACTGATCTGGCAGATTATGAAACTGAGGACATTGCTGGCGCTGAGTTGATGTGTTTTAGCTGTCATGACGGATCAACTGCTGATTCCCGGTCAAAAGTCTGGTTGCATGATATGCATAAAACCGGAGTCAAACCCTCTGATAAAGTCAAAATCCCTAAACTCTTTCCTCTCTCCCAAAAAGGTGAGATAGTTTGTGCAACCTGTCATTCAGCCCATTCCAACCCCACTGACACGAGTATAGAACGGAGCGTTTTCCTAAGGATTACCAATACCGATTCTATCATGTGTGAGATGTGTCATGTCAACCAGGTTCCAAAAGAGACCAATCACCCAATTCACTCCGGTAAAACCCCCCTTCCTGAACAGCTTTTTGCCGAAGGAGCCAGTGTCTCGCTGACAGATCCAAATTTCGTTATTTGTGAAAGCTGTCATACCGCTCATGCCAGTGTGGAACGGACTTTGGTGCACACAATGGCGGAATCTGCCATCTGCATCATCTGCCATACCGATAAGATTGATGCTGATCCGACCCCGTCATCTAAAGGAGTCAATCATCCCCTCAAGGTAGAATTTAAAACAGATCCCTCATTGAAGATTACCCTGCAGGGAGGGGAAAAAAATACTCTGCAGTGCCTCTCTTGTCACAAGGTGCATGAGCATGCCCCTGGCACCAAGGCATTGGTGGCATCCCGCGACCCTCTCTGTTCATTTTGCCACGCAGACAAGGATGATCGTGTTTCTCCTCTCAAGCCAACCAATGCCAATCATCCGGTGGCTGTGACATTCAAGCCTTCTGCCGGTACAGAAGTTCAACTTGAGGCAGGGGAAAACAATACAGTTCATTGTTTTACCTGTCATCGGATTCATCAGCATAAACCAGAAACAAAGGCACTTGTCGCCCAACGCGATACGCTTTGTTCGTCCTGCCATGCAGACAAGTATCTGGTAGAACGAACCGACCATGACCTTGGGGTCACGGCTTCGGCCGAGTTGAATACTGTGGGGCAAGGGACCAAACAATTCGGGGTATGTGTTTCATGTCACGTGCCCCACAAGGCAAGTGGGCCGTTTTTATGGTCCCGGGCAGGTGTGGGAGATGGCGCTTCGCCATCGGACCTTTGCCTTTCGTGTCACTCAAAAGAAGGCCCGGGTGCCAAAAAAAGCGTTGGCACATATTCTCATCCGGTGGGTGTCAAGGTGAAAAGTTCTGAGCAACTTCCACTACCTCTTTATGTGCAGAATAGTGGTGAATCCGTAATGGAATGCCATACCTGCCATGATCCTCATCAATGGCAGGCTGGACGTAATAAAAAAGGTAAAGGAGAAAATGTTGAAGGCGATGGAGAAAGCAGTTTTCTGAGACAGCCATGTGGGGCGAAGCAGATCCTTTGCTCTTCCTGTCATCTTGATGAAAGCAGGGTTGAACAAACTGATCATGACCTTCGCATTACCGGGCGGAAAGTCAAAAACATCAGCGAGAAAAATGTTGATCAGACAGGTGTCTGCAGTCCCTGCCATATCCCGCATAATGGAAGTGGTCCCATGTTATGGGCACAACCACTGTTGGGAAAAGGGCAGTCGTCTTCACATCTTTGCCTTTCCTGTCACAATAAAAAAGGGGCTGCTGCAAAGAAAACTGTCGGCAGGTATTCTCATCCTGTCGGAGTTGCTGTCGGTGGAAATCCCGAACTCCCCCTCCATAAAATTGACGAAAGCAAGTCGGTGATGGAGTGCTCGACCTGCCACAATCCCCATAATTGGAGGCCGGATAACCAGCAGTCTGGCAGCGGGGAAAATGTGGAAGGTGATGGCTTGAGCAGTTTCCTGCGGGCAACAAGTGTTGAAGATCCGGTGCTCTGCAATAAATGTCATCGGCGCCAGAGTAAGGTCGTGGGGACAGAGCATGATATGCGGGTGGGGGCACCTGATGCCTTTAAACCGGAAGGAACAGCGTCAGCTCCGACTTCGGTCTGTACTCCATGTCATACTGTTCATAATGCCGCCAATCAGGCTGCTCTGTGGAATTCACCCCTGTCACCCTTTAAAAAAGATTTTATGGAGCGAGCATGCTATGGCTGTCATAACTCAGAAGGTGTAGGGAAGAAAAAGCTTGTCAAAGTGGGTTCACATCCGCGGCGGATCCATTTCGGATACAATAAACCGTATGTAAGTACCATACGTACCGGGCATGATCAGTCTGTTGAGCTTCCCCTTTATGATGAGCATGGCCAAAAAATGATATCTGGTGAAATAACCTGTCCAACCTGTCATGATCCTCATATCTGGGAGCCAGGAAAGCTGGAAAAAGGTCCTGGAATTAATATTGAAGGGACTACCGTTAACAGTTTTCTCAGGAAAGATGTGCGAAGGGGGCTCTGTTATGAGTGTCACGGTATTAAAACGCTCTTTTTGTACAGATATTATCATGTTGTGGAGGAGAGGAAAAAAATGATGGGGCCTTATACCCCCCAGGTCATGGAGTCGTTACCTCAGGGCAGTGATCAGCAAATACAATCCAGAGGCAGTACACAATGACGGGGAAAAAAACATCGCCATCCACTACTCTTTGGAAATATATTCTGACCAGCATACTGATCATTTTGTTTCCCTTCTTCGCTACACCCGAAAGCTTTTCTGCTGATAAGACATCTGCTTCCTCAGTACCCAAGCATATTCAACAAATCCGAAAAATAAAACATGATGACAACTATGGCACAGGGCCGCATCAGAATCTGGCCTGTGACGAATGCCATAAAATGAAAGACAGCAACAAACCTCTCGTCGGAGTGTATACTGCATCGGACAGCATACAACTGTGTCAGAGGTGTCACCCAGAAGTTAATACCCATCCTGTCGGGATTGAAATCTTACCTTCAGCCTCAAGACGAGTACTGAATTCCTTGCCACTTGGTCAAAATGACATGGAAGGAAAAATCGTCTGCCTGACCTGTCACGCAGTTCACCAGTCCGCAGGAGGTGAGTATCTTCTCAGGGGGAAGCAAACAAGCTACGGAGCACTACGAACTTCGCTCTGTCTTCATTGTCATCTGGGTCTTTTTCAGAGAAAATCACCTCATGTTGAACGTGAAAAGTCCTGCGGTTTTTGTCATTTAGCCAAGCCTTCTGAAAAAGCAGGTCAACAGAGTCCTTCTAACCTGCAGATGCAGGCCTCGTGTGATCTGTGCCATAATGAACTGGAGGACTCTCATTACCCGGGGAGTAACCCATTTCTTGATGTTGATATTCGAAACGAGGCTATACAATCCGGTCTGATCCCTGGTAATGGCCAACCGGTCTGTACAAGTTGTCATGATCATCATGGCAAGGCTGATGGGAAGGGTCTTCTCAGTACTGCCTTTCTGGCACTGTGCAGTAGATCCAGATCCATTGATCCGCATTGGAATGACTACCACTGTCTAAGTTGCCACGAGCGGCAACCCATTAAGGGTGATGCCCCTCTTTTGGAAAAAGGTAACTACAACGCCCTGTGCAATCGTTGTCACGGATCTGCATATGCCCGGGCTGATATTCATCCTGTGGGGATCAAGCCTTCACAACATGTGCGTATTCCAAGCAACATGCCATTAGAGAATGGCTTGCTCACCTGTGCAACATGTCATAACTCATTTATGCAGGTTGGTTGTACTACAAATGAAAATAAGACTGCGGTAAACCTTCTTTTTTTACGGGGGAAGCAGAGATCGCGCACTTCGTTCTGCTTTCTTTGTCATTTTGAAGAAACGTACAAACTGTTGAACCCCCATGAACAGGTGAATGAGCAGGGCCAGATAAAGGAAGAAACCTGTCTTTTCTGTCACTCAACTCTACCGGATATCAAAATTCTCGGACCGGAAAAAGTGAGTTTTGTTGTTCAGAATCCTGATGCCTACTGTATTGGCTGTCATCATGGGTTTACGAGAAAACATCCGGCCGGCATCGACCACTTGACCAGACCATCTGAGAAGATTTTGGCGACTCTGGGAACATCCATACAGAGAATTGGTGTTGAGTTGCCGCTTTATAAAGGGCAAATCGTCTGCGCCACTTGCCATAATCCTCATGAGACAGGTGTTATTAAATTTTCAGCTGCTGCCACCGGAACAAAACGAGACAATAAGCTCCGTTTGATGCCGGGACTTATGCAATGTGTCGGATGTCACTGGGATAAGAGGTAACCAGTTGTTCGGATAAATGCGGACAGCTGAAGTCGACTTTGTTGGACACTTTTAAGAGTTTTACCTGAGGATGAGGCGTCACGGGTAAGACATTTTGCTCGCTATACTTTTAGCCACTGAAAAGGTTAGCATCAAGATTGATGCCATTGCATGAGCTTTTAGATTTTTTCATTGAGGGGTTATTACAGAATCCCAGTCACTTGTCACCAGAAATTGGGGTTGTGTGAATCTCTACACCTCATTAACTAAAACAGGACTGATAAGGGATTTTTTCTGAGAAAAAAGAAAGATCAGGGAAAAAACAAAATAAAAAAAGGCAGATCCGAATTAAGGATTCTGCCTTTTTTGTTTTGCTAGCTGTGTGTTAGAAACTGTCAATGGGGTCAGGTGACCATTCTGCCTGAGCCATTCCACACATCGTCTTCGATTGGCTCTATGGTGGACACAAATTCGGTCCAGCCCCAAGGGGCATTTTTGATTTCCACGCCCACTAACTTTTCCAATCCTTGCTCTCCTTCCCACCTGCCTTGGGCCTGCACCTTGAATCGGTGCCCATTACCTGAGATGACAAGGAGAAACTTGTCTCCTTTGACATGCAGTTTTCTCGACATCTCGGAAAGACAGATACCGAATCGAGAAACATCCTTCACCCGTGCAGAACAAAAACCAATATCGTCGGAGATATCAGCTTCCAATCCCTGCACATCAATTCTGAAATATCTTCGTTTGTTATCCATATTGACCCCCGCAAGCATATTGTTATGATAAACTTTGTTGATAGTACAATAGGATCCACTGTTTAATATTATCATTAAGTGATCGAATAGCAAAGAAAGTTTGGGCTCCATTCTTAGATAAAAGTAATTAATTCCTATCTTCAGTGGGTTAGGTGAATTACTAATTCATATCTTTTTAAGATTGTTTGAAGGCGGGTTGCACAGGTCTTGGATCAGGGCAGAGTTTGTTTGAGTCAAAAAGGGGATTGATAGCTTGGGTTCTTCATGGATATTCTCATGTGATACTTATTCTGCTGATGCTGGGGGGCACTAACAGATTTGAAAGATTGCTTTGTGTAATATACATTTTTGATGTTTTCGCGAAAAATCAGGATATGTCATTTTCGTCATTCCGGTGAAAACAGGAATCCTGTTTCCGCAGATAGTTATGGGGAAGATGGGTTTCGGCCTGTGCTGAAAATCAAGTAAACAGGCAAACAACAGCAATTCGGGCGATCATGCAAAAAGGCAAAAGTCGAAATTGCGGTATAGTAATAATGATCTTTGCCTGACCGACTTGTTCGACACTCATAATTAATGTTAGTCAAGTTGTTCACGCATGTTTTGTTCCAACATCTTTAAAATATTATAAAAAATAAAGATCAATGGCGTATTTTTGAAAATGAAAAGTATAATACCTAACTCATGCAATTGATTGAGAACCGAGAATAACTCCGCTATGACATTTTCAGCGTATCCTGTTATAATCAGACTGAAGTTGACAAGCAAACGATGGAGGTCCTCGCTAATAATTATAGAGATATAGAAATCTTACACCTTCCAAGGCGCCTCCCGTTCACCATGGGTCCATTAAATAGTTTGTCGAGAAGTTTTATCATGGTCTTTATTGTTGATGTATTCGCAATAAGTATGATGCAGTGACGAAGGATGCGGCGCACTCAGTATTTTTGACTTTTTGCGACGTCATTTTTGCTAAGCCGCTGGAACAAAACATGGTCGTTTAATTTCCCTGGGCGATATAAGGTGCCGTAACGAAGTAGATATAAATGGCCATGTTATTTCGTAATGACTTCTAAATATTATAGTATGTTATATTATCAAGCCGATGTTAACTAACTTTTTTTGGCTGATCAATGCCGTTCTCCTAGCCACTTCTTTGCTGGCCATGCGGTTGTCCGACGTGAACCGCAAGTTTTCTCTGGCCATTGTCCATGCCCTTCTTTTTCTGCCCCTTCTGGTTGTGGAGTATCTGGCACTCGTCCTGGATTACATTCCTGTGGCCAAAGGTGTTATTCCTCTTTTGGTATCTCAGAATGTATTACTCATAATCTGGAGTATTGCTGCCCGTCATCTGAGCGACTTACTGGCTGTCAAGCGCTCTGAGTCCACGACTATCCACAACTTGTTACATTCTCTTCTCATTGTTCTCATCCTGGCTATTGCAGTATTTCAGCTTGTCCGACCTGGTTTCGTAATCAATCTGGAGGGTATCAATGTTTCGGAATTCGGCCCGGTCTATTTTGCCTCTCTTCTTTGCCTCCTGGTTATGCTGTTTATGGCCTGGCAGCTTGAGGCCTTCTGGCGACAGTTGCCTCAAGCCAGACGCAGGGAATACGGGTTGTTTGTGGTGGCCGCGATGCTGGTCTGTGTGGTACAGGGTGGCGCGGCCTCCTATCTTGTCACTTATCTTCAATTGACCAAAGATGTCCTTGTGTTCCAGGCCATCTTTCTCCTGCTTGCCTGGGGCATGCTTATCATCGCGGTACTCCGTCACCGCTTACTCTGGCGTAACCTCTTTGTCTCCCGAAAGGTCGTCTATTCCATCGTTGCACCATCACTTTTTGCAGTTTACTTTATAGCCTTCGGACTCATATCCCTTGTTATTCGTCTGTACAACTATCCACTGAAAATAGTTATGTTCTGGTTAGTTGTCGGCATGGGTGCGGTGGGAATCGCTGTTCTAGTTGTTTCCGAATCGTTCCGTCAACGGCTGAAGTTTTTTGTCAGTACCCATTTCTATGCCGATAAATACGAGTATCGCGATGAATGGCTGGCTTTATCAGTCCGCTTGCAGAATGCCAACACCGAGGCCAAGGTCCTTGACGCCCTGTATGAGGTTCTGGCTGACAGTCTGTACACCAAGGAGATCTGGATCTGGGTCGGGAGCGAGGCTGCCGGCTTTGAGCTGGTGCTGCCGGAGACTATTAGCAACAAAGATATCTTTCGTTTACCAGGTAGTGATTCTGTTATCAGTCACCTTTGCCGGCAACAGCACATTGATTTGACTCGTCACGAGGATGTCGTAGAGCGTGAGAAGCTCAATGCCTTCCTTGCGTTTATGCCACCGCCCCGGCCAATTCTTTTTGTGCCCATGATCGTGGACGGCCAGCATGTCGGCTGTCTTGGTCTGGGGCCGGAATACACCGGCGGTCACTACGGTCAGGACGATTTTGATCTGCTGACCGCCCTTGGCTCTCAGGCTGCCTCGGCCCTGATCGCAGTGCGCCTGAGCGAAGAAAAAGCCCATTTGCGTGAACGGCGAGCCATGGATAACGTCTCATCATTTGTGCTCCATGACATCAAAAACGCCGCATCCATCCTTGCTCTGGTTCATGCAAATGCTGAGGTGCATATGGATAACCCCGAGTTCAGAAAGGATATGCTCACCGCCATCGGGGATGCCCTGCAGCGTATGGAAAAGGCGCAAGCCAGTTTGGGTATGTTACAGGACCGGGTGAAGTCTGTCTGGCAGGAAGTGGTTCTTTATCACTTCTTTGATGAATTGCTGCCGCGTTTCCGCCGGCGATTGCCGGGTCTTGCTATTATCCTTGTCTGCCCACCAGAGATCACTGTGCGCACAGATCCGCAACACCTGGAAGCGGTATTCGAAAACCTCATCCTTAATGCCTATGAGGCTGGCGGCGGCAGCTGTCAGGTGCATATAGCCATCGTGCTCGTTAATGGCAGCCTGACGATCAGTGTTTCCAATGATGGCCCGTCCATCCCGGAGCACTTGCTGCCCGATCAACTTTTTCAACGCTTTGTCTCCGACAAGCCGGACGGCAGCGGCATAGGCCTATGGCAGGCCCGTCTTGTCCTTCAGCGCCTGGGCGCGACCATTACAGCAGAAAATCCCGCCGAAGGCGGAGCCCGCTTTGTCATATCCCTGCCCATCTCCGATTCATCCCCTTCCTCTGTCGACCAAACCGACGACCTGTAAAACAATCCGACACCCTGCCCAGTTGACTGCCTGTAGCCGGATAGACAGGCTGGGCAAGTGAATGAGGCGGTTTGGCAGGATCATGTAGCCGGCTGGTCCTGTCGGAATAGTTTACGCTTCAATTTTTTCCGGTATCAACGCTGGGGAGGAAATAACGGCATAACACGAAAAAGAGGTGTCGGCATAATATTTGCATAAAGTTGTTAGGTTCGATACTATTTTAGTGCGCCATTTGTGCTTATTAACAATTTAAAAAGGAGGAAAAATGAAAAAGAGAATATTGGCGGGTTTGGCATGTGGAATGATTATGACGGGAATGACTGGGGTTGCAAGTGCGACAACTATTACGTTTGATAGTTTAAGTACTGCTAACAACTTGACATCCATATATGCTTCTGCCGAGGGTTTTCAGTTAGAAACATTTAATGATTACGGTCTAGGCACTGTGCTTGATCCGTTTACGTCAACCTTGGGTTGGGAGTGGACCGGAGACGGATCTATTGTAAATGGTAGTAGCCCCACCTTTGCAGCGCCCTTTGCGCTTTCAGAGGCTGATCAAACAAACTATCTGTCGGTACCTAATCCTTTGACAAGTAGTTCTATAACAGCCAATTTGGGTACTGAAACTTATCATTACCTTGGTCTTTGGTGGGGTTCTGTTGATGCCTATAACACTATTACCTTTTATAATGATGGAGTAGAGGGAAATTCATATACCGGAGAGCAGATATCAATTCTTGCTAATGGTAATCGGACTTCGCCATTGACCAATATGTATGTAAATTTTATGAATCTTGATTTCGATAGTTTCGTTTTGACTAGTACTAGTCTTGCATTTGAGGTTGATAATATAGCGGTAGCTACAGCCCCCATCCCTGAGCCAGCTACCATGCTGCTTTTGGGTACTGGGCTGGCTGGTTTGATCGGAGCCAGCCGTCGTCGGAAGGTGGCTAAGAAGGGTTGAGAGTTCGATAGAGTATCTGGCTGATCAGAACCCCGGCAGCCACAAGCGTTTGCCGGGGTTTTTTTCTCTTGAAAAATTGAAGTGAGATGGTTTGTTTCTAACGAATAGGTTTCTTACGGGAAGAACTATGACTCGATAATAGATGGTTTTAAGGGGTAAAAGAATGTTAGCAGAACGACGGAGGTATCCTCGCTTTCCTGTCCAGAAACAGGCTTCAGTCGTAGTCACCGGAGGTGATATCAGTCTGCCCTACCATCTTATTGATATCAGCGAAGGCGGAATGGCCTTTTGTTACCTCAACGCCAGCCCTTTACCTCTGACCGATAGCCAGATGGATATTTATCTGGATAAAGAACTTCATGTCGGACGACTGACAATAACGGTTGTGGGCGATCATAAATTAGCCAGCGATTTCATCCCCACCCGCCATTGCAGTGTTCGCTTCGGCACGCTGACTCCAGCCCAACACCAGCAACTCCAGGCATTTATCCGTTGCCAGACCCAGGCCCTTCAATAAAGTTTTCCTGACTGCTCTTCTTGGTTTACATTGTGATTTGGTGCTTTTTCAGGAGGTCGTGCATTGTGGGGCGGCTCACGGACAGCAACCGTGCCGCTTGACTGATGTTATTATCGCTCAAAGCCAGTGCCTGATGTACCGCTTCGGCTTCGGCCCGCCGTCTGGTTTCAGCCAGGGAATCAATTTCCCGGGGATCTTCCTCTGATCGTCCGTGCCCCTTCAGGCCAAGGTCACTCGGATGGATTACTTTGCCGTTTACAGTGGCCAGCGCTCGACGGATAGCATTCTTGATTTCCCGAACATTGCCGGGCCAGGGGTGGCTGTTTATTGCTGCCAGTGAGGCAGAAGACAAAACAAGTTGGGCCATCCCCAGAGACTTGGACTCTTGCTCGATAAAGTGATGGGCCAGGAGAACAATGTCGCCCTGCCGCTCTCGCAAAGGAGGGGCGGCGAGAGGGATAACATTCAGTCGGTAATAGAGATCCTGGCGAAAAGTGCCGGCAGCCACAGCCTGTTCAAGGTTAATGTTGGTGGCAGCAATAAATCGTAACGATAAGGGAATGGGTCGGCGACCACCGACCCTCTCCACCGTTTTTTCCTGAAGGGTTCGCAGAAGTTTCACCTGCATGGCCAGCGGCAATTCACCAATCTCGTCAAGAAAGACTGTCCCGTTGTTTGCTTCTTCAAACTTCCCTTTTCGAGCGCAATGTGCACCCGTGAAAGCCCCTTTTTCGTGGCCGAAGAGCTCACTTTCTATAAGATTCTCGGGGATAGCGCCGCAATTAATCACGACAAAGGGCTTTTCGCTACGTTGACTCAACCGATGCAGGGTCTGGGCGATTCTCTCCTTGCCGGTACCGGTTTCACCCTCAATCAATACTGGAAAGTCTGTTGCGGCAGCCCGTTTAATCTTAGTGAAAAGAGCTTGCATGACGGGCGAACTACCCTGTATCCCGTGAAAGTCATTGTTTTGATTGGCCGCCAGGTGCTGTCTCTCGCTTGCCGTTTCGATCTCATGCATGCGGAAGGCGCGGCTGATGAGCACCTCCAGGTCATTCAAATTCACAGGTTTTGGACAAAAGTCGCTAACTCCAAGGCGAATAGCCTTGACAGCCGTCTCTTCCTCGGAATTACCGGTGATGACAATGATTTTGGTACCTGCCGGAATTAGTCTGTCTTTCAGGATTTCCAGGCCAACCGTCGGGTTGTTAGGAAAAGGAGGCAGGCCAAGATC
>Ga0180007_10005947_pt1 | contig 12106 bp, 9 predicted proteins | sample MM_PC_MetaG_FD_121122 | JGI IMG/M metagenome (GOLD analysis project Ga0180007, IMG submission 121122) | Groundwater microbial communities from the Aspo Hard Rock Laboratory (HRL) deep subsurface site, Sweden - MM_PC_MetaG | ecosystem: Environmental > Aquatic > Deep subsurface > Groundwater...
CCCAGGGAGCGGCCGAGCCGGCGATACAGCGCAAGCTAGGCGAGCTCGTGTTCGCCCAGGGCACCGTAACCGTGCATCGCGCCGGCGCCTCCCCGGAGAGGGCCGACATCGGCACGGTCGTCAGGGCCTACGACGTCCTCGTCACCGGCCCGGGTAGCCGCGCCGAGATAGACATCGCCTCGGGAGCGGCGGGCGGCGCGACGGTCAAGCTGGCCGAGAACACCGCCTTCTACTTCGACACCAAGGAATTAAGCGACGCCCAGCGCAAGACGGTCATCCAGCTCCTATCGGGCGCCCTGGCCGTCAAGGTGGACAAGCTGGCCAACGGGTCGTTCCAGGTCGCCACCGACCAGGCCGTGCTCGGCGTGCGCGGCACCGTGTTCATCGTGGACACGGTCCCCGACGGCTCCCTCCTCGTCTCCTGCGAGACGGGCGCCGTGGCGGTACGCGCGGACGGCTTTACCGCGACGGCCAAGCCGGGCGCGGCGGTCTCCAAGACGGAAGCCGGCTCCCTCGACACGGTAGCCGTCGACCCGGCCTCGCTAGGCTCGTACCGCGGCGGCTGGCGAGCCGACGCCTACGCCTCCTTCGCCTCGCGCGCGCTCTCCTACACCTCGTCGTACGCGGCCGCCCTCGACTCCGGCAGGCCGGCCTTCGACGCGGCTCTCGCGAGGCTCCAGGCCCAGAAGCCCGCGCTCGACGCCTGGCGGGCCGCCAGGGAGGCGGGCAAGGAACCGCGCTTCACCGATTGGATAGCCGAGAAGAAGGCCGTGTCGGCCGCGCTCCTCGAGTGCCTCAAGGCGCTGTTCTCGCTCGAGCGTCCCTATTACCGCCTCGTGGAGCTCAAGGCCCTGCACGAGGGGGGCTCCGGCGTGGGCGCCCTCAAGGACGGCCGCTCCAGCGCGGCCTACTTCCAGGGCTTCGAGGCCTCGACGAGGAGCCTGGCGCTCGGCATGGCCAAGGTCCGCGAGGCGATGCTCCTATTCTCGTGGGTCTCCGCCGGCAGCCCCCTGGGCGACTTCTTCGGCTCCAAGGCCGAGGGACTGGGTACCGGGGCCATATTCGCCGAGGATTGAGGCCGGAGGGCTACGGAGGCTAGGCTGCGGGTCCGTCGTCCGGCCTACCGCCGGGCTCGCAGACGGGCTCGCCGACGGGAACGAAGACCGCCCCGGCGTCGGCGTAGACGCCCCTGAGCGTCAGCGCCAGGATGCGGCCAAGCTTACGGGCGCATTCCTCGGAGCTATACCTGTCGACGTCCTTCCATTGGAACTGGGCCATTAGATAGACGCTCATGATGATATCCACGACGTCGGAAACCGGGACGTCCAGCCTGAACAGGCCCTGGTCGCGGGCCTCGACGACCAGGTCGCCGATGATATGGTTCATGTCCACCCTCGTGGCGTAGAGCTTGCTGTCCTCGCACGAGTTCAGGTAGGTGATCTTCCTCGACAGGTTCAGGTACATGAGGGAGTCGAGGACGAAGACCTCGAGGACCTTGAATATCTTCTCGTCGGCCCTCCGGACGTCCTTGAGCTCGAAGAGAAGCGACCCGTGCACCTTCTCGAGCTCTTCCTCGGCCGTCCCCATGAGAAGGGACTCCTTGTTGGGGAAGTAGTTATAGAGCGTCGCGCGCGAGACCTCGGCCTTCTCGGCCACCTCGTCCATGCTCGTCTCCTCGTAGCCGTTCTTGCTGAAGAGGCGCCTTGACGCCTTGAGAATGCTCTGCCTGCTCTTCTGCTTATTGAGGTCCCGCCTCGAGGCCTTCTTAGCCACGCCCACTAAGCGCTCCGTCCCGTATCATGTCGATAGTATAGTCAGTCGCGCGTATCGATTCAATCTTCATTTAGCCTTATCGTTCATAATTTTACTTGACAGTATTATTATACGCGCGTATATAATTTTACTCTAGTCTATTATCCTAGCTGGGACCGAACAAGAAAGGAGAACGACATGGACAGGATCCTATCGTTCGACGTCGGGACTTCCGCCCTGAAGGGCATACTGGTGGATAAGGAGGGCGCGGTCTGCGGTAGCGCCATGGCGACGTACCAGGTGCATTTCCCCAGAGAGGGTTACGTGGAGGAGGATCCTTCCGATTGGTGGAAGGGCGTCGTCAAGGTAACCCACGAGATACTGAGCCAGTGCGGGACGTCCCCGGCCGACGTCAAGGGCATCGTCTTCTCGACGCAGGCGTGCAACGTCATCCCTATAGGGGAGGACGGGAGCGCGCTCTATAACGCCATCAGCTGGATGGATAGCCGCGCCGACGTCGAGGCGGCCGAGATCGTAGAGATGATGGGCGGCGTCGAGGCATGCCAGTCTATCATAGGTACCGTTTTCACCGGCATGGATACCCTGCCCAAGGTACGCTGGTTCATCAAGAACGAGCCGGAACTAGCCGCCAAGATGGCCTGCTTCGTCGACGTCAACGGCTACCTGACGTACCGGGCGACAGGCGAGAGGACGTACGACATTTCGAGCGCCTCGTTCCTCGGCTACGACAGGGAGAACGAGTGCGTCTACGGCGAGCTGATAGGCACCTCGGGGTTCGACCCCGCGAAATTCCCCAGGCTCGTAAAGTCGTACGAGAAGATAGCCAACCTCTCGCCGGAGGCCGCGGCCGAGCTGGGGCTCACCACGGCCACCGCGGTATTCGGAGGCACCGACGATATCCAGGGCACGGCCCTAGGCGCCGGCAAGGCCGGCGACGGCGAGGCCCACGTCTACCTAGGCACCTCGGGCTGGGTCGCCGTCGGCTCCGACCGCGTCGCCGCCCTGTCCAACGGCGGAGGGGTCATCATGTCGGCCGACCCGGCGCTCCAGCTCTGGGTGTACTCCACCGAGACCTGCTGCGCGACCTTCAACTGGTTCGTCGACAACTTCTACGCCGCCGAGAAGAAGGCGCTGGGCGAGGAGCGGCTCTACGCGCTCCTCGGCGAGGCCGCGGCCTCGGTGCCGGCGGGCAGCGCCAGGCTCATTTTCGATCCGTGGCTATCGGGCGAGCGCAGCCCCATCCAGGACGTGCACGTCAGGGGCGGCTTCCTGAACCTGGGCATGTCGCACACCAGGGCCCATATGCTCAGGGCGGTCATGGAGAGCGTCGCCTACAACCTGCTGTGGTGCTACGAGAGCATGGAGGCCGACCTGGGGAAGAGGGCCGACACCGTGAGGATACTCGGCGGGGGCACCAAGAACCCCGTTTGGATGCAGATCTTCGCCGACGTATTCGGCAGGAAGATAGAAGTCATCAAGGATACCCAGATAGCCGGCGCGATCGGCGGCGCCTTCCTCGCTGCGCTCGGGCTGGGCATGTACGAGAGCTTCGACGCGGTAAAGAAGTGGTCGCGCGTGGACCGCGTCTACGCCCCCGACGCAGGCAACGCCGCGGCCTACGCGGAGGGATTCAAGAACTTCAAGGATTCGTACGCGGCCCTCAAGGGGTTCTACGCCGGGATCAACTCCTAGCCCGAGCGAAGGCGACCGGCCCTCAGGGGGCCCGTCGGAAAGGATCTCACGATGGAATCACAGGATTTCAGGGTATATCCGTACCGCTGGGTAGTGCTCGCCGTCTACGGCCTGTCTACCGCCGTCATCCAGCTCATGTGGACGACGTTCTTCTCTATTACGACCGCCTCGTGGCGCTTCTACGGGTTCGCCGACGCGGCCAGCGGCGAGAACGCCATCAGCCTGTTCTCGATAATCTTCATGGCCGGCATGATAGTCCTTTCGCTCCCGTCGCTCTCGTGCTTCGAGCGTTTCGGCTTCAAGAATTCGGTAGGCTTCGGCGTCGCGCTCACGGGGGCCAGCGCCCTCTTCCGCGGCGTCCTCGGCGACAGCTACGCCATGGCGCTCGTCGCGACCGTCGGCTTCGCGGTCGCGCAGCCCTTCATCCTGAACGCGCCCGGCCTCGTCGCGGGCAAGTGGTTCCCGGAGGGCGAGAGAGCGACGGCGAACGGCGTAGGCCTCCTGTGCAGCTACGTCGGCATGTGCGTAGGCCTCCTCCTGACGCCGGTCCTCGTCGACGGAGGCATGGGCATAAAGAGCATGCTGCTCCTGTACGGTATCGTGGGCGCGGCCACCGCGGCGCTCTTCATAGCGTTAGCCAAGGAGGCCCCTCCGACCCCGCCCTGCCCGGCGGAGCGGGCCAAGCGCTCCGACTTCGCGGTCGGCCTGAGGTTCGCCCTCGGCAAGAGGGACTTCATCCTCTGCGCCGTCGCGTTCTTCTGCATGCTCGGCGTGTTCAATACCTTCTTCACTATGATAGAGCCCATCCTCAGGCAACTGTCAGGCGGCTCGGTGGACGCGACCCAGGCGGGCGTCATAGGCGTGATAATCCTGGGCGTCGGCGTCGTCTCCAGCTTCGTCATATCGCTGGCCTCGGACAAGGACAGGCTACATAGGCGGCGCCCCTACATGATCGCCTGCACCCTCGTTGGGACGCTCGGCTTCGGGACGATCCTGTTCGCCGACGGCTTCGGCGGCATGGTCGTCGCCGCTATCTTCTACGGGTTCTTCATCGTGGGCTCGGCCCCGCTGGTCCTGACCTTCGCCGCGGAATCCGCCTACCCGACGTCGGAGGGCACGACCGAGGGGCTATTGATGTTCGCCGGGAACATAGCCGGAGTCGTCTTCCTCGGCGCCGCGGCCCTGTTCCGCGGGAACCATTTCTCCCTCATGGCGGGACTGCTCGCGGCGAACCTGATCGCAGTGGCCCTCATGTGGATATCAAGGGAAACCAAGCTCGCTACGAGCAAGGCATGACACCAGCTACGGGAGGCTCTACTACGATGGCGAACGAATACTCTTTATCATCATGGCCCGACGAACGGGAAATCTACGCGAAGATGAAGGCCCTGGTGGGCGGGCGCGTCCGCGCGCTCAGGCGCGATTCCCTGGCCGGGTACCTCGACTACTTCGAGACCCGATGCGCTGGCTCTAAGGCGATGATCGAGGAGGCGAAGAAGTACATACCGGGCGGCGTCCAGCACAACCTCGCCTTCAACTACCCCTTCCCCCTGGCGGTGAGGAAGGCCGAGGGGCCCTACCTCTACGACGTCGACGGCAACAGGTACGTCGACTACCTTCAGGCGGGCGGCCCGACCCTGCTCGGGAGCAACTACCTGCCGGTCCAGGAGAAGGCCCTGCAGGTTATCAAGGAGACGAGCCCCTGCACGGGCCTCTTCAGCGAATACGAGCTGGCGCTAGCCAGGATAATCAACGCGAACATGCCGTGGGTGGAGCGGTACCGGAGCCTGGCGAGCGGCACCGAGGCCGACATGGTCGCCATCCGGATAGCCAGGACGTTCACCGGGAAGAAGAAGATCATCAAGGTAGGCGGCGCCTACCACGGATGGAGCGACCAGCTCGTGTACGGGCTCCATATCCCGGGGACCCGGACCTTCGAGGCCCACGGCATCCCGGCCGAGGCCTCGGCCAACACTCAGGAATTCTGGCCCAACGATACGGCCGCCCTCCGGAAGCTGCTCGAGGCGAATCGCGCCGACGGCGGGACGGCGGCGGTCATCCTCGAGCCCCTCGGCCCCGAGAGCGGCACCTACCCCGTGACGAGGAGCTTCAACGAGGAGGCGCGGGAACTCTGCGACGAATTCGAGGCGCTCCTCATATTCGACGAGGTGGTCACCGCCTTCCGCGTCGGCCCCGGAGGGGCCCAAGGCTACTTCAACGTGAGGCCCGACCTAACCGTCTTCGGGAAGATAGTCTCGGGCGGCTACCCGGCGGCCGGCGGGGTCGGGGGCAGGGCGGACGTAATGGCGTGCATAGCCGCGGGCGTGAACCCGGGGAAGCCCCGCGCCTACGTCGGGGGGACGCTGAGCGCCAACCCCCTGAGCTGCGCGGCCGGCTACTACGCCATCAAGGAAATAGTGGAGAAGGACGCGGCTAAGAAGGCGGGCATCCAGGGCGATAGGCTCGCCGCCGGGCTCAAGGCCCTCGTCGAGGAGCGCGGCCTGCCATTCGTCGTATGGAACACGGGCTCCATAGTCCATTTCGAGATGGCGGGCCTGATGTACCTCTCGGCCGCCGACCCCGACATCGTCCCCAAGATAGGCGAGCGCAAGAGGGCCGTGGAGGAATTCGGCGCGGCGCTTACCGCGAAGGGAGTGATAACGCTCGCGGGCAGCCGCCTCTACACGAGCATGGCCGACGGCGACGAGACGCTCGCCCAGACGCTCGCCGCCTTCGAGCACGCGCTGGATAGCATCGAACGGGACTGAGCGCCCGGGTATTTATTGCGTTTTTAATGGAGGAAGAAGATGATCAAGAGACTCGACGAAGTCAACGCCAACTACGCCTTCCCGGAGGTGGCGTATTCCGACGACTACATCATCGCGACGTACCAGGCCAAGGTGAAGACGAGCAGCATAGAGAAGCTCGCCCTGGCCATAGCCGACGAGCAGACCACCGGGACGTGGATCAAGGTAGGCAGCGAGACCTCGGACAAGAAGAAGAAATTCGGGGCCAAGGTCGTAGCCATCTACGAGGTCCCGGACACGGGCGCCGACTACCTCTCCGACGAGCCGCCTTTGTACATCATCCAGATCGCGTACCCCATTACTAATTTCGGGACGAGCATACCTATGCTGCTCTCCACCGTCTTCGGCAACATCTCCGCCTCGGGCATGATCAAATTCCTCGACTGCGCCTTCCCCAAGAAGTATATAGAGCAGTTCCAGGGACCGAAGTTCGGCGTGCACGGCCTACGGGAGCTCCTGGGCGTACCCGACAGGCCCCTCCTCAACGCGATGATAAAGCCGAACATAGGCTGGACCCCCGACGAGGGAGCCCAGCTCTTCTACGACGCCGTGAAAGGCGGGGTCGACATCATCAAGGACGACGAGCTGATGCCCGCCGACGAGGCCCATTGCCCCCTGGAGCAGCGCGTCAAGAAATTCATGGCGATGCAGAAGAAGGTCCTAGGCGAGACGGGGCACCGCAGCCTCTACGCGGTGAACATCACCGACGATATAGACAAGCTCAAGGACAACGCCTACCGCGCCATCGAGTACGGCACCAACTGCATAATGCTCAACGCCTACACGGCCGGCTTCGGCGCGATGAGGATGCTAGCCGAGGACCCGAACATCAACGTGCCGATACTGTGCCATATCGACTTCGCGGGCGTTTTCTGCAACTCCACCTACACGGGCATCAACGCTCCGCTATTCATAGGCAAGCTGGCGCGCCTGGCCGGCGGCGACTTCGAGATCAACGGCCATCCCTGGGGCAAGTTCCCGGTGGCCCACAAGCTGTTCTATAGGAGCTTCAAGCACTTCACCCAGCCTTGGTGGAACATCAAGCCCATGATGTACGCCTGCTCCGGCGGCACGACCCAGCTCGTCGTGAGGAACATCGTCGACGCCGTGGGCACCGACGTCATCCTAGCCGCGGGCGGCGCGGTCCACGGCCATCCCCAGGGCAGCGAGGCCGGGGCCCGCTCCATGAGGCAGGCTATAGACGCCGCCGTAGAGGGCGTCGACCTCGTCGAGTACGCGAAGACCCATAAAGAGCTCGCGGCCATGATAGAGAGACTCGGAGGGGACGCCAAGAAGAACTTCGACCTGATGAACTAAGACCGAGCGCGGCCGTTATCGGACGCAAAGGCCGCTACGGCCGAGCAGGGAGGCTCCGCGAGGAGCCTCCCTGGTTCAGTGAGGAGAAAGGAACCCGAGGTGCATAAGAAGATTGTTTTCGTCGACTTCGACGGCACGGTAACGACCGAGGATACGCTGGCCGGCGCCCTTAAGATGACCGTGACGGCCGAGGAGTACCGCGCCAGGCACGCCGACCTGCTCGCCGGGAGGGTCACCCTAAGCGGCGTCCTTCGCGAGGCCTTCGAGAAGGCTCCGTCTGCGCGCGTCGACGATTTCGTCGAATACGCAGCCTCGACCACTATCCGCGAAGGCTTCTCCGAGTTCCTCGACGCCATGCGGGAAAAGCGCATACCGGTCGTGATCCTGTCGGGCGGCCTCAGGCCCATGCTCGAGGCCAGGCTCGGGCCGTACCTGGACAGGATCCATTCCGTCCACTGCGTCGACGTGGACCTATCCGGGCCGACGATACGGCTCGTCTCGCCCTACGACGACGGCAACGAGCTCCTTAATAAATCGGCGGTCATGGCTACCTACGACTACGGAACGTCGATATGCGTCGGCGACAGCCATTCCGACGTCAGCATGGCCCGCGCCTCCGACGTAGTCTTCGCGCGCGACTACCTCGCCGAGTACCTCCAGAAGGCGGGAGTCGGGTTCACGCGCTGGAACGATTTTAACGACGTCGCGTCGAAGCTTCGCTAACTCGCGCGCTCCGGGCATCGCGCCCCTAGCCTAGTAACGAGCGTCGCGTATACGACGAAAATGACTGATATTCTGAGTAGACGCTCACTTTTATATTGCGTATACAGCGAATCGATGCTATACACGTACGTATCCCCTTTAATAAATGTAATAATCTCTCTTGGAGGTCCCTATGAAGAAGCCGGCGATGGCCGCTTGCCTCGTATTCGGAGCGTTATCTCTATGTCTCGGGCTGATAGGCTTAGCGTATAGGCCCGCCCACGCAGCTCCGTTCCTCTTCATCGCGGCGCTATGCTTCATGCACTGCTGCCCGCCCTTCATATCGTGGTTCAAGAGGCTGCCGGTGTACCGGTGCTACATCGACGACTTCATCAGGGAGCGCTCCATGACGCGCCGGAACAAGATAAAGACGCTCGTCGCAGGCACCATGATTCTAGCGATAGCGTTCTTCGCCTTCGACCGGTTATGGGCGAAAATAGCGCTAGCGCTCCTGGCGGCCGTTAAGTACTACTACGTCATTTTCTGCGTCTGGACCAACGTGGAGGCGGGCCACGGCGTATCGGAATGTAAAGATGACGACGAGCGGGATAGCGCCTAGCCGGGCGCTTGCCTCTATTCCGCCTCTCGCGATAGAATCAGGTCCATGTATAGCGCCCCGGCCGCGTTCGCGGCCTCCTTCCCCTACTCCTCCCCATCGGGCTCCTGGTCCTGGCGCCGGGCGGGTTCGCGCGCTCCTCGTTGAGGAGTCGCCGGGGCTTCGCGGAGCCCCGCGAGGCGACCCGCCATCGCACAGCTCGCCGCGCTGGCCGCATTCGACGGCTCCCAACATCGACACCATCGGAGACGCATAATGGAACGAAAACGAATTCTCACGGGCGACCGGCCGACCGGCAAGCTCCACCTCGGCCACTACGTAGGCAGCCTCGCTAACCGCGTCAGGCTCCAGGACGAGTACGAGTGCTTCTTCATCATAGCCGACCTCCATACGCTGACCACCAAGCCGGAGAAGGCTAATATCGAGGCCCTCGCCGACAACGTCCGCTCGGCGGCCCTCGACTACCTCGCCTGCGGCATAGACCCGGCCAAGAGCGTCATCTACCTCCAGAGCGCCGTCCCCGAGGTCATAGAGCTGGCCCTCTATTTCCAGAACCTCATCACCGTGCCCAGGCTATCGCGCGTACCCAGCCTCAAGGAGATGGCCCAGGGCGCGGGCATCGAGGAGATGCCCTTCGGGCTCCTCGGGTACCCCGTGCTCCAGGCCGCCGACATACTCCTCCCTCGCGCCCACCTCGTGCCCGTCGGAAAGGACAACGTGGCCCACGTCGAGGTCACCCGCGAGATAGCGCGCCGCTTCAATTACCTCTACGGAGACACCTTCCCGGTCCCGGACGTCCTCGTATCGGAGTACGGCTCCCTCGTCGGCACCGACGGCGACGCCAAGATGTCCAAGAGCCTCAATAACGCGATATTCCTGTCGGACGACGAGCGGACCGTGGAGAAGCGCGTCATGTCGATGTACACCGACCCTAACCGCGTCAGCGCGGACGTGCCGGGCACCGTCGAGGGCAACCCGGTATTCCAGTACCACGACGCCTTCAACCCGGACAAGGCCGAGGTCGAGGACCTCAAGGCGCGGTACCGCGCGGGCAAGGTCGGGGACGTGGAGGTCAAGCAGAAGCTGGCCCGCGCGCTCAACGCCTTCCTCGACCCTATCCGCGAGCGCCGCGCGCATTACGAGTCGCAGTCCGGCCTTGCCGACGAGGTCGTCTACGACGGCACGATGCGCATGCGCGAGGAGGCCCGGGCGACGCTCTCGGCCGCCAAGAAAGCCATGGGCATGTCGGCGGTCTGGAACCGCGTGGCCCGCAAGGCCGAGGACGTCAAGAAAAAGCGCGATCGCTGACGCGGTAGCGCTGCGATCGCTACCCCGGCTTCGACCCGGCTCGGCTTCGCCTCGCGGGCCGGGAGCGGCCGGGGTCATCGGCCCTCCCCCTGCTACTCGTGCTTCTTCTCCTTGAGACTGGGTAGGCCCATGGAACGAAGCTGGGCGCCGTGGAAGGAGTCGTGGGTGACGAGCCAGGCTATCACCTTGTCCCACGGAGCCTTCCAGCTGGGCATCGTCTCCTTGAGCCGCGACTCGGGCATCGACCGCAGGGCCTTCATGCACGCGTCGTGGCAAGAGCGCGCGAGGGCCCGGTCGCGCGCCCACCCTGCGTCGCTCGGGTCCGCCGGGGCGGGGAACCACGGCTCCTCGGCGTAGGGCCAGTCGGGCGCCGGCCCCCCGAGGTCGATCGCCACGATGCGCTTGCACTTGGCGACGTGCAGGGCCACGGACCAGGCGCTGTAGCCTTCCCAGGTGGCCTCGCTCGCCGCCTCCGAGGCGGACAGCGAGTCTAGCGTCGGCATGAGGGCGCGGGCGTTCCAGGACTTTCCGTCGAATTCGGCGTCCATCGCATCGAAGAACGGGTCTAGAAGGCTGGGCATGTTCGGCTCCGGTAGTTCGGGATATCGCGTAGTATCGACGGGACTCCTTCGCCTGTAAAGCGCGAGATTCACGAGTGTATTGATTTTTTATTCCTTGTAATTTTCACGCCCCTTTTACTATACTGCCGCCGTTCGGTCTTGATTCTATCTATAGTAATTCTACCGAACCACGGGGGCCATATGGGACGGAGCGTCGTAGGGAGGATTCTCGAGTCGCATCTGCTGGACGGGCGGCTCGATCGGCCGGGCGAGATAGGCGTGAGGATAGACCAGACGCTGACCCAGGACGCGACGGGCACCATGGCCTATCTCCAGTTCGAGGCCATGGGGAAGGCAGGGATAGAGACGGATCTATCGGTCTCCTATATAGACCACAATACGGCCCAGATCGGCTTCGAGAACGCCGACGATCATCGCTACCTGCAGTCGGTCGCCGCGCGGTACGGCGTCGTCCTATCGAGGGCGGGGAACGGCATCTGCCACCAGGTGCACCTGGAGCGCTTCGGTAAGCCCGGGACGACCCTTCTGGGCAGCGACAGCCATACGCCCACGGGCGGAGGCCTCGGCCAGCTGGCTATAGGGGCCGGCGGCCTCGACGTGGCGGTCGCGATGGGCGGAGGGGCGTTCTACCTGCCTTCCCCGGAAATAATCCTCGTCCGTCTCTCGGGCCGGCTCCGCGGCTGGGCGGGCGCCAAGGACCTTGCCCTCCTCATGCTGTCGATCCTCGGCACCAAAGGCAACGTCGGCGCCATACTCGAGTACGGCGGGCCGGGCGTCGCGACGCTGTCGGTGCCGGAGCGGGCGACCGTAGCCAATATGGGCGCGGAAATAGGGGTCAGCTCGTCGGTCTTCCCCTCGGACGAGGCCACGCGCCGCTTCCTCCGCGCCCAGGGCCGGGAGGCGGACTGGACGGCATTGGAGGCCGAGCCGGGAGCCGAGTACTCCAGGATAATCGACGTCGACCTGGGCGCGGTCGAGCCTATGGCGGCCTGCCCGCATAGCCCGGGCAACGTGAGGCCGCTCCGGGAGCTCTCCGGTCTCCGCGTCGATCAGGTATGCATAGGCTCGTGCACGAACTCGTCGCTCAGGGATATGCGCTCGGTGGCTACCATACTCGGGGGTAAGACGGTCAGCCCCGGCGTCTCCCTCGGGATAGCCCCGGGCTCGAGGCAGGTACTCCGGGCCCTGGCCGCGGACGGATCGCTCGCCGCGATGGTCGGCTCGGGCGCCCGCGTCCTCGAGAGCGCCTGCGGCTTCTGCATCGGAAGCGGCTTCTCGCCGGGTAGCCGGGCCGTATCGCTCCGCACCTC
>Ga0180007_10005948_pt1 | contig 12105 bp, 13 predicted proteins | sample MM_PC_MetaG_FD_121122 | JGI IMG/M metagenome (GOLD analysis project Ga0180007, IMG submission 121122) | Groundwater microbial communities from the Aspo Hard Rock Laboratory (HRL) deep subsurface site, Sweden - MM_PC_MetaG | ecosystem: Environmental > Aquatic > Deep subsurface > Groundwater...
AACTGGTCTATTTTTAAAATCATCTGGTCATATATACAATGGCTCTTGATACCGCTCATTATTATAACTATTTCGTCGCTTCCGGCAATTGATGCCCAGACATCTTTAATGTTTGGAAAGAAATTAGAGTTCCGGGTTACCAACAAAGCCCGGCTACTGAAAAAGGTGTAGAATTTATGTCAAGCAAAATAAACCTTCTGATAAAATTATCTCCACTGTTTTTGGCTTTAATCATGACTCTGGCTATTGCTCTTTCTTTTAAATTTTTACCCCAAAAAATGCCTCTTTTTTACTCCCTCACCTGGGGGGAAGGACAACTGGCAACATATGCACAATTCTTAATACTGCCTGCAATCATTATCCTTATTACGCTTGTTAATTTGGTTATCTCCTGGCAATTACACCACCAACAATCGTTTTTCAAACAAGTACTCTTGTTTTCGCCGCTCGTCATCGGTTTAATACTCACAACTGCTTTTATTAAAATAGTTCTAAATTTTATATGAATCTAATCCTACCCGCCATATCTGCTTTATTTGCTACTCTTCTTGCAACTACTCCTACTGTACTTCTGGCAAAACGATTTAAGCTTGTGGATAGTCCCAAAACAAGACCGCACCCTGCCCATACCCAGTCGCGCACCGTACCAAGAGCCGGAGGTTTGCCTGTTTTTATTGGCATTATACTTGCCATATTACTGTTTACCCCTTTCGAAAAAACCACATGCGGAATTTTGCTTGGACTTACGATCCTACTTGTTGTTGGTCTTTTGGACGATAAATATCAAAATCTCTCGCCGTATTTTAGATTAATTACCCAATTTTTAGCCGCGACTGTGGTAGTGGCAAGCGGCGTCAACATTCATTTTATTACCAATCCTTTGGGAGGAATCATTAATTTTGACTCTGTATTTTTACTTGCCGATATACTTGCCATATTCTGGATCGTCTGGATAATGAATATGGTTAATTGGTCAAAGGGTGTAGACGGACAGATGCCGGGCATCATCTGTGTTGCCGCCATAATCTTGGGGCTGTTGGCTTTAAAACTTAATCTATTGGGAGATCCCTCGCAACTGACTGTAGTCAAACTCGCCTTCATTACTGCAGGATCCGCTTTTGCGCTTTTGATTGTTAACTGGCATCCGGCCAAGATTTTTCCCGGATTTTCCGGCTCAACAATCCTGGGGTTTATGATTGCAGTTTTGGCGATCCTCTCCGGAGGAAAACTGGCAACTGCAATCTTGACTTTACTTATTCCCGCAACTGATTTTGCGTATACATTTTTTCGAAGAATCCTGCAGGGCAAATCGCCTGTCTGGGGAGACAAGGGACACTTGCACCACAAACTATTTCAGATGGGTTTATCTCATCAACAAATTGCCTTGTTTTACATTCTAGGAAGTGTTATTCTGGGGGCAACAGCCTTAAGTTTGTCCTCATCCGGTAAGCTCTTTGCGAATCTTTTGGTGGGGGCAACTATTTTAGGAGGTATTCTATGGTTAAACTTCTTTGGGCAGTTATCAAAGCCGCAAGGCCCAAACAGTGGATAAAGAATTTTGTTGTTTTCGCAGCGTTAATTTTTTCGGGGACACTCCTAGATCCTACAAACCAACTTACAGCCCTTGCTGCCTTCTTGTTATTTTGTGTTTTCTCATCCGCTACTTATTTATTAAATGACGTATTTGATATCGAGAGAGACAAACTCCATCCTTTCAAAAAAAAGCGGCCAATTGCCTCAGGGCTTATCCCAATACCCCTGGCGGTTTCACTGGCGCTTATCCTGATAGTCATTTCATTACCTTTGGCCTACAAACTATCCTCTGCCTTTTTCTTTGTTGCTTTGGCATATTTGATTATGCAACTATTCTACTCCGCTTACCTCAAACGGATCATTTTGATTGATGTACTGGTAATTGCCGCCGGATTTGTCTTAAGGGTTTACGCCGGAGTCTGGGTTGTGGATGCCCATTTAAATGTCTGGTTTTTGCTTTCGGTTATCTCTTTTGCCTTGTTTTTGGCCATCGGCAAAAGGCGTTCGGAGCGGACTTTAATGGAAACCCAAGCTTCGCATCATCGGGAAACTTTGCTGCATTATCCGGAAAATCTATTGGATATTTTAACCAGTATGTTTGCCAACTCCACCTGGTTGACTTATGCATTTTTCGCCTTTTTACAACCCCCCATCCAAGCACGACGGGCCATCACTACATTTTTAGGCGAGTTTGAATTACCGTTTACCGAAGCCAAATATTTAATGGCCACGGTACCGGTAGTCATCTATGCTGTCATGAGATATCTCTACATAATCTACGAGAAGAAAGAAGGAGAATCACCGGAGCGTGTTCTTTTAACAGACAAGCCTTTGCTTGTAACCGTGATAATCTGGCTAGCAATGATCATCGGTATCATCTATTACCTGAAGGCTTAAGGATTTTTCTTTTCTACATAGGAGGAGGAAACATACCCTTCGGTTCCGTCAGACAACCGCACCCGATCCCAACCCGTAAGTTCCTCCAAAAGTATCAAGGTATCTCCTGGTTTGACTTGGGTAATTTCTTTGCCGGCAAGTGAGGCTTTATCCCTAACCCTTAAAAATCCCGTGGGTGTATCTTTAACCAAAAGTTCCGGGGTCTGAGTAGTCACAGGAGTTTGAATTGCTGTCAAATCCGCTTCGGAAAGCGCCAAGTCAACCGATACGGTCATACTATAGTCTTTCGGTAAATTGACCCTAATACTTCTGTTGAAGTAACCTTTGCGGCTGACTAAAATCGTATGGTCTCCTGTATCTACATCCACCGCGGTTGGGGTTTTACCAAAGAACTTCCCGTCTATTTCAACATCCGCATCCGTAGGACTGGAAACAACTGTCAATCCTTCACCTTTATCCAAAGTTAAAATTTCGCCCGCAGAAGATATCAGATCCTTAGCTATATCCCTGTTAATAACAGTTACCGCACCCACAATCAAGTTAACTTTACCTTGCCAAGAAGCCTCTCCTTTTTCAATCTTAATAAAGTACTCTCTAGCTTCCAGATTTTTTTCTTCATATGGTGTTTCACCGACTTTTTTGCTGTCAAAAAAAACTGTAGCTTCGGAAGGCTCTGATAAAACAGAAATGCCGCTTGTTTTTCTAATGCCAAACAAACCATCCGCCAATTTGTCGGAAAAGCGCAGCAAGATAGCGATTAAAGAAATGGCAACCAGAGTCCAGACCAGAAATTTTTTCATGGCAAGTTATTATTATACTACCCTAGAATCCTTGACAGAGAGACCAAAACTTGTTATTATACGCGCCTGTCACGTTCAGTTAAACATGAACGTGACTTGTTTTGAAAATTCAAAACACAAACCTTCTGCCTAAGATAGTTTCTCGAAGGGATGCCCTAAATGCGGAATTATCTAAAATCAAGCCAAGGTTCCTGGGTAGGTTTACTAAGCTTGCAATAATCTCTGCTATCTTGCCAACTTTATTAGGATATTACCCTAACTTCGGGTTTCCTCCCATCAAACAATCTGTCATACATGCTCAAGTCCAAGAACAAAAAGGGGAAATTATTGCCAACTCTTTTTCCAAACCGCTCGCTTTACCTCATCCCGGTTATCTCTCAACGAAATTTTCAACTTATCATCCAGGTATTGATATTGCCGCCGGGCTGGGCATGCCCATTCGTCCTATTCTTGATGGAGAAATTGTACGAGTAGGCAGAGATCTCTTTGGGTTAGGTAATTTTGTGGAAGTTTTGCATGAAAATGGTTTTAAATCAAAGTACGCCCACATGGGGAAAATCTATGTTAAAACCGGCGATAAAATTACTCAAGAGAATATTTTAGGGGAAGTAGGTATGACCGGACATACTTCCGGTCCGCATACACACTTGGAAATCACCCACAACGGAAATTATGTTAATCCGCAAGCTATCTTGCCGGAAATTCCTGCTATGAAACAATCTCCCCCTCAACTTCCGTGAGATTTACACCCCTTAAACCGAATTGTTCCCTTTCCCTGTTAATTAATCTTTCCAGTAAGTTCTTAAGCTCCATGGGGTAATCCACAAACTTAAGCATAATCTCGCCTTTATTTAAACCTGCCGTATTGATGTGAATAGTACCATGATGCAGAAGTAATCTATCAATAAACGATTGATCAACTTCCAGATGAGTAATTTTGTCAAAAAGTGTTGCCGATACTTTAACCGAAAATATTCCCTTTTTGATAATTACTCTTCTGGTTGTAAGCAGATATCTATTGGCATGATAAATATGCATTGTTTTTAGAATAGCCGACAAAACCATCAGTACCAAACCTAAAATAAGTGCCCAAATTTTTCCAAAACCCAAAAGCCATCCCAACCCCAAACCCAACCCAAAGAAAATCATCCCGGGAAAAAGTAAATAAAATACAAATTTGCTTCTTGTATAAGCCCCTGACAAACCGGTCACCAAAACCAGCTCTTCATCTTCGGATAAATATCCCCTGAAAGCTTTTTTTTGTTTCTCGGTAGGAGATCCACTATAATGAAACTTCGCCATAGTCAGTAACTAGCGTCTAATAATTAGCGTCTAGGTAAATCAATTGTAGAATAACTAAACGCTAAACGCTAGTCGCTAATACTCTAATTAATATTCAGGCATGCCGCCGGGCATTGGGGGAGGCGGAGGAGTTGGCTCCGGCTTGTCACTAATTAAAACATTAGTAGTCATCACCATTACGGCCACTGATGCGGCATTTTGCAAAGCGCAGCGGGTAACTTTAACAGGATCAATGATCCCAGCTTTAACCAAATCTTTTATCTTACCATCCAAAACATCAATACCTTCATTTCCGGTAGCCTCCAAAACCTTGGCTAAAGCTACCCCATCATCCATTCCAGCATTCTTCACTAACATCCGGAATGGTTTATCAAGAGCTTTTTGTACGATAACAACACCTAATGCCTCTTCCGGATCTTCGGGTCTTACAGAATCCAGCTTCTGTATCGCACGAATCAACGCAACTTCCCCCCCTGCCACAATTCCTTCTTCAATTGCCGCCTTGGTGGCAGCCACCGCATCAATCACCCGCTCTTTTTTCTCCTTAAGTTCAACTTCGGTGGCAGCACCTACATTAATAACTGCTACTCCACTGGTCAGCTTGGCTAATCTTTCCTGAAGTTTTTCTTTGTCAAATTCCGAATCGGAAGAGGAAAGTTCCCTTCTTATTTGAGAAATCCTTCCTTCAATTTTCGCCTTTGTCCCCTTACCGTCAACAATCAAAGTATTGTCTTTATCGGATGTTACCCTACCTGCCCTACCCAACTCATTAATTTCAACTGACTCAAACTTTTTGCCGGTATCCTCGCTTAGGACAATCCCACCGGTCAAAATGGCTATATCTTCAAGCATTTCCTTTCTTCTGTCCCCAAAGCCCGGAGCTTTAACAGCCAAGACATTAAAAGAACTTCTGAGTTTATTAACAACCAAAAGGGCCAAAGCCTCTCCTTCCACCTCGTCTGCAATAATCACCAGGTTTTTGGAAACTTGAACAAATTTCTCAAGGAATGGGACTAAGTCGGAAGCCGAAGAGATCTTTTTGTCGGTAATCAAGATATAGGCATCTTCAATGGAAGATTCCATTTTATCGGTATCGGTCACAAAATAAGGGCTGACAAAGCCCTTGTCAAATTCCATGCCTTCTTTGTAATCAACATTCATCTCCATGGTCTTGCCTTCCTCAACAGTAACCACCCCGTCTTTGCCGACCTTTTGCAAAGATTCGGCAATAAGGTTGCCGATTTGAGCATCAGAGGCGGAAATAGTGGCAACCTGGGCCACTTCCTCCTGGGTGGAAATTTTCTTGCTCATTTTCTTCAACTCTTCAACCAAAACTACCACCGCTTTTTCAATGCCATGCTTTAAGATCATGGGATTAGAGCCTGCCTGGATATTTTTTAAGCCTTCGGATACTATGGCTTTTGCCAAAATCGTGGCAGTTGTTGTCCCGTCCCCTGCCACATCAGAGGTTTTGGAAGCTGCCTCTTTAATAAGTTGAGCCCCCATGTTTTCAAACGGATCTTCAAGTTCTATTTCTTTGGCAACAGTCACCCCGTCATGCACCACATTCGGGGCACCCCATTTTTTATCCAAAGCAACGTTTCTACCTTTTGGCCCCAAAGTTGTTGCCACAGCCTCAGTCAGGGTATTTATACCCTTTAACAGTTTCTCTCTTGCTTCACTATCAAATTTTAATATCTTACTCATAGTTTTCTTTTAAAAACATCCTCTATCGCTTAAATCCAATACAATAGTTGATCTGGTTCCTTTCATCGCATCCAAACTCGCTTGAACAAATTGATCTGCTGTCCATTGTTCAACGGGTCTTCTTACAAACCTTTTTGGACTACCTATCTCGATAAATCTAGGTTGACTCCATCGCTTCACCAGTTCCCCCGCAGCCTGTATTCCTTCATGAAGCCATATCATTTCTAAATAATAAGAGCCAGCCGGTTCGCCCTCTTCTATAGTCCTCTCTCGATGATTTGCCATCCCAGCAAAAAATTGCTTCGGGTCTAATTCCTTACCATCTTCAGCGACACCAACAAGAAATCTGCCGGTTTCAGTTCCATCCCTCTTTTTCATTTCTACTTGAGTCATATTTTTACTCCAATATTGCCATCAGATCATCGAATTTTACCAGTTTTAATTCTTTTCCTTCAACTTTAATTTCATCTCCGCCCCATTTTTTATAAACAACTTTATCTCCGATTTTAACCGGGCATTTTAAGGTTTTACCGTTTTCAAAAACCATCTCATCCCCGCAAGATAAAACCGTACCTTGAGCCGGTTTTTCCTGAGCTGATTCCGGCAAAATTATGCCTGAAGAAGTTTTAGTTTCTGGTTCTGATGGCTCAACTAACACATAACCCATCAAGGGTTTAATGCTCATTTTATTGCTTGTATTCTTTTTAATTTTCGGCATATGAAATTACTCTGGGGCAGAATGTGTGTGAGAATATATCAAACCTGGCACTTCTTGTCAAGGACTGATTATCTTTTTCAATTTTTGATGATATTTTGATAAAACTTGCAACCGGCAATCTTGTGGGTGAAAATACAAAGCACCATCTTCTACCCGCTCATTTCCCTGCGGCTGTTGCATAATCTTTAGTTGAAACCATTTGGCTAGATTCTCGAAATAATCCAAAATAGCATCAAGCAGTAAGAATAAGGAATTATGCTTTTTATGCTTAATTCTTAATTCATTATTCTTAATTCTATTTTCTATCCAGTTTGGCAAGAACTTAAATGCCCAGGCATTATCAGAAAGGTATTTGGAATACATTCCATCTCTTTGCCACAACACCTTCATTTGCAAAACTTCATGGGCCGTAAAAATATCTTTATTTTTCTGTACCAACCTATCTTCTTCCAGTAAAATATTAATGCAAATTTTTCCGGCGATTTTTCTGCCTTGATCCTCCCTTTTTCTTCTTTGTCCTGTCAAAGAAATAAGTCCCAATGCAAGCAGTCTACTTATCCATAAACGATTTTTATTGGTAATAATAAACAAATCTATATCATCTCTCTTATTTGCATTTCCCATTGCCAGCCCGCCTGAAATGCCTACAAGTTTCACCCAAGGGATTATTTTCAAAATCTGGGAAAGGATTTTTGCTTTCCTAAAATAAATTACTGATTGTTTTTCTCTTCGCCACCTCTTTGCAACCAACCCATTTTTTCCCGGCAAAAAGTAATATTCACTTTGCACTTTACACTTTGCCCTTTGCATTAATCGGCCTAAAGCCGATTCCATCTGCCTTGGGGTGGCTTTCTTTTTAATTAGCCATTTATGGATTTCGTTTATCTTTAACGGATAATCAAAAATATCGGCATAAATCAAAGTTTTTAATATGGCTTTTTCCATGCTGCTAATTTAGCATGTATAATTAGCTATATGCAATTACAGGATAACTATTCATTAAAAAATGTCACAACTCTCGGGATCGGCGGACCGGCTAAGAAGTTTGTGGAAGTTTTGACCCAGGAAGAATTAATTAAGACCATAAAATATGCCAAAAGCCAAAATTTGGAATATCTTGTTATCGGCGGCGGGAGCAATTTGCTGGTTTCAGACCAAGGGACAGATTGCTTAGTTATCCGAAATAAAATCTCGGGCATTGCACAGAATGATGTAATATCAGTCAAATCCGGTACTCCTTTACAGGAACTTGTTGATTATTCAATACAAAACAACCTTTCCGGTTTGCAAAAATTAACAGGAATTCCGGGAACTTTGGGCGGGGCTATATATGGCAATGCCGGAGCATACGGACAAAGTATCTCCGATCGCATAACTCAAGTTACGGTGCTTAATCCTAGCAATTTAACAATAGAACAATTTAACAATTCTGATTGTCAGTTTAACTACCGCGATAGTATTTTTAAAAGAAACAAATTCATTATTCTAGAGACAAAATTCCATTTGGAAAAAGGGGACAAGAATACTCTACAAACGGAAACTAAAGAGGTTATTTGGAAAAGATTTGTTAAATATCCTCCCGGAATAAAAAGTCCTGGCTCTTTTTTCAAAAATATTGTAGCCTCAACCTTGCCAAAAGAGGTTCTTGCCAAAATCCCTGCTGAAAAAATTGTTTATGGTAAATTGCCTGCAGGAACACTGCTTGAAGAAGTTGGGGCAAAAGGGCAATCTTTAGATGGCATAGAAATCGCTTCTTATCATGCCAATTTATTTATAAATAAAGATAATGGTACAGCCCAGGCTTTTTATAATCTGGCAAAACAATATGCCCAAAAAGTAAAGGAAAAATTTGGAATTATTCTTGTCCCCGAAGTCCAACTAATTAATTTGCCGCCCTTAATCTAACGTCTCTTCATCCACTAACTGATAAATTTCTAAAGGTATTTCTTCATAAGGATGCACTCTTTTTACGGCTGCCAGCACAACTTTGACTTTGTCTTTTTCGCAAATTACTTCGATTCTTTCCTCCTCAACTTCTTCTAGTTTTCCAACTTGTCCTATGGCAGGATTGGCGCCCTGCTTTGGGATAAACCTACCTATGCCTTTTGTTGAAAAACTGGCATGGGTGTAATTCCCCAAAACTCCTGCTCCGGCATCCCCCATGGCTTGCCTTATTTTTGGAGCATCTTTTATCGGCACAAAAGTGACAATTTTAAACATTTTTATTCCCCTGTTGGACTAAGAATAGGCTTGGTATATTTATCCAAAACCTGCTTGACCCCTTGATCAACAGTTTGTAAAGCCGTCTCAGGGGTAGTACCTGCTAAAATTGTATTTATCCCGTCTTCCCAATATTTAATCATTTCATCGTTTATACCGTTATCAAAAGTATCTGATGATAAATACCAAAATTTATAGGCAGGACCCTGTGTCACATAAGCCCCCGCCATCGGATCAGTAGCAAGTTCCCCCTGCAGGCTTGTTAACGAATAGGGCTCTCCAAAAAGCCTAATTTGCGAGGCAGTCTGGTAGGCAAGTTTTTCAGCCTCGGCCGAGGTTAAATACTTTACAAATTTCCAGGCTTCTTGTGAATTTTGTGATTTTGCAGATACTGCCTCTCCCCAAAAACTGGCCCAGGCAATCTGCCTTCCTGAAAGCTGGGGCACCGGGGCAATCTTAAATTTCAAATTGGGGTTTTGAATTCTTAGTTCATGCGCCCTCCAGGATGGGGCAAAATAAAAACCTAATCTCCCTTGGGCAAACATGTCTGTTGATTTTGGCAAGTTCACATCCCAGGTTTTTTTCTTGGGGTCTATTACAAATCCCGTATAAAATTTCACTACCTCCTCAACTTGGGCTGATGCAACATTATTAAAATCTACTTCCGGTTGCTGCAGGAGCAAAAGCCCTAAAATATCGCTCCAGTGGTCGACATTACCCGTTGTCCCCAAAGCCGCACCTGCTGTTTGAATACCGCTTTGGTCTTTGACTGTCATTTTTGTTGCCAAATCAATAAACTCCTGCCAATTTTTGGGAGGCACACCCCCAACCCCGTTTAGCATATCTTCGTTATAGAAAAGTCCCAGCCCGTCTATTTCTATAGGCGCAGCATAAATTAAATTATCTTTGACAAAAGAATCCCAAGCCACAGGATAGAACATATTTTTAAAATCAGTCATATTAAAGACATCGACCGGTGCCGGGGCTAAATCTAAAGAAAACATAGGCAGCCAGGAATTATGGATTCTAAAAACATCCGGCCCCACCCCTTCTCTAATCTGGGTCTGCACGCGGGTTCTATAATTTAGCGAGGATTTTTTCTCGTAATTTACAGTCACATCGGGCCGCAGTTTTTGGTATTCGGCAATCACGGGCTTTATTAAATTATCATCTTCCCAAAGCCCCCAATAAGTTAAGGTTATTGGGCCGGTTGGTTCTGTTGCTTTATTAAAAAACGGCAAAGACGAACCGAATTTCCAGAATAAAAAGCCAAGGATAATGCTAATTACTAAAACAATGATAATTATTTTCTTCATAGTTCGACTTCGCTCACTACATGCTTTTCAATTATACCCTAAAAAGCTACAATATCCCCATGGCTAAAGCAAAAAAATTTTCTATTTTAAAGAAAAACCTCCTGCCGATTATTCTTTCCCTGCTTCTTTTTATCTTAATTATTCTTACCTACCAGGTTTTTATGCAAGATAAATTTTACCCCTTAACATATGTAGGTAATATGAACATTTCTTTTTTAACCAAAGCCCAGGCCCAAAAAGCAATTGAGGCAAATTTTCAAAAAAGAGCCCAAGACAAACTTGCATTTAATTACCCCCAAGGCATTTTCACTGTTGATCTTGCCACCTCCTCTGCCGCATTAGACTATACTCCGGTTTATGAAGCTTCCAATAACAGCCATAAAAACCTTTGTTTTTTTGTGTTTCAAAAAATTAAGCCTGAAATTAGTCTGGATTTAAACAAACAACTGGATGCAATAGCCCTGGCAGTTGATATAGAGCCGCAAAATGCCCAACTAATTTTTGATGAAACACCTGATAAAGATGCCACTTCTTCCTCCCGCATTCAAATAAAAGACGGTACTGACGGTCTTGCGCTGGACCGCGATAGAATTATAAAAGAAGTAGAAAGTTTCCTTTTAAACCAAAGGTATCAAAATATCCTGCCAACCAAAATAGTCCCGCCCAAAGTAGGTTTAAACCAGGTTACCCGGGCAAAAATCGCTTTGGAAAGTTTGGAAAAAGACCCTATTGAACTTGTTTTTGAAGGAAATTCCTGGACTTTGGATACCAAACAACTTTTGACTTTGCTGGACCTGCAAAAAGGAGAAGGCTTACTTTTAGATAAAGACCAGACTTCCCTTTATCTTGATACAATTGCCAGGGATATTGACCAAGAAGTCCGGGGGGGCTTGTTTGAATTTAATGCCACCACAAAAAAAGTCTCGGCTTTCCAACCTTCACAGGAAGGCAGGAAACTCGATAAAGATAAAACATACCAGTTAATAACTGCTGCCTTAACTAACCCGGCACCAAAAATTATTCAGCTTCCGGTTGATATTATCAAACCCAAAACCCAAACCCAAGATGTAAATAGTTTGGGCATTAAAGAGCTTTTGGGTAAAGGTATTTCTCGTTTTGCCGGCTCTATCCAAAATAGAATTTATAATATCAACCTTACAGCTTCAAAATTAAACGGAGTTTTAGTTGCCCCGGGTGAAACTTTTTCTTTTAATCAGACTATTGGGGATATTTCTGCTGACACCGGCTTCAAACAGGCTTATGTTATTAAGGAAGGACGGACGGTTTTGGATGACGGAGGGGGAGTTTGCCAGGTTTCAACAACGGTTTTCAGGGCGGTACTTTATGCGGGACTTCCGGTTATCAAAAGGACTGCCCATGCATATAGGGTCGGCTATTATGAACAAGGTTTTCCTCCCGGTTTAGATGCCACGGTTTTTCACCCAAGCGTTGATTTTCAATTTAAAAACGACACCCCTGCCCATATCTTAATCCAGGCATATACTGCAGGTAATACTTTGTATATTGATTTGTATGGAACATCAGATGGAAGAAAAGTCAGTTTAACCAAACCGGTAGTTGCAGATCAAACTCCTCCTCCGCCGGAGCTTAG
>Ga0180007_10005949_pt1 | contig 12103 bp, 26 predicted proteins | sample MM_PC_MetaG_FD_121122 | JGI IMG/M metagenome (GOLD analysis project Ga0180007, IMG submission 121122) | Groundwater microbial communities from the Aspo Hard Rock Laboratory (HRL) deep subsurface site, Sweden - MM_PC_MetaG | ecosystem: Environmental > Aquatic > Deep subsurface > Groundwater...
CATAGGCACAGCGAGCTTTCCGCAAGCGATGGAACGCCTAACCCTGCTTTAAGTGTTGATGCTACTGGGAATGTGGGGATTGGGACGACGAGCCCAGACAGTTTATTGCATTTAGAAACAATAGCAGGAACAACATCATTAAGACTTACTGCCAACGATACACAAATGGGCATCCTTTTTGAGGATTCTGCTTCTGGGTTAATCAGAGCACATATTTCTTATGATGAAGCCGCCAGATTATTAAAATTCCAGTCGGGAAGTAATCTTGGGGGTGCTATGACAGGTTCCCAAATGGTAATAGATAGTACCGGCGATGTCGGCATCGGGACGACGGAGCCAACAGCACGTTTACACTTACCGGCAGGAGCAGCTGGAGCAGGATTAGCACCACTAAAACTAACCTCTGGAACCCTACTTACAACCCCAGAAGCTGGAACAATCGAGTTTGATGGAACAGACTTTTACTTGACAATATAAGGAGGCAGCATGGAAGCAGTTAAAATAGACGAATATACGCTTGAGGTTACAAAAGAGAAGGTCACAACCGAGACAAACACCTATGATGTGACCTTTCTCAAAAATCAGAAGGTTGCTATCCAGAAAAGCCTTGATGATTTTACCACCGCGAGGCTTTCTGAGATTGCAGAAGTTGATGAGTTACTTGCTCAATGCACAGCTGTTGGGATTGTTGTTAAGCCAGTTGAGGAAACTCCGATTAAAGAGGTGATTGATGGCGACAAGATATAAGATACTATCTGAAAAAGATTATGATATTGCTATAGCAAATGGTGGTACTGGACAAAGCACAGCACAAGCTGCAATAAATGCCCTGACAGCAGTGGCTGGTGCAACTGCCGAGCATGTGTTGACTAAGGATACTGCTACAGGGAATGCAATATTTAAAGCTTCTATTAGTGCTATAACAGAACATACAGCAACGTTAACTTGTACTTCTGGTGGTTATACACTTAGTAGCGATAAGCTTTACTACATAAGAATAGGTAGGATGCTTATATTGTCTGGACGAATTGTAATTTCAGGAGCAAGTTCTCCAAGCGGAGGGTTAAAATTATCGCTTCCGGTAGAAGTTCAATCAGGATATGATGGAGGAGTTGGCACTGCTGTTCTTGGTGGCGCAGGTGCTGCTTTACCAATAGCAGCTTTGCCAGTTGGGGGTGAGTCTTATGCAACATTCATTAATTCTTCAACAGGAGACGCGATAATAAATAGCGATGTCGACACCGCCTTTATTTTATATATAACTGTGATATATTTTACTGTTTAGAAGAATGGAGTTATTAAATGATCTGTCTCGATAACACCGACACATATAAAAGGAACCTGATATGGCTAAATGTGAAACTAACTGTAGGGATGAACTTTATACAGAGATAAACAAAAAAGCAGATAGGAGCGGTATTTGGAAATTTACTTCTATAATCATCGCTGTTCTTGCTATTATCTGGGGGATTATATTCCTGCCTTTTGAGGAATCAAGAAAACAGACCCACGAAAATACTATTCAGATAATGAAGCTGACAACAATTATAGAACAGCAAAGCGAAAGCAATAAGAACCTTGCGTTTGAAGTAAAAGCGCTTATTAGGGAGATGAGGAAATGATTAACCTTCTCAATCCAACAGGCAAAGGCATTCGCAGCGATTCAGCCGGCGATGGTCATTGGCAAGCAAACAGAGGAGACCGTAGACACAAAGGCATTGACCTGCTCTGCGACCCTGGTCAGGACATCCTATCCCCAATCAAAGGCTTTGTCACGCGAGTTGCTTATCCCTATGCAGATGATCCTTCCTGGAAAGGCATAGTCATCCAGGGCGATTGGTGCAGAATCAAAATGTATTACCTCGATCCTTTTGTTAGAATTGGAAGGCAGGTTACTCAAGGAGAAGTCATCGGCAAAGCTCAAAACATCTCTCTTCGCTATGGTGGAGACATGCGGGCTCATGTCCATCTCGAATTTGAGGAGATAATCCCTAACCCGGAGTTATATCTTGTTTAAGAACTTTATCTTAAAATTGCTACTAATCACATTTTGTTCATTTTTATTTGCTTGTGCTACTCCATGTCCTTCTGAAAGGGCCTTCTTCATTGATATGTACGGACAACTTGTTTATATGGAGAAGGGCTGGTTTGATGAAAAGGAAGGAAGATGGTTTACGCAGGAAGAGGCTGATACACTTATTGAAAAATATATGAAAGAGTATAAACAAAAATATGGGAGGTAGACAATGAGCTTTTTTAGCGATCTTATTGGTGGGGCAACACTCGGTACTGTTAAAGGCGTTTTTGAAGGCGTTGGAACTCTTGCCAAAGATATCCGCAGCGCCGTCACCGGAGAGATTTCCCCCGAAAAAAAAGCTGAATTGCTCGACAAGGCAACGCAGCTTGAGGCTGCCGCAAAACAGGGACAACTTGCCGTCAACGCTGCTGAAGCTACTCACCGGTCAGTATTCGTAGCAGGCTGGAGGCCATTTATCGGATGGATTTGTGGTGTAAGCCTTGGGTGTTATTTTATCCCCCAGTATGTTCTTGCTGCAATTCTGTGGGTAAGAATTTGTTGGACAGCCCAAGCTCTTGTTCCTTATCCAATTCCCGAGCCGGCAGGACTCATAACACTCCTTACTGGTATGCTTGGGCTAGGAGTGCTTCGCACCGTAGAAAAAATATCAGGTAAAAGCATTTAACAAACTATTTAATCAATGTGGCCTTAAGGCCGGGTGGGATGGTTGGGCATCTTTGTTTTATTTTTCGTCGATATATTTTTGGCACAACTTTTGCATCAGCGCCCGAATTTATTCAATCTGCAAACACACCTTATTATAAGTAAGCGATTCGATTAGTAAAAAAGTTCTCGAAAAAATAGTAAAATAAAAGCTTGACACGCTTAATTTATTCGTTTATTATGCGTTTCAAAAGGGAGAAAATTTTTATGAAATTAAAAAACGGAACGCTTATAAAATTTTCAAAAATAACAAAGTTGTCTGTCCAAAACCTGAGCGACTACGCCGGCGCCAATAAACGTCCCAGCAGGAACAGGGCCGTACTGTTGGAGAAAGCTGCAAGGAAGATGGGAGTGGGAATCCCAGCTGTAATATGGCTATATGGATCAGGAGAAGAGATCAAGGCTAAGTTAAACAAGGTGAAGATATGACAAAAATCAATCCTAAATATATTTATGCAAAGATAGTAATTCCTGAAAATAAAATGGTAAAAAAAAAGAATAAGGAATGGCTTTTTGATAAGTATATTAAGGATAGCAATAAACTTGTAGACGATACTGTTTCTTTTTTTGAAAATGAATATAGGAAATTATAACGCAAAGCTGAGCAGTGGGCGTGAGAAAGGGGCCATAGTGGCGAACTTCTCCCCGTCTGCTCCAGCGATTTGTTATACCAGTACATTATAAAGGAGGAGATATGAATCAAATATTGATAGGCGGAATATCAGCAGGGATAATAACGGCCATGATAATAGGTATTCAACTTTGGCTTAATACCATCCAAACACAAAAATTAAATACGATACTATTATGCCTGCTATTGCTCCACCCAAAATCATCAATAGAATCTTGCCAAAAGGCTTGTCGTGCCATTTTTTCAGAGAGGCAACAGAAACAATATCCTCTAAAAGCTTTTCTTTTGGATCACGGCCATTGACCATTAACATAAAACCTCCTTTATTGGGGGTATAACGCAAAGCTGAGTGGGAGGCGATATGAACGATGATTTAAATATTAACTTAACGCATAGCCGGGGTTTTCTCGCGCTCCAACTCAAGCGACTTGTTAGGAGGCTTAGATGAAACATAGAATTGAAGCATTGTCCAATGCCTTTAATCTTGGGTTTGAACTTGGTAGGCAATATAATGGCAACCCTACTGACCGATCGATGAAAACAACGCTCAAAAAGGCTATTGAAGAAGGATTGAACATCATGGCCTCCCAACCATCCGTTCAAGTCGGACGGGCTGAAGCGTGTGGCTGCAAAAATGGTGGATGGTTTGACTTTAAGAATATCTGTATAAACTGCGGTGGTAGCAAGACGCCCGCCGCTTAACGCTACGTTAGGCATGGTGATTTAATGTTTAAAAGATGCAAATTCCAAAAGTTTTTTAATACGGTCAAGGGCAATGTCGTTAGCGCCAGAAAGTGCATGCCCAGAATACTGTTCAAAATGACGGCTATCGCCTGCATAGTCTATCCATGCCTTTTCATAGTCCCCAACCTTGTCTTTGGGAATGAAGGGCTTAAAGCGGAGCATGGCAATTTCGTGACGGTTGATGGCGTCCGATATGATCTTTTGAATAGTCAGGTTGTTGGGTTTTTCGATAAAGGAACCGATAGTGAGAAATCTTTGTTCTCTGACGAAGACAATTCTGAACTCACAGGCGGCACGATTAAACTCTTGTGTTCTCATAAGATCAATAGCGTTTTGATTAGAAGCGAAAATGGTCTCTCTGGAGGATTTTCTGCTGATGATGCCACCTATCCAAACACCGATCAAACCTCCACTAACACCGATAAGGGAAGCGATAATTGCATTGTCCATATGACCCCCGAAGGAAAAAGGTTTATAAAATATCAAATCATTGGAACCGTTGTAGGGTTAATACTTGCCCTGCTTTTGCAACGTTGGCTTTTTAAAGATATCAGAGATATTTTTCAGTGCCTAACGGTAAGTTCAGCCACAAGCTTTTCCTGTTGGCTGGAACGAAAGGTTAAAAACAGTTAATGTCCTGTAAATTCTTTTACCCGCGCAATAATAAATGCATACACCTGATTGAGACGGGAGGCCAATCAAACCTATGCAAGATGTCAGCGCGGTTCTTGTGTACCTTGGGAGAGAATGAAGAAGAAACAGTTGATAATATGAGAGGAGGTGCAATGCATTTATCACACAGTAGCAGAATAGATTTTTGTAAGTGTCGTAGGCTTTATTACTACAGGAAGATAGAGGGGATCACTGTCCGGCCGACTATGTTGTCTCCAGCTATTAAAATGGGAATTATCTGGGACAGATACATCCAGTCCAGATATTTTGGCCTACCATTCAAAGACGAGTTTTGGAGGTTGGTTGATGAATACGCAATCGAAGATATGGAAGTTGCCAAGATGCACGGAATAATCCAAGCGTATAGGACTATAGGGATTGAGCCGTACTACGAAACCAAAGACGGTGGAGTGTTCCGCGGGTGTCAACATAAGTTCTCAATCGATGAGAATAAGGACTTCACTATTATTGGGTTTCTGGACCGAGCATATACAGATCACATAGTAGAGACCAAAATGTCCGGCCGCCCTGATTTCTATTTCCAAGTCCATAACATCACAAGCCAGATTGGTACGTATTTCCTATCTGACCCTGAGTACAAGTATGTAATTATTGAAGCAACACGAACGCCAGGGCTCAAAACAGGCGCTGGCAAGTATAGTGATGAGGATTCAGAAAGTTACTCCAAGAGAATATCAGACGACATCATCAGTAGGCCATCACATTACTTCCCAGGATATTCCAGAGACACAGGAAGATATGGAAAATGCTATTGGAGAAATGAATTTGATCTTGATGAACTCAGAGATGATTACATTAAGATAAATACCGATATTGTAAGAGCTAAGGAGGAGAATGCTTGGTGGAAGAATTACATGAGTTGCTATTCCCCATTCCCATGCTCATATCTTTCAATATGTTCAACAGGCGCCATATCTGAGAGTATCTTTGAAGTCAGGGAGGAAACTAAAAACATTATAAAAGACGAGGAGGTGGAAGATGCAGCGTAAAGCAATATCCAACAAGTCTCCACAGATGAAGTCCATGATCAATAACCTGTCAACCAGTATATATGGTACCTCCATGGAAAAAGCGGTCAAGCAGGAGATATGTGTTCAATGCCAGCAACCAGCTATGAGCAATATCTTTACAGACTTGGGGATGGAGGAGTATTATATATCCGGCATATGTGAGCGTTGTTGGGACAGGATGTTTGGAGAAGGTAAAATAAAAGGAGGTGACTGATGGACCCACAAGGAGTGGTTTTAATTGGCGAGGCTGCAATGGCGTATGTTAAGTATAAATACGTTGAACTCATAATTTCATGGTCGGTCCTTGTAGTGTTTTTAATAGTATTCTTTGTAGCTGGATATGCTATTTTTAAAGCAACAATAGAAGACGATAGAAGGAGGTGAATAAATGAAAGTAATACCAAAGAAAGACATCAAAAGCGCTGGGAAGTTCATTCTGATATACGGCGAAACCGGCTGTGGGAAAACCACTACAATAATCCAAACCGCTCCTGATCCTATTCTCTATATAGGAACTGAGCCACGTAACCCTAAGCCAAGTATTGACGCTGCCAACAGACCAAACGTTGATCTGGATGTAGTCTTCTATGAAACTTGGGCATCGCTTATGGAGTTTCTGAGCGTGCCAAAGAACACAGCCAGATACAAGACAATCACGATCGATTCCATAACTTATCTAATGACAGTTTCCTTAACATCAGAGTTAGAAGATGAGGCATATGATGCCAGGTCTGATGCTGAAAAGAGAATAAAGCCGCTTGTCAACATGTCTAAAATGACTATGGAGTCATATGGCGGATTAAGTTCGCAAATGTTCAGGCTGTGTAAAAGCGTTGGGAGGCTGTCAACAGAAGGGAAGGTTGTCATCGTAACGGCTCTACTTGCGGAAAACCCGAAATGGGATCGGTCCCTGGCAGCTGCCCCGGCACTTAAGGGCAAAGAATTTCCAACATCATTCCCAGGGTTTTTGGACCTAATCGGAAAGGTTGAGCCAAGGCTGGATGAAAACGACAATATTATTTATCCGCCGTATGTAAGCTTTGAGTCTCCGGACGATTCGTTTTTGGCCAAATTCACAGGAGCTGGGAAGAAGAGATCTGGGCCGCTGAACTTTGAAAAGATTTTAAAGGGATAGGTATCAAGAGTTTACTTTAACCAGTGCTTCTTAATAACTTCCCACGGTGGGATTTATAATAAGCACACAAACACAAAGGAGAAAGCACCATGAAAAAACCAGGAACAGAAGATCGTATGGATTTTGAGTTTAAAGTGCCCGATACAGGTGATTACCAGTTTCAGATCGATGAGGGGATCAAACTGGAAACAAACGCAAGCACTGGCAAAACATCCCTGTGGATCCCCTCGAAAGTCGTCAAGTGCAGGGGAGATGAGTCAGAAGAAAACCTAGACCTCCAAGTAACCCACTTTGTCCCGGTCAACTCGGACTTTGGCGCCAAGCAGATCGCCCACATTTTGTCGATCACCGGATTGTTCGAAGCGTTCGACAAGAAATTCCCAGGCGAAGGAATTGACATTAGCGGGGATGATTTCATCAACGCGCTCAAACTGAAACTGCCGGGCAAACTGTTCGACGGCGGGATCAACACGGTCGAGAAGGACGGCAAGCGGCGCGCGAATTTCAAGTACATTGAAAAGGTCGGCGCCGGCAAAGGCAAGGCGACTGGGAAAGGTACGACTAAAAAGACCACGGCGGCTGAGCCTCCTGCTGCTACAAAGGCTACTGCTGGTGGTGATGACTGGTAGAATCCGTTTGTAATGTTTAACCCCGGCAGTGCGGGGCCAAAAGCGGCCCCTTCTGCCAACCCCCCCCAGAGCAGGAGGACGGACAATGTGCAGCCACAGAGCCGGCGTTCCCGTCCCCTGTTTTGGATTTATAAGAGCACGTTCATGGAGCGAGGAGGTGTATATGATGAAATGTTATATTAAAACAGTTAAATGTATTTTGTTATGTGTAGGGGTTTATTTAACGGCATATATAATTGCTACTCCAGGAGATCAGGTTCTTCATGCTATTATTGGAGGAGCCTGTTTATCAATGTTTGCATATATAGATTAAAGGAGGTGAATATGTCACTTAAAGATGAATTTTGGGAGGATCATCATAAAGAGTGTCCATGGAATTTTAATGGGGGGAGATGCTATGGGAGTGTTTCATATGCTGGCCATATTCATATACAGGATCCTGTATATGAGAGATGCCAACAGAAAACGTGTCCAATATTCTTCTGGGTATCAGCAATAAAGAAATAGGAGGAGGTATGAGATGCAATACGAAAAGATCAAATATACCATACTTCGAGACAGAGAACGCCGGCCGACCGTGACCATCTGCGAGGTGTCTGTGAACGGATACATCGGCATAGGTATGGCTATCAGATCCCAAATGGACAACCCTGTTGAAAAGATCGGGAAAGTCAAGGCTCGGGGGAGAGCGATCAAGGCACTGGTTAAGAGGGAGAACTCTATGCCAATTTGCAGGGCTGAAGCTTTTGAATCTATGTCAACAACGGACTTTGATCGATTTAATCCAGACGGATTTTATTATAAATCATCCTACGAGGAGGTATAACATGAAAGAAATCGAACTTATTCAATACATCGGCAATGAAATATGCGAAGGATGTGGACCGGATCGTGATTGTGAGCTTGAGTATGAGGACTGCGGCCGGATCGCCAACGCACTCGATGCGTTAAACAAGTTTGTAGAGGAGGAGGTGTAACCATGCAACTCAATAAATACGATCTTAATTGGTGCGTCAGACGTCTGCCCCATGCCGTCAGGTCCATGCTTAAAAAAGAACCTGTTATTGTAGCCGGCGGGTATATCCGCGCCTGTATCCTGAATGAGCCTATTAATGACATTGACCTGTTCGTGAGCGACAAGGAAATGGCCAAGGAATATGCGCTCAGGATGGTTCAGCGGGAAGAAAAGCGCTTGGTTATAACAGGTAACGCCATCACGGTTAAGGGGATGAAATACCCAGTGCAGTTTATCACACGCTGGGTTTATGACGCCCCTGAAAGAATCCTGAAATCTTTTGACTTTACAATCTGCCAAGCTCTGTTCTGGTGGGAAAAGCATCCAAATATTTTAACGGCGCCAAAAAATGATCTTCCTGGCAAATGGTGCAGCTGTGTATCCGAATCCTTCTACCAGGACCTGTCCGCCAAGCGTCTGATCTACACAAACCCCATTCGAGAGGAAGAACCAGGCGGCAGCATGCTCAGGGTGTTAAAATACTATCAGCGGGGCTACAGGATCACCATAGACTCGTTTGCAGCGGTGATCACAAGATTGGCTGCAGGAGTGGACTTTAAGGCAAAAGACATGGTCTCCTACGATGGTGTTCTGAACGCTCCATATTTCCACAAGATCATCCGGGGCCTGCTGCATGAAGTCGACCCAAACATAGATCCGGACCACATCATCGAGGATGCACACGCGGAGGAGGACGATGAAACTCCTTAACTGCCTGATGATCCTAATAATTATCCTGCTTCTTGCCTTAATGTTTGGAATCCACAAGGACATCCAAACCATCAAAAAGATAATCAATACTACAGTTGAGGTTGAAGAAACCGATCTGTCCACCGACTGTATGGTGTTTCCATGCTATACAGCCCTACATAGACAGTGGGTGAGCCAGAAATACTTAACCAAGGGGGCTATGTGAAACACTTCAACCACGACATCCGTGAGCCCCTGCTGAAACCATTCAAGATTCCCAAAGATTTTATCTTGAAAATTGATACACGCGAGCAATCTCCGCTTTTTGATGATCCTCCTAAAGGTCTGGTTATACAGCGAAAAGCCTTAAAATTTGGAGATTACAGCATAAAGGGCTTTGAGGATCGCATCTGCTTCGAGCGTAAACAAATGTCAGACCTCTACTCATACGTTGGTAAAGAGCGCGATCGGACGGTTAAGAAGCTCATCCAGCTCAGGGGGTTAGACTTTGCTGCACTTATTGTAGAAGCGTCTTTTGAAGACTTGGAGATACCATATAGCTACAGCTCAAGGATTACCCCAGAGATGATCAGGCAGTTTATGGTGAGTGTTAATGTTCGTTATCATGTGCATACCTATTGCACTCGGGACAGGCGGCAGATGGAGAGATACGTTTTGGACAGGGCGACAAAATATTTTAAAATCCAGAGGGAAATATAAATGAATCCATACCTCATAACAGACTTTGGGAAACTATATTATGGAGACTGTTTGGGAATAATGGCAGAAGCAAAAGGCCCAGTAGATATGATTTTATGCGATCTTCCTTATGGGACTACTGCTTGTAAGTGGGATGCTGTGATTCCTTTTGAGCCTCTCTGGGAGCAATATAAACGGTTGGCCAAGAAGAAGGGAGCGATAGTGCTGACCGGTAGCCAACCATTTACAAGTGCGCTGGTGATGAGCAACGCCAAGATGTTTAAACATGAATGGATTTGGAAGAAGAACCGACAAACGTGTTTTGCTTCTGTTAAATATAGACCATTATCAAACCATGAAAATGTTATTGTCTTTGGAAGCGGAGCTATCTTATATAATCCGCAAAAAACACAGGGCCATCCACCAACAAATTCAGCTAAGGGTTGCTCTCAGGGAGTTGTTTATCACGGAACAAATATAAGAAACTATAATGGAGGGGCAACTGACAGATTCCCGTTGACGGTTATTGAAGACATAAAGTGTGAGCGTGGCCTTCATCCAACCCAAAAACCCGTAGCCTTATTTGAATACATGATCCGAACATACACTAATGAAGGGGACATAGTTCTCGATAACTGCGCTGGCTCAGGCACAACCGCAATCGCCTGCATTAACACTCATCGTAGATATATTTTAATCGAAAAAGAGGAAAAATACTGTGAAATAACGGCAAGAAGGATTGATAACGAACTGAAAATCCAGAGGGAAATATGATGTCTGTGATGATATCTGTTGACATAAATGTTCTAACTATGATAGGTGCTATATTGTGTGAAAGGAACGGACAATGATAAACCTATCAATTATAATGCCTTGGAATCTTGGTGTGGTGACACATCAAGGGGGTGGTTTTTGTCTGTTCGCCTCACACAATTCCAAGGCATTTTTATTTCTGAAAAGGGGATACCATGACAAAATTAGTTAAATCTAAAACGGACAAACAGTATCTATCTGGCAAGAATGGTGAATGGATCGATGAGGTTGTAAAAATATGCGGAGAGGCTGGGATTGATATACCAATAATAAAGTCATGGTTTAAAAAGGACCCTACTGTTGGTAAATACCTTACATTCCCTGTCAGAATATTGAAAATGGCAGAAGAGATTATGGATAACAACAGATCATTTTTTAAATCGATCGGAGACGTTATTAGAGCTGCTCTTTATATCGGGATGATTGTCGTCTACAGGCTTATAACGGTTCATAAGGAAAAGGCATTTTCAAGCGCATGGGGAGAGGTAAATTATCTTGAACTAATCCAAATGCAGGAGCTTGTTTCAGATATGCAAGAGTGTGAAGGAAGGGTAAGGCTGATGAAAAATTATCATGAAGCTGTGATGGAAGGATACATGACAATGGACAAATTCAGGGATGCCTGCAGCCGTATTATTGAAAAAGCTCCGGAAGACAAAAAAATGATTCTGCAACGGGCCTATGAAAAAATCTTGAATAAAGAAAAAATCACAGAGTTTTATGCTATTGGTGGACATGGAGGGGTAAGGGAAGGGGCTGGAAGAAAAGCAAGTAATTCTGAGTGATGTTAGAAGATGTTGATAATACAAATAATTTTTGTTTACGATATACTTGATATTTGAATACTTGATTATTTGATACTTGAATACTTGATTACTTGATTTTTGATTAATTCTTACTATAGGCTTGATTACTTGATTACAAACTTGATTAGGAAAAAGAATCAAGCATTAAGTTTACAGTATATATAATAATAAGGCAAAATTTTAACAGGGCAGGAGGTGCAATTTGGGTGAAAAAATCTACCTACGAAAAGACTCGATGGAAGAAACAATCGAAATGTTCCTATCCGACTACCGAGCCAAAAACGTTGAGAACATGGCGATCGTTTGGACCACCGAGGATAACCAAAAAGACTTTTTGTATAATTTCATTGCGACAGAGAGCTGTTTTAAAATTATCGGATTATTAGCGTTCGTATGGAAGAGGGTTATGGATTTCATAGAGATGGAGCAGGGAGGTGCGGAATGATCGCTGGAACCTATGACCATCTGAAAGCTAACTTTGCTAAGTTCAAGGATTCG
>Ga0180007_10005950_pt1 | contig 12103 bp, 12 predicted proteins | sample MM_PC_MetaG_FD_121122 | JGI IMG/M metagenome (GOLD analysis project Ga0180007, IMG submission 121122) | Groundwater microbial communities from the Aspo Hard Rock Laboratory (HRL) deep subsurface site, Sweden - MM_PC_MetaG | ecosystem: Environmental > Aquatic > Deep subsurface > Groundwater...
CTTTAGGATTGTTTAATCCTAAAACAGCGCAACTTTATCTAAAAAAAGGAGATAAACTTCCAGAAGTTACGACAATAGGCGCTTTTACTTTAATGGATTGGGAGCTTGAAATAAAAGAATACTTAACATCTGCTCAATACAATGATACCACCTATTTTGCTTCAGCGAAAGTTGGGTCAGCGGCTGTAGTTTATGTTATAGCTCGAAATATTTTGACGGATGAAAAACACGAAGGTTGGGTAACATCCGGTAATTTTAAAATGGAACCCGAATTTTGGCCTTTAGATTCATTGCATTCTGTGGGAATGACAATCCCGCGCCCTCAACGATTTAGCTCTGATATTAGGGTATTCAAGAAAATCAAAGATTATTATGATATTAATCTGGAAGTGAATAAACCCATAACCATTGATGGGTGGAAAGTATATCAAACGGGCTATAATGAAGATTATGGGAAATGGTCAAACCTGAGTGTTATTGAATTGGTTAAAGACCCTTGGTTGCCTGTCGTTTATATCGGAATATTTATGGTTATGATAGGTGGGCTTTATATGTTATGGATGGGAAAATCTAAAAATTAGAAATTATGACTTGGTTAAAATATCCTCTTTTTGCTCAGTTTGCCTCAGTCCTTTGGATTGTAGGTTTATTGGTGCTTTTATTGTTGAAGAGCAAACATAAACATTGGATCTCAACGACCCTATTTTTGATAGGCCTAGGAGCTCTCATTTGTTTTACTACTAATTTATGGATTAGTCTTGAAAGACCACCATTTCGCACATTGGCCGAAACTCGTTTATGGTATGCGCTGTTTTTGGCAGTCATCGGTTTAATTATTTATTATCGTTGGAAATTAGTCTGGATGCTAGCATACAGTTTAATATTGGCAATCCTTTTCATCTATATAAATTATTTTAATCCCGATACTTTTGATAAAACCCTAATGCCAGCTCTTCAAAGTCCATGGTTTATACCTCACGTAATTGTTTATATCATTGGCTATGCATTTTTGGCTGTATCCTCCTTAATTGGTTTAAAGGGCTTGGTTATGCACACACGAAAGTTTGATGTTACTGAGACCCTTAAAATGGCTGACAATATTGTTTATATCGGATTTGCCTTTTTAACCTTCGGTCTTTTATTCGGAGCGTTATGGGCCAAAGAAGCCTGGGGGCATTATTGGACATGGGATCCTAAAGAAACCTGGGCCTTTTTAACCTGGCTGGTTTATCTTTTATATATTCACTTAAGGTCAAATAAAAATATGGCTATAAAATCTGCTTTGTGGATTTTGGCATTGGCCTTTGTTGTTTTATTGATTACTTGGTTTGGGGTAAATTATTTACCCTCAGCACAGGAAAGTGTTCACGTTTATTCGAACTAATTTTACCACATTTGTTTTCTGATTTTTTATTAGATGTAAGTGTTTAACTATGAGCATTATACTCATAGTTAAACATGCTAAATGTAATTTAGAAAAGTTCTTTATAATCAAAAACTGTTTTATATCACATACCCAAAAGCAAACATATACAGCTTTCTGCATCTATATTTAGGTTTTATTTTTACTAAATCTAAACTAAATGCCTCCACAACTAAAAACACTCATCCCACTCTTTGCCGTTTTTATTACTCTTTTTTTAGTTGCCCGATATTTTTTGGTACCCGATTCATTTGGCGAACAAGGGCATTATCGATTTAATTCTGTTGCAGAGAATAAAGAGAGGGTCTTGAATTATGCCGGCAAAGAAGCATGTGCAGAATGCCATGATGATAAAGCGGAAGAATTAGGATCGGATGTACATGCTAATTTATCTTGCGAAACATGTCATGGCCCCGGTTTGGCGCATTATGACAACCCAGAAGCAAGTAATATTAATATTCCGAGAGAGAGAACACATTGCGGTCTATGTCACAGCTTCAATTCTACACGGAAAGAGTTGATTGCTCAGATTGATTTGACGGATCATAATGTAGAGAATAAATGTATAGAATGTCATAATCCACACATGCCATGGGAGATAAAGGAATGAAACAAAGCAGACGTAATTTTATAAAGAAAGCAGCAACTGCTGCTACTGGCATATTGGCTACTGGCATATTAAGTCCATTTAATGCAGTTATTTTCGCCACAGAAAAACCTACTGATCCTACAAAGGTTTGGTGGGGTTATGGGATAGATATCGAAAAATGTATTGGTTGTGGACGTTGTGCTGATGCCTGCAAATCGGAAAATAACGTTCCTCGTGAACCCTTTTATTTCCGTAACTGGGTGGAGCAATACACCATAAAAAATAATGGTGAAGTCAAAGTTGAATCGCCCAATGGTGGAATTAATGGCTTTGTACAAACAGTGCCTGAAGAAGATATTTTTAAATCCTTTTTTGTTCCCAAAATGTGTAATCATTGTCATAAATCACCCTGTGTACAGGTTTGTCCTGTGGGGGCTACTTATGACAGTCCCGATGGTGTTGTATTGGTTGATGAAACTTATTGCATAGGTTGCCGCTATTGTGTGCAAGCCTGCCCTTATGGATGTCGATATATTCATCCCGAAAAAAATGTGGTGGATAAATGTACTTTATGCTATCATCGAATTTCAAAAGGAAAAACGACGGCCTGTACCGAAGTATGCCCAACCAACGCCAGAATACTTGGTGATTTGAACGACAAAGAAGGAGCTCTTGTGCAGTTTATGAAAGAACATAACTGCCTCATCTTGAAGCCACATCTTAATACGGGGAATAAATTATATTATAATGGACTAAATCAGGAGGTACGATAATATGGAACAACATTACCAACATCTCTATGAAATGCTCACTCAGGTTCATGGATATATTTATCCCAACGAAATTGATCTGCAGTGGAGCTTATTAATTGTGCTCTACCCCTATATAACCGGTCTAGTTGCTGGTGCTTTTATTCTCGCATCTTTGGAGCGTGTGTTTAATGTAAAAGTGTTAAAACCAACCTATCATTTAGCCCTCTTAACAGCCCTGTCTTTTCTGTTAGTTGCCACCCTACTATTGGTGAGTCATTTAGGTCATCCTTTTCGTGCATACGAGATAATGACCACTCCGCATGGAGGCTCTGCCATGGCCATTTTTGGCTTTGTTTACTTATGGTACCTAATGGTTGTTTTACTTTTAGAAATCTGGTTTGATTATCGAAGAGATATTGTTTTGTGGTCGAGGCAATCCAAGGGTTTGAAAAAATGGATATACAAGATCTTAACATTGGGTGTTACAGATTTATCACCTAAAACCTTAAAATGGGATGATAAGCTTGGATATATAATAACCATCATTGGAATTCCCTCTGCGTTTATTCTTCATGGTTATGTTGGATTTATTTTTGGATCAGTCAAAGCAAATCCATGGTGGTCAACAGTGCTAATGCCCGTAATTTTTCTTTTCTCAGCGATGGTATCAGGAATTGCATTGGTGATGTTTATCTATATGGCTGTTTCCTATCTCCGAAAACAAAAAATTAATATGCTTGCACTAGATACCATTGCTCAATATTTGTTTTATATATTGGTTCTTGACTTCACCTTAGAAGGCTTAGATCAAATTCATCGGATTTATGAGGCAGAGGAATCCTTCGAGATCTTATCGTTACTCGTACATGGGAAATTATTTATCACCTTGTTTATTTTTCAGATGTTTTTAGGAACGCTTATTCCTCTCATTTCATTGGGCACCTTACAGCTATATAAACCGAAAGAAAAAACAAGGCGTTTCATCTATTTGGCAAGTAGCTTGTTGGTTCTTTTCGGTGTCTTCTTCATGCGCTGGAATGTTGTTATTGGAGGTCAATTATTTTCAAAAAGCTTTCACGGATTTACTGATTATAAGATATTTTTAGTCGGTTCAGAAGGCCTTTTAATGTCAATATTATGGATTATTATTCCTTTTTTCATTCTGGCATTTCTATTATGGCTTTTACCTCCTTGGAAAAGAATTGATCAGAAAAATAGCGTAGTATGAGTGGGGCGACATAAGATATGAAAGACACTGGTGAGCTCTTATTTAGCGAAGATTTAGAAACTATCCCACAAACTGGAAAAGGGATTATATTAGTTACAGGTGCTACTGGTTATATTGGTGGACGGCTAGTTCCTGAACTGATCTCACGAGGCTATAAAGTGAGAATAATGGTAAGGGTTGCTTCGCCAGAACAAGAATTTAGATGGCCTGACGCTGAAATTGTTGTGGCCGATGCAAGAGATATTGAAAGCTTGAAGCGTGCATTGGAGAATGTTTATGCAGCCTATTATTTGATCCACTCTCTCCTTCTCGGGAAAATGAATTTTGGATCAATAGATTTAAAAGTAGCTCAAAATTTCTGTAAAGCAGCAGAAGAACAAAAAGTATCTAGGATTATATATCTCAGTGGTCTAGGGAATGTTCACTCAAATCTTTCTCAACATCTAAGTAGTCGGACAAAAGTAGCTGAGGAACTTTCAAAAGGGAAATATATAACAACTGTTTTAAGAGCGGCAATAATTATTGGATCGGGAAGCTCCTCCTATGAGATACTGAAAGATTTGTCGAGCAATTTACCTATTTTATTTGTGCCTAAATGGGCAAAAACAAAATGCCAACCAATTGCTATCAGAGATGTCATCAAATATTTAGTGGGAGTCTTGGAGCATGATGAAACAGAAAATAAATACTACGATATAGGTGGTCGTGATATTTTAAGCTATGAGGAAATGATGCGAACGATGATTTTCATGCTAGGGAAGAAAAAATTATCCATCAAATTCCCCCTATCAAATACAAAACTATTGGGATATCTCGCTAGTTATTTTACCTCTGTTCCATCGCCCATCACCAAATGTTTATTTGAGGGATGTAAAAACGAGGTTGTTTGTAAGGATCAATCCATTAGAAACATCGTTGAAAATAATCCTTTGTCGTATAAGGAAGCTATACTGGGAGCTTTATCGAGGGAGGAACAGGATAAAATATATACTCGCTGGTCAGATGCATACCCTCCAGCTCATGATTTGGCTATCAAATTAAAGGAACTAAAAGATTCTTCAACATTTAAAATTAGACATGCTTTATTGACGAAAGAAAGCCCCATGGCTATTTATCATTCGTTTTGTAAAATTGGTGGCAAAGAAGGTTGGATTTCGTATAACTGGGCCTGGAAGTTCAGGGGAATAATCGATAAATATATTTTTGGGATAGGTAGCTCTAGGGGTCGAAGAAGCAGGAAATCATTACGGATTAATGATGTGATTGATTATTGGAGAGTTGAAGACTTAAAAGATGACAGGCTTTTGTTGAGAGCAGAAATGAAATTATCGGGCAAAGTTTGGTTAGAATTTTCAACACATATTAAGCATAATTTAACAAATGTTTCGGTTATAGCCTATTTTCATACAAATTCTGCCGTGAGTTATTTCTATTGGCATTTATTAAAGCCATTTCACAGTTTCGTTTTAAAAGATCTAGTAAAGCAAATAGTCAAACGAAGTTCTATTTGATGCCATTTTGGAGTTTCTCAAACCGCCACTCACTTAATTGTTTAAATCTATTCAATACATTTTCGGTTACTCTATTGTGAATTTTTTCCCATAAGATATTAAAAGGACTTTTCCTTTTCCCCCAATTTTTCCCATAGAAATCAAAACCCACAACAAAGAAAATTTGTGACAATTCCTTTTCTCTTCGTTCAGGAATTGAAGTGCGAACATACATAGCAAATATTCCAATGGGGTATCCTCCCGAGCACTCATATAATAAATATCTGGCATTATCAAAATCTGTTGAAATTGGGTTTTTCTGAATTTTTATCGCATTTAAATTGAATAAATGAAAGAGATTCTTTCCAAATAAAAAGTTATCCCTTCCAAAGAGGTAAATTTTTATTTGTTCAATTTTATTATTTACTCTTGAAGCTTTTGCAATATGGTTTGGCCAACATTTTGATTCTCCATTCCAATTCAGCAATTCGTTAAAAACATAGCTTGCAGGAGCTTCAATACCAATCCTGTGAATATTTAGAACTTTGTATTTATCAACATCAATTTCAATTCGTTGTAAAATACTATGAGTATAATTTTGTTTCTTTGAAGAGCTATCAACTTTTACCAGAGTACGCTCCTTTGGTTTATTAAATAAAAATAATTTGATATCCGAAAAAATACTTTTGCTGGCAGAAGGAGGCGATTTTATATTGTATTGCTGAGTACCTTTCATTTAATACAAATGTTTACACTAAGTTAGGCATATAAATAATGAAAATTTAAAAATATTCTCTAGAATTGAAATACAGGATTGTATTATTGCAACTATTGCTAATATTTAAAGTCATAATGGGCATTCATTCATTGAGATTTAGTAATATTGTTATGCAATATGAGATACAATATAGTTAAAATTTATGGCTTCGTTTTTTTGATGTTTTCTAGCTTCTTTTTGAAAGCTCAAGAATTTGGAATTGGCCAATGGCGCGATCATCTTCCATACAAAAAATGCATTGCAGTTGAAGATGCCGGAGAACGTGTTTATGCTGCGACTTCTTATGCCATTTTTTATTATAATAAATCTGATAATAGTGTAAACAGATTGTCGAAAATCAATGGATTATCTGATATCGGAATTAGCCAAATTGCTTTTCACGCTGTAACTCAAAGCCTGGTCATTGCATATTCTAATGCAAATATTGATATCATAAAAGATGGTAGAATCATTAATATCTCTGATATAAAACGCAAGCAAATTGTTGGTAATAAAAGCATCAATAATATTTTTCTGGATGCTAATTATGCGTATTTACTATGCGGTTTTGGAATTGTCGTTTTGGATGTGTCTCGCGAAGAAATTAAAGACACCTATTATATCGGAAACAATGCCAGCCATGTGAATGTATTGGATTTAACGAAAAACGATACAGCATTCTTTGCTGCCACAAATGAAGGTCTATTTACAGCTAATGTGAGCAGTCCAAACTTAGCAGATTTTTCCTATTGGCGTCATGATGAAAATAGTCCTTACCCTGATGAAGCCTTTAATTTTGTTTGCAATTTTGCAAACAAAATATTTTTGAATAAAGTAAATGTTGGTTATAATACGGATTCCTTATTTTATTATGATGGGATACGTTGGCAAAAATTAGAAAATGAATTCCCATCTGATAATCATAGTATAGAAGTTTATCAAGATCGTTTGTATGTGAGCCGAAATGAAGATGTGTTGATTTATAATTCCAATTTGAATGTGGCTTCCAAAATATGGTTTCCATCCCAGTTTTATGTAAATCCCAGTGATGCTTGTCTTGATGCTAATGGCAATGTGTGGCTTTCTGACAATCGTTTGGGATTAGTAAAAACGTGGAGTAATGGGCAAAATGGAGAGTCGTTTACACTTCAGAGTCCTGATTTTCCAGATGTTTTTGCAATGGATGCCAAAGGTGACAATTTATGGCTTGTGGCTGGCGCCTATAATTCTATTTTTGCCCCTGCTTATAAGCCAGAAGGCTTTTCTTCTTTTATAGACGAAAACTGGACCTCTTACAATTGTCAAAATGGGAACTGCCATTGGCCGGCACTCGACACTATTCGCGATTTGGTTGATGTGGAAATAAACCCCCTTGACCCCGATAATATTTTTATAGCAAGTTGGCTTGATGGCATCATTGAGATTCGGGATGGCGATATTCAGGATGTCTATAATTCTTCAAATTCATCCCTACAGACAATTCCAACGGATAATGGAATTATCCGTGTGGGCGGAGTAAAAGTGGATAATCAAAATAATCTGTGGGCGACCAATTCATTAGTCGAAGATATTTTATCTGTAAAGACTCCATCGGATCAATGGTATTCGTATAATTTGGGAAGTTCAAATAGTGGAATAGAAATCAGTAAACTCTTCATCGATTCATATAATCAAAAATGGATTATTCCTCGTCGGACTTATTCTTTAATCGTTTTTAGCGATAATGAAACCATTGAAAATACAGCAGACGACGAAGTAAAAACCTTGACTTCAGCAACAGCAAATGGACGAATTTTTGCAGCTCAAATTAACTGCATGGCCCAAGATTTGGATCAGGAAATGTGGTTTGGTACCGATAAAGGAATAGGCGTTATTTATTCTCCTCGAAATATATTTGGCGATGGCAATTTTGATATGCAAAGGATTTTGGTTGAGTGGGATGGCTATACACAATATTTATTGGAAACAGAAACCGTAACGGCCATTAGTGTTGATGCTGCTAACCGTAAATGGGTGGGTACAAAAAACTCAGGTGTATTTTTATTATCCGAAGATGGTTCGGAACAAATACATCATTTTACAGCTGAAAATAGCCCTCTCATCTCAAATGAAATTATCAGTTTAGCCATAAAAAATAATGGGGAGATCTTTATTGGAACTACTGAAGGTTTGGTTTCTTATCTGGGTGAAGCAGCTGCACCAGGCGTTGAAGGTTCAATTTCATATGCCTATCCAAATCCAGTTCCTCCAGGGTATACAGGGTCTATTGCTATTAAAAATTTATATCAGGATGCCAATATTAAAATCACAGATATTAGCGGAAATGTGGTTTATGAGACCCGCGCTTTGGGTGGACAAGCCATTTGGAATGGATACAATTTTGATGGTGAAAAAGCCCATACAGGGGTTTACTTGGTATTTGCTAGTAGCGAAGATGGCTCCATATCTTTAGTAACCAAGATTTTGTTTATTAATTAGATCGGCACTCATGATCGTAAAAACTCAGGGAATTGTTTTTCATCAGATTAAATATTCAGAAAGCAGTCTGATTGTGAAAATCTATACCCGTGAGCTTGGGATTCAATCTTATCTGGTGAAAGGAGTTCGTTCAAAAAAATCCAAAATCAGTCCTGCCCTTTTGCAGCATCTATCCTTACTCGATATTGTAGCTTCTCACAAAGAAAAAAGCAATCTCCATTATATTCAAGAAATACGTTCTGCTCACCAATATGCGAGCATCCCTTATGATATGACCAAGAGTTCAATCACGCTATTTGTAAATGAACTTTTGATGAGAGCTATTCGTGAAGAAGAAGCCAATACTGATCTTTTCGATTTTATTTTTCAATCCATGCAATGGCTGGATTTATCTACGGAGAATTATGTGAATTTTCATTTGATTTTTGCCATGCAACTGAGTCGTTATTTGGGTTTTTATCCACGTGGAATTTATTCTTCAGACTATCATTATTTTAACTTGGAAGAAGGCTGTTTTGAAAACAGAAGACCCATACATCACAATTATCTACAAGATAGAGAAACCGAAAAATGGAGTAGGTTAACGGAACTTTCACTTGATAGCATTGTTGAGATAAAATTAAATAATGTAACCCGAAATAAACTATTGGATCAGATTGTTCAGTACTATCAATTACACCTCCCTAATTTTGGGGAATTAAAATCCTTGGATGTGTTGAGAATGGTTTTGAACTAAACCATTATTTCTCATAAGTCTTATAATCAATCTTTTTTCTCAATATGTCATCTTCTTTTTGATGAAGAGCATCAATTTTATCAAGTAAAAACTTAAAGCCTTTTTAAGTTTGGAATCGAGTTTTAAAATGTCTTTTTTCATTCCTTCAGTTTCTTTTAATAGCGATCTGTAGCGAGAAAATGCTCGCATGATTTCTATATTTATTTGAATGGCTTTATCAGAATTTAGAATAGAAGATAGCATTGAAACACCATGTTCTGTAAGTGCCATTGGAGAATATCGATGCCCTCCTTTTTTTGAGGTCGCAAATTGCGTCCTCAAAGAAGCAAATTCCTCACTATTAAGCTCAAACATGAAATCTGATGGGAATCGTTTCATGTTTCTACGAACTTTTTCTTTTAATCTTTTAGTTTCCAAACCATATAAAGCAGCTAAATCAAAGTCAAGCATTACCTTATATCCCCGAAATTCATGAATTAAGGATTCATATCCAGCTTTTATAATCTCATTTGTCATGATTAAATGGTCTTTTTTAAGGTTACAAAATTTGTCATTTTCTCAATATCTATTTCTTAATACCGAATCATCAAAATTGTCTCATTAATTTAATTTGAGAGAATAAACTTTTTGTCTTTTAGTTGATAATTAGAAATGATTATTTTTACATCATGGGACAGGATCACACTCACCAAACTTATTATAACAAAGCCTTTGCCGTTGGTATTGGTTTGAACATCACTTTTGTAGCTGTAGAAATATTCTATGGATTGATAGCAAATTCCTCTGCTTTGCTTGCCGATGCCGGTCATAATGCAAGCGATGTGTTAGGATTAACCTTTGCCTGGTTTGCCATTTGGTTAGCAGGACGTAAACCCAAAGGAAAGTACAGCTATGGTTATAAAAAAAGCACCATTCTGATTTCTGTTTTAAATGCTTTATTATTATTTGGAGCAGTCATAGCTATTGCTTGGGATACTTTTGGGAAATTTAGTAATCCTGAACCAGTAGCCGGAACACAAGTTATGATAGTTGCCGGAATAGGTGTAATTATTAACACTATTACAGCTTTGATGTTTTTAAAAGGACAAAAAGATGATTTGAATATCAAAGGAGCCTTTTTGCATATGGCTGCTGATGCAGGAGTTTCTTTAGGTGTTGTTATTGGAGGCTTATTGATTGCTAAAACAGGCTTATATTGGATTGATCCATTGATGAGCCTACTCATCATTTTTGTTATTGTTTGGGGTACCTGGAGGTTATTCATTGACTCCATTAATCTAGCTTTGGATGCGGTTCCCAAGCATATAAATATTGAAGAGGTTCGTGCTTTTTTATTAAGCAAAGAGGGTGTTGAGGCTATTCACGATTTTCATATTTGGGGTATGAGTACTTCTCAGGTTGGTTTGACGGCTCACCTCATTATGCCCCAAAATCCTGAAAATAATTTTATTTCTGATCTACAAAAAGAGTTAAAAAATGAGTTTAAAATAAGCCATACTACTTTTCAAATCGAAAATAAAATTAGTGAAGAAAATTGTAATATGGAGTGTTAATTATAATGCATTCCAAAAACCTCAACAAAATAGTTTTTAAGTTTTGTTTTCACTTCATCTAAATCAATGGATTTTCCTAATTCATTTTGTAGAGAGGTAACGGTTTTATCTGTGATCCCGCAAGGGTTGATATAACTATAATAATTCAGATCGGTATTAATGTTAAAGGCAAAACCATGCATCGTTATATAGCGGCTGGCTTTTACTCCAATGGCACATATTTTTCGTGGATTCGGGCCTTTAGTATCCAACCAAACGCCAGTGGACCCTTCTAATCTTTCCGAGTCAATTGTATAATCTTGGAGGGTTTTTATAATAACCTCTTCTAAGGCATAAATGTATTGTTTAACCCCAAGCTCAAACTGTTCAAGATCAAGTATGGGGTAGCCTACAATTTGCCCAGGTCCGTGAAATGTTATATCTCCCCCACGATTGCTTTTATAGTATTCAATCCCTTTTTGATGTAGAAATTCTTGAGACATCAAAAGATTACTTTCAGCACCACTTTTCCCTAATGTAAAAACGGGAGGATGCTCACAAAACAACAGATAATTTTTAGAAATTACTTCGTCTCTTTTAGCTTGAAGAAGCCCATTAAATAAATTTTCCTGATAATCCCAAGCTTCTTTATAGGAGATATTTCCCAGGTCTTTATAATTGGTTTTTTTCATTATTTAATGTGTTTCTCGGCATGATAAGATGATCGAACCAACGGACTACTTTCAACATGAGTGAATCCCTTTTCCATGCCTATTTTTTGATATTTTTCAAAAACATCAGGATGAACATATTCCTGTACAGTAATATGCTTAGCTGTAGGTTGTAAATATTGACCAATGGTAAAAACCTTGCAACCAACTTCAATCAAATCATCCATGCATTGTAACACATCTTTTTCTGTTTCACCCAAACCTAACATGATTCCTGATTTTGAAATGATTCCTGATTCCGAAATTTGACGAATAACCTCCAAGCTTCTTCTATAGTTTGCAACACTTCTGATGTTGGGAGTTAAGCGTTCGGTGGTTTCAAGATTATGCGAAATGACTTCTGGTTTGGCATCTATCACCATTTGTATCAATTCTTTTTTCCCTTGA
>Ga0180007_10005952_pt1 | contig 12100 bp, 14 predicted proteins | sample MM_PC_MetaG_FD_121122 | JGI IMG/M metagenome (GOLD analysis project Ga0180007, IMG submission 121122) | Groundwater microbial communities from the Aspo Hard Rock Laboratory (HRL) deep subsurface site, Sweden - MM_PC_MetaG | ecosystem: Environmental > Aquatic > Deep subsurface > Groundwater...
CGATCTCTTCCGGAGCCATGCCGTGGCCCTCGGCAAAGACCGGCACCATTACCGGGGAAATATCCGGGAAGGCGTCCACGGGCATCTCCCGGTACTTGGAGACGCCCAGTCCGATGATCACCAGCAGGATGACGATCACCAGGCCCGGGGTCTTGAGTACGGATTCAATTATCTTGTTCAGCATGTTGTTCCTCCGTTCTCAATGACCGTGCCCGGCATGACCGCCCGCGCCGCTGGTTACTTTTACGGCCTTAAGCCCAAAGGCCCCCCTGACGACATAACGATCACCGACCTTCAGCCCTGCCAGAATTTCCGTCCTGTCCTTGACGCTTTTGCCGAGGGTGACCGCAACCGGCCTGAAGCCAGCCCCATCAGGTACGAAAACGACATTATCCCCCTCAATGTTCTGGACAGCTTCAGAGGGAACCACCACGGCCGAGGAAGATGTCCCGCCCTGTATCTGTCCCTTGACGAATATGCCCGGCCTCCAGAAACCTTCCGGGTTCGGGAGCTCGACCCGGCCCAGGGCAGTCCGGCTCTCTTGGTCCACCACGGGGCCGACCAGGGTCAGCTTTCCTTCGGCGCCCCTCCCCTCTGTCGCGGTTATCTCGACGCCAAATCCTTTCTTTACAGTTCCCAAATCCTTGGCCGGGATCTGCAGATCGACCCAGACCACGGAAAGATCGGCAACCGTAAAGACCTCTTCATCGCCGATTTTCTCGCCCCGGGTGATATGTTTGGCGATGATTGTCCCGGCAATAGGGGATTTTAATGCGTAACTGCCGAAGGCTTCATCCCCGGCATCGGGAAGGCCGCGGATCTCTTCTTCACCCAAACCCAGGAAGACAAGCCGGCGTTTTGCCGAGAGCAATAGTGTCTCGGCGTTTTGAAAGGCGGCCTGCGCCTCCAGCCAGTCCGCTTCGCTGGCGATGTTTTCCTTCTTTAAATATTGCTTTCTCTCAAATGTACGGCGGGTTAATTCGAGATTTCGAACTTTTCCAAGGTAGTCAGCCTTCAATTCAGCCAACTCGGGGCTGTCGATCATGGCCAGAATCTGCCCTTCCCGAACCGTTTCGCCAAGCGAGGCCGAGACACTGCGGACAATTCCCGGTACCCTGGGAACGAGGTGGGTCATCCGATCCTCGTGCAAACGGACTTCACCGACGAGGAACAGGATGTGTTCGATATCCCCGGAGCGGGCAGTGTTGACGAACAGGCCGATTTCCTCTTGTTGCGCCCTGGTCATTGCAACGATGTCGGACTCTTCGCCATCACCATGTTCGTCAGGCTCCCCGCCTGCCGGTTTCTCTTCATGCGGGTCTTGGTTGTCTTCATGCTTGTCCTCGGCAGAGATTTCGCTGCCGTTATCATGTTGATCGGGAACATTCCCGTCGTGTCCGTCATGATCATCATGTTCCGCGTGGTATTGTTCTTGTGCGACAGCATGGTCCACCACCTTGCCATCACTGTGGCTGGTCGCGAGAACCATGCCGCCGCCAATCGCCGTGACAAGGAGAAGTCCACCGAAGATTATGTATTTGTTTTTCATAATAAATCCTTTTCAATTATGGCTATTGTTGTTGGCGGGCAAGGCGGCGGAAACAGCTGCCCCCTCACCTATCAGGCGCTTGATCTCAATCCTGCTGTTCTCCAGCTCGTGCAGCAGGTCCAGGCGGGCCTTGCGGGCTTCCACCCAGGTTCGCTGGGCGTCCAGCAGGCCGAGGATGTCTATTTCGCCGGCTTTATATGCCTTGCTGATTGATTCGTAGGTATGTTGCGCGGCGGGAAGCACCTCCGTCTCAAGGGATCCAACAGTCTGCCGGATTGAGCGCAGTTTGCGCCATGCCTCCTGAAGCTCGGTATGGAGGGCCAGAAATCCCGCCTCTCTTTCATGATGCGCTTTGCGTTTGGTGGCCTTCGCTTCGGCAATCCCTCCCTGATTTCTGTCAAACAGGGGCAGGGGGATGCTTACTCCCAGGAAAAAGGCATGGCCATCGTATTCGTTGAAGCGCTGAACGCCGCCTTCCAGTTCGAGGTCGGGGATGCGTTGCGACTCGGCCAGCGCAAGAGCGGCATCGGCCCTGGCGAATTGCTCCTCCTGGAGACGCCAGGCCGGACTTTGTTCCAGAGCCTCCCGCAGTTCTTGTTCCGTGAAGTCCGGACCGGACTGGTATTGGGTCGATACAGTAGAAAAAAGGGGTAATGCGGATCCCCATGATTCGGCGAGCGCATAGCGGGCCGCCTCCAGTTCCTTGCCGGTCTGTGCGATTGCGATTCGGGCCGAGACCAGGTCCACCTGACTTCTGGGGAGGTCCAGAGGCGAGGTGTCTCCGGTTTTGACGCGCTTGGCTACAACGTCATGGCTTTTCTCCATGAGATCCAGTTGTTCAGCCTGCAGGTGCAACCGTTTCTGCAGAGCAAAAACCGCAAAGAAACGCCTCTCCACCTGGGCACTGACCTCCATGATTTTCGCCTGATGTTCCAGTTCGGCAATGCTGGCGGCAGCCTCGGCTACACGCGCGCGTTTACCGATTTTCCCGCCCAGCAGCAATTCCTGGCTGATCCCGATCCGGCTGGACATGGCGCCGGTGCCGGAAAAATTCCCTGAGCCGCCAAACTCTTCCATTGCGCCGAACAATGCGGGGTTGGGGGGCAGACCGGCCTGTTGTACGGCTCCCTGTCTGGCTTTGATCTCATACCAGGTCGCGGCGAGAGACGGATGCCGGTTGATGGCTGCATCCAGGGCCATATCCAGGGTGATCGAGCCGGTGGGCTCTGCCGGAGTCAATTCCGCAGGTGTTTCTTCGTTTAAAACGATTTGCGGCGGGTTAAAATGGGCAAAAGGGGTTCCGGCCAGACTGTTTCGCGGATTGGCGCATCCCACCGCGACAAGTGTCACGGCAAAAGGCAGCCAAAGGACCGAATGTTTCATATAACTATTTCTCCGTAAATAAATGTGCTGCTGGCCCATGCAGAGCGGTAGCGGAAAACCGGCGCGTGAGCAGTGAGCAGGCCTTTTCGCCGGGGTCTGGAGACATGCGGCAACCACATGTCTCCGCTATCGTTATTTTTTGGGGGGAAACTAACGGAGAAGTATCAAATCAGAAACACAATGGTACGGAGGAAGACGAGATGGGATAATGGAAAGGCCCCGCCATTCAGGTGGGGGGAGATACGGATTGAGGATTGAGAGATTCGCGGGGAAAATGAAAGTGTGTAATTTGCCGCAGCCGGGGGCGAATAATTTTTATTGGTCTTTGCCTTGGATGAGCTGGTTTTTGCGATGGGGCGGCAAGTTTCGTCCGATAAAACGCAGCCTATCGCAACGTCCAGGCAATCGTCATGATGGTCCTCGCCGTACAGAATCGTATCCGGCTGCCGCTGCGGCTGCGTTGGGCTGCTGGCGCAGACATCCGGTGATAGGTCGATATTCCCGTCGTTACCAATGCAAAGATTGAGATGTACCCCTGCCGGCAGCGCATAGACTGCGCTCACCTGCAAAACGAGCAGTATCGCTATCAGCGGTCGGAACATGTTAATCCAGCGTCTCATAAACTCACATCTCCTCTGGAAATACGGTGGTACAACAAAGACCCGCTCGCCCGTAAAAGGTTCCTGACCCACTGGTCGTATTTAGAATAAAATACATGCCGCCATCCTTGCAACTCTGCACAAGATATAGTGTGTCTTAACTATTAATTTTGGTCGCAATTTTGTGATATTTGGTGGTAGTTATAGTCAAATATGGATATAAAAGCAAGAAAGGGCTGAACCTCTTATTTCTAAGCGATTCGGCCCTTTTTATTGATGGTGCGAAGGCGAGACTCGAACTCGCACGACCCTGGGCCACTACCCCCTCAAGATAGATTATCTCTTTAAATATCATAAAATTATACTCATTAGTCGCAAAAATGGGCGTAGTATACTGTTGAATTAACTGAACATTTCGCTTGCTTGCTCTCTTGGTTTACAAAGGATTAGTGGATTGAAGTTATTTAGAAAATTTTGCATGGTCGGATTATTTTACCATCCTCGCTTCTTTCCCATTGATCCGCTGAAAGTTTTACGCTGACTTCTGAACACGGTCTTTTTCATCGGCCAGCCTTTTTTCCAGGCTGGCGTCCCTTACTCCGAAAAGCGATTTCTTATCACCAGTCCGGCATCGGTTTTTTCCGTAGTACTTTTTTCCGTAGTACGTTGATAATCATTGTGTTTTTTGTGAAAAGAATTCATATAATCTGATTTACTATGCGAGGAAGGAATAAGCTAATGGTCGGCTATTCCGGTATGGACTTGAAGGTGGGATGATGAATAACATGCGGATGGTGGCGACAAAAAAGATTGTGATTGTTATCCTGAAAAAGTTACGGGATGCCTTTGCCGATCTGCTGCCTATTATTCTGGTTATCGCATTTTTTCAGCTCGTGGTGATTCGCCAGCCTTTGCCGCAACTGGCCGATGTGCTTTGGGGCACCTTGCTGGTGGCGGCAGGCCTCAGTCTGTTTATCCAGGGCCTGGAGATGGGGCTCTTTCCCATCGGTGAGGCAATGGCCCATGCCCTGGCCCGCAAGGGAAGCCTTTTCTGGCTGCTTCTTTTCGCCTTTGCCCTCGGCTTTTGCACCACGGTGGCTGAGCCGGCGCTGATCGCCGTCTCCCGGGAGGCTGCTGAAATTGCCAGCGATGCCAAGCTGATTTTGCCGGGAGAAGGCCCTTTGAAGAGATATGCCCTGGGGCTGCGGCTTTCTGTCGCCTTTTCCGTGGGTCTGGCCATCCTGATCGGCGTGCTGCGCATCCTGCGCGGCTGGCCTGTCCACTATCTCATCATCGGAGGGTATATTGTGGTCATGCTGATGACAACCGTTGCCCCTGACGCTATCGTCGGTATTGCCTATGATGCCGGGGGCGTCACCACCTCCACCGTAACGGTGCCGCTTGTGGCGGCGCTGGGGGTGGGGCTTGCTTCCACCATCAGGGGAAGAAGCCCTCTGGTGGACGGTTTTGGACTGATCGCCTTTGCCTCCCTGCTGCCCATGATTTTTGTCATGGGCTATGGACTTCTTGTTTTTCGGTGACACTGGAGCCTTATGAATTATCTATCTGATTTTGCCTGGATACTGCTTGCCACTTTCAGGGATGTTCTGCCCATCATTCTGCTGATTACCGGATTTCAGCTGCTGGTGCTGCGCCAGCCGATTCCTCACGTCCGGCGTGTGATCATCGGCGGAGTCTATGTCGTTGTGGGGCTCGCCCTGTTTCTTGCCGGGCTGGAAAAGGCCCTGTTTCCTCTCGGCAAGATCATGGCCACACAGTTATCAGATCCGTCTTTTATCTATGGAGCTGACAGTGCGGTCGTCCAGGCAGACTGGAAGGCCTATGGCTGGGTTTATCTTTTTGCCGCCATGATCGGATTTGCCACCACTATCGCCGAACCGTCACTTATTGCCGTGGCCTTTAAGGCCAACGAGGTTTCAGCCGGCACCATCAACCAGTGGGGATTGCGCATCACCGTGGCCGTTGGCGTGGCTATCGGCATCAGCCTCGGCACCTTTCGCATCGTCACCGGCACGCCGCTCTATATTTATATTCTGGTCGGTTACGTGATTGTCATCATCCAGACCATTTTTGCCCCAAAAACCATCATCCCACTGGCTTATGATACCGGTGGGGTTACCACATCGACGGTAACGGTGCCGCTGGTCGCAGCCCTCGGATTGGGCCTGTCCTCCACCGTTCCCGGCCGCAATCCGGCCCTGGACGGCTTTGGTCTCATCGCCTTTGCCAGTCTGTTTCCCATTATAACCGTGCTGGGCTATGCCCAGTATATGCAGTGGGTGGCCGGACGAGGCAAAAACTCGTCATCATAAGGAGGTACATAATGCGTTTTAAGATTATTTTAGCCAGCGTCAAGCAGGAGATATCAGACCGTATCGTTGATGCCGGCAAAAAGGCCGGCGCCACCGGTGCCACAGTTATTCCGGCACGGGGCACCGGCATTCGTGAAGCGAAAACATTTTTCGGCCTTTCCCTGGAGGCCCAGACAGATATCATCATGTTTCTGGTTGAAGAGCATATCGTGCAGGATATCCTGACGGCCATCGGCGAAGCGGGTCAGTTTCAGAAACCGGGCACGGGCATTGCCTTTGTTCTTCCGGTCGAGCACGTTATCGGCCTGGAAAGCCAGATGGAACGGTTCAAACAGGAGGTTCGGGATCAATATTTCTAGTGTGATCGAGAGGCGCGTCTGCTGCTACTGAAAATCTGACCGGAAAGCCTGCCGAGAACCTTGAACAGAAGGAAGAATGAGCCGGAACGCCAAAACATTTTGGCAGACTGGCGGATGATAAATGACAATCATAATCAAACATGACTAAGGGGGAGTTAAAGATGTCTTCAGGTGCAATTGTTCGGGCAAGGGATGTTATGCGCAAGGAAGTGGGCTATATTGACGGAATGGCCACTGCCAAAGAGGCTGCCGCCATGATGCGGGCCAATAAATTCAATGCTCTGATTGTGAAAAAAAGGCATTCGGATGACGCCTGGGGAATTGTCGTTGTGCAGGATTTCATCAGGGGGGTGATAATTCCAGGCCGAGCGTCGCATGAGGTCAATGTCTATGAAATCATGACAAAACCGGTAATCACTGTTCCGGCTGATATGGATATCCGCTACGTGGCCAGACTGTTCTTTAATGCCGGCATTCGCAGGGCTCCGGTGGAGAACAAAGGGGAATTGGTCGGCATGATCGCCCTTTCCGCGCTGATTCTGGAATATGAATTATTTTAACCATTCGTTCTTCCGGTGATGCGGGGAATGCGGTACTTCCTCGGCTCGGGGAGGAGTGTTGCCAGACCGGGAGAGCGCGAGAGCCTGGGTTTGTAGATGTTATCGACCAACAACAACTCAAGGTGGCGGAGAGGGCAAAGGTGTATTAAATAAAACTGCTGTATTTTCTGCATGTTACCCGTATTTGTTCTGTTTGGCGCACTTTGTGCCGAGCATCTGATGTATGGAACATGCAGAACAATGGGCATCAAAGGCGGAACAGTATCATCCCCGGATGCCAGAGTATTCTCCATCATTGCACCTTTTAAGTGAGCATTCGACCGTTTTGCCGCTGTTTGTTTATGACGAAACATTCTCAAAGGAGTATGGCTTTTACCGCCCTGTCGTAACGCAAGTCGTCAAAGCCTGTCTCAAGTGCGGCGACCTGAAGGAAGGTTTCGCCAGAGTGCGCGGCCCCGACCACCTCTCCCTAGTATAACTGGTTCCTACATTCAGGAGGTATTATTTTATGGCTGTTTTTATTGAACGTATGCTTCGCGCTGCAAAATTAGATGTTCACCTGTATGAAGAGGTTGAAGCTGACATAAGCGCAATGCCTCAAGCCATAGGTGTTGTTGTTCTTTCCAGTGTAGCTGCCGGAATTGGTAGTATCGGTATGGGAGCGACAGGGCCCGGCGACATCCTGTTGGGAATAATCGCAGCCCTTGGAGGCTGGTATATCTGGGCCTTTATCACGTATTTTATTGGCACGAAATTCCTTCCGGAGCCGCAAACCCATGCAGATTACGGTGAATTGCTGCGCACCATCGGTTTTTCAAGCTCTCCCGGCTTGATTCGTGTATTAGGCATAATCCCGGGGCTGGGCGCACTGGTATTTTTAATCGCTTCCATCTGGATGCTCGTGGCAATGGTGATCGCAGTCAGGCAGGCCCTTGATTATAAAAGCACCTGGCGTGCCGTAGGGGTTTGCGTAATCGGCTGGGTCATCCAGACAGTAATCCTTATGGTCTTCTTTGCTCTCTTTGGCGGTGCTGTACCACCACCAGCCGGATAGTCCTGAGGGCTTTGGGATCACCTGCTATGCGTGGCATAAATGCAGCATAGATGATTCTGATTACCACTCAAGTTCAGCTTGAAATAAATAGAGAGGGTAGACACTATATGACTACCCGGCTATGGGATAATGTCCTTAACCAAAATATAAGGAGGACTCATCCATGCCAAAAAATAGAATTCAATTCCAACGCGGTTTAAGCTTGCCAGAATTTCTCTCTACCTATGGAACCGAAGAACATTGCCGCAAGGCCTTGTTTCAATTCCGCTGGCCCAAAGGATTATTTTGCCCTGAGTGTGGCTGCACTTAATATTGCGAGCTTAAAACACGAAAGCTCTTTCAGTGCAATCAATGTCATCACCAAACATCTGTGTCAGCGGGTACGATATTCGAAGCGACCAAACTCCCTTTGTCGACATAAGAAAATGTAAGAAAAGGGTCAAGTCGCCGTTTGACCTTTGTTTCATGATAAGTCGCTAACAGGAGTTTAACTGTTGGGCATGAACGTTATGTTTTTTGCTTTTAATTTCAAGTAATTACAGTTAAAAAAATGTAAGACCCTACTTTGAAGAAATTTGTTGACAAAAATGAGAAAATGAAGCAAACACAAAATACTTCTTTCTGTAACTGCCTTATTTTACAAGTAATCTTGTTGGGCCTTGCAAAATTTGCATCCTATCTTGCTGTAATCATACAAATATTTATTTTTATCGGTTAAACTCCTGGCTAAAAGCCAGAACAGAATCATTAAATAGAAGTAGGCAATGTCTTGAATTATCACGTTCCTTTCTCGACTTTTACAGTGTTTGCAAAAGTCAAGATATCCCCCTAAAGGTTTGACGGTATGAGAATTAAAATATCGGGGAAACTAGACTCCTTCAATTGACGATGCCCATCCAACATCATGAATTATGTCTGTTTTATGATGGTTACTGATTATCTAAAATGTGGTCGTTTGTCAGAAATTTCAAAATTTAATCTTTCAATTTGTCAGATTACATCTGATTTTCTGTCCCTGACTTACCCTCCGAAAAGCGATTTCTTATCACCAACTCGCTTACTCCGCCGCAAGCAGCGGGGAATGCGCTTGCTATTTCTGTCCACGGAATGTTTATGAAATACTTTGCCGCGCTGCTCTTTTTTTTTCAAAATAAAGCAACCAAGAAAAACTTAACCATCTTGTTTAAGTTTTTTCTGTTCCTTGCATTCTTGATTTCCATCTACAGCGTATTATTCCATATGCTCATGCTCTATGAAGGCAGGAATTTCAGCTGGATGACCGGCCTTTACTGGACCTTCACGGTGATGTCCACCCTGGGCTTCGGCGATATCACCTTTCACACCGATCTGGGCAAGTTTTATACCATTTTCGTGCTCATGTCCGGCATCGTCTTTCTGCTCATCATTCTGCCCATCACCTTTGTCCAGTTTTTTTATTCCCCATGGCTGGAAGCTCAGAAAAAAGCCCAAACGCCGCGGGAATTGCCGGAGGAGACCAATGGGCATGTGATTCTAACAAATTTTGACCCGATCACGGCAAATCTGGTGGAAAAACTGCAAAGATACCAGTACCACTATGTAATTCTTACCGATGACCTGGCCAAATCACAGGAGCTTCTCGATCAGGGCTACAATGTTGTTGTTGGCGACCTCGATGCCCCTTGAAACATACAATCGCCTGCGGCTGAATAATGCCGCCCTGGTGGTAGTCACCAATGATGATATGACAAACACTTCAATTTCCTTCACCATTCGGGAAATTACCGATAAAGTGCCCATTGTCACCAATGCTGACAATGAGCATTCCATTGATATTCTCGAGTTTACAGGCAACACCCAGGTGTTCCAGTTCATGAAGATGCTGGGAAAAGCCCTGGCCCGCAGAGTCCTTGGGGTTCACATGGGCATGAATATTGTCGGCACGTTCCACGAACTTCTCGTTGCCGAGGTCCCTGCCATGGGAACATCCCTTGAAGGAAAAACCCTTGTCGAAACACGGCTGCGTGAACGTACCGGAATAACCGTTGTCGGCTTATGGGATCGAGGCCGGTTTACCTTTCCCCTGCCGGATACGACCATCAGTTCTTCCAGCGTCCTCATGCTTGCCGGCTCCAGCGAACATTTAAAAAAATACGAACACCTTTACTGCATATCCTGTGAGAAATACAGTGCAGACGCCCCGGTCCTTATTCTCGGCGGTGGCCGGGTCGGACACGCAGCGGCAGAAGCCCTTGAAGAACATCACATTGATTATACCATCGTCGAAAAACATTCCTCGGTCATTAAGAACATTCGCGGCAATTATATTCATGGAGATGCCGCAGACATCACCACCCTGCACAGGGCGGGCATTCAGGAGGCCCGTTCCGTCATTATCACCACCCATAATGATGCCATGAACATTTTTCTTACCTTTTACTGCCGGCAGCTGCGGTCGGATATTCAGATCATCAGCAGGGCAACGGAAGAAAGGACAGTTCGCAAACTGCATCGGGCCGGCGCCGACCTGGTAATGTCCTACGCATCCATGGGAGCCAACAGCATATTCAACATCCTGCAACCCAATGAAATATCCATGTTTACGGAAGGACTCAATATTTTCACCAGGCCGATCAAGCCCTCACTTGTCGGGAAATCCCTGATTGAAAGCGGCATCCGACCAAAAACCGGGTGCAGCGTGATAGCGATTAACACCCCGGAAAAACAGATCGTCAATCCTGACCCTCGCACGCAGCTTAGGGAACATGACGAATTGATTCTCATCGGCACCACGGAAGCAGAAAAAAAATTTCTGGAAAGCTACTGAGTCGAAAAAGCTGTTGTTAAAAAAAAATAGTGTGTCTTACTATTAATTTTGGCGGCATTTTTCTGATATTTGGTGCGATTTTGTGATAATCGGTGCTAATTATAGTCAAGTATGTATAAAAGCAAGAAAGGGCTGAACCTCTTATTTCTAAGCGATTCAGCCCTTTCTATTGATGGTGCCGAAGGCGCGAGCCGAATAAGATAGCATTTTTGTAATGATTTTAACTTGTTGTTGTGAATGAATAATTTTCGTTTATTGAAAATACCCTCTTTTTGTACCCGCTTTTGTCGGGATTGTATCACAACTCTAGTCCATCGCCTTGCTTTTTTAGCAACGTCTTACGCTCCCGCTATGTTCGAGAAATAGCCCCATAATCCTTGTTCGTTGGCATCACAAACAGGCAAGTCCCGTTGCTTCTCTTCGCCCACAATTCGCCAATGGCTTTTTTTTCATTCGAGTCACTATTCAACAGGTGACCGCCCTTATATTCTACCACCAACACACGGCCATATTTCAGCTTGCAGACAAAATCAGGATATGAAAATGAAAACTCTTATCTTCATCCTGGTCTTTAGTCAGGCCGGGCAAGCATCTGTACCGGAGCGGTGTTGAGTTTCACTCATACGTACGATTTCATCAAAAATGGAGATAAAAAAACATCTCCCTGCCATTTCCTAGTAGTTTTATCTTGCAAAAATTTCAAATGAGAGTTCAAGTTTTCCTGAGCGGGTATTCCCATTTTTAAGAAAATATGGGTATGGGAGAAGGGATACTGGAAGCGGTCGTTGTCAATCACACAGATTTTCGAGCGGATTCTTTGGGTGTTGTGATGTCGTTTTCCATGGCTGTGTATTTTCCAGTGGTCTTTGAGAACGGCGCGGGAAAACGTTCATCACGAATTAAAGATTTGTTCCCTATCCCTCCGAAAGAGGCGATTACAGAACAGGGCAATAATGCCCGATTTGTCGGCAATTATCAACTTATCAGGGCAAATTGACCTGATAATAAGTTAGCCATACAAAATAAAAATGAGATGTGAATGAAATTTAACGTAAACGATTTATACAGCGCATTTGTTAAGTACATTGCTACATGCTCATCCGAGCAAGATTTGCGTGAAATGTTTTCCCAAAGAGTTCTTCCGGGCTGTGGTTTCACGGATGAGATGGTATCACATGTCAAACATGAATATTCAGTTATTCATGGAAGGATCGATTCTTTATATGGCCACGCAATATTAGAATTTAAAGCTCCAGGGTCTATACCAAAAAATTGTAATGCGAAAAAATTTCTAAAATATGCAGAACAAGTCAAGACGCATATTTCAGGTATAGCTGTCGCAGACTATAATTCTTCATCAGAAAGCGGTGGGGAATTCCTGACATAAGCATACGGAAGAACTGATTTTCTCTCCTCAATAATCTTAATCAAACGAGAGGAGACGGACAATGACAAAA
>Ga0180007_10005953_pt1 | contig 12096 bp, 14 predicted proteins | sample MM_PC_MetaG_FD_121122 | JGI IMG/M metagenome (GOLD analysis project Ga0180007, IMG submission 121122) | Groundwater microbial communities from the Aspo Hard Rock Laboratory (HRL) deep subsurface site, Sweden - MM_PC_MetaG | ecosystem: Environmental > Aquatic > Deep subsurface > Groundwater...
ACTTTTCCGAGTCTTATTGGAATTTCTTTTTTATAATCCTTATTAAGCTCGTAAGTTGTTTCGCCTTTTGATAGGAAAATTGGAAGGTTTATTATTATTTTAACGGAGTTTTCTTTAATATCTACTTTTGTTTCGGATTCTCTTATATCTGTTTTTATATTCCTGGTTTCTTCTATGTATTCTTGGTCAAGACAGTATGGAATGTAGAGGTCAATGTACTCTTCTATTTCTGTTTGAATTTCTTCTTTTGTGGGAAGAGTGTTTCTATTGTTTTTTAGACCGTATGCAACATCTGAGACAGATGTTTCTATAAAATCATCTGGAAGATAGATATAACCACCTTGAATTCCTATTAAATAAATGGCGTCAATTGCTCGTTCTTCTATGCAATTATTTATTTGTTCGTTGATTTGATTTATTTCAGGATCGTCAAATGTTGATGGATTTGAAAATGGTTTGGTTTTTATTGTATAGATAGTTATTACTATTCCTATTAATACTACGGCTATTATAATTAAGATTGTTACTTGAGCTTTTTTCATTTTTTATTCTCTCCTTTTAATTCTTTTAACATGAATTTTTCAATTTGTTTACCAATTTTTAAACCTCCATTTTCGCAGAATTCTTTGTATAGGTCTTTTATTTTTTTATTTACAGAAATGGTTAATTTATCATTACCTTTTTTCATTGTTTATGAGATGCTTTTTAATTTTGTACGTACAAAAGAGTATAAATACGTATTTAAATGTTTCTATTTCAAGAACTCGTCTTCCCAATTTCTTATTTGTCTTTCGTTAAAGGCTATTTTTATGGGTTTGTTATCATTAATTTTGGGTTTGGTTATCCTGAGGTATATTCCCAATATGATTCCGATTGCAATTCCTGAAAGATGTGCTATTGAACCGATGTTTGTTTCTCCAAATGCTCCCATTGTTCTTAGTATGTCTGCGACTACCCAGAGAATTGAGGCTAGAAACATTGGCATCATTAGACCAAAGGCCCATACCATTATTAGGGGGGTTAGAATTGTTAATGCGCCTAGAATTCCGTAAATTGCTCCACTTGCTCCGAGGCTTGAGGTGTAAAAGTTTACTGAAATTATGTTTGCAATTATTCCGGATGTTAGGTAAATTGCTAAGAATCTGTTAGAACCTATTTTCTTTTCTAAGATTATTCCAAAAAAGAGAAGGGCGAAGAGGTTGAAGAGGAGGTGAGTTATGCTTCCGTGGAGAAATATTGCTGTTAGGAATCTCCATATTTGAAATTCGGAGATTGCTTTTTCGTTTAGAATTAATGTTTCTGTGAATGTAGGTATTCCTGGAAGGTTTTGGAGGATGAACATGGCTATACAAATTAGAGAGAGCCAGATGAAGTAAAATTTTATTTGTTTTTTCATTATTTTAATAATTGCGTGGGATTTAAAAATACTTAGTAATTAGGTATTTCATGGTATTTAAAATAAAATATAAAGATCGTGGAAGTGCTGCTAGGGTTGGTGTTTTGAAGACTCGTTCTGGAAGTGTTGAAACTCCGTTTTTTATGCCTGTTGCAACTAAGGCTGCTGCTAAGTTTATTGATAGTTCTCGGCTTGAGGAGTTAGGTGCGGGGGTGATTATTTCAAATGCTTTTATTTTGAGTCTTCGTCCTGGTGTTGATGTGGTTCGTAAGATGGGGGGTTTGGGGAAGTTTATGAATTTTAAGGGGGTAAATTTTACTGATTCAGGAGGTTTTCAAATGTATTCTAAATCTTTGTATTTAAGATCCGGAGATAGGGGGGTTTGGTTTAGGAATCCTGTTAATGGGGAGAAGATTTTTATGACTCCTGAAGAAAATATGCGTGTACAGGTTGGTATTGGGGGAGATGTTGCAATGTGTTTTGATAGAATGCCTTTGTATGAGGATAGTGAGGAAGAAATTTCTAGGGCTGTTGAATTGACTTCTAAGTGGGCTGGTCGTTGTAAGAAAGAACACTCTAAGTTGCAGAAGGGTGTTAAAGTAGGGGATAGACAATTATTGTTTGGGATTACTCAAGGAGGGATTTATAGGGATTTAAGGAAAAAGTCTGTTCGGGATTTGCTTGAGTTAGATTTTGATGGTTATGCTATTGGTGGTTTTGGGATGGGAGAGACTTTTCGTGAAGAAATGAAGATTGTTAAACAGCAGAAATCTATTTTGCCTGAAGAAAAGCCGGTTTATTTAATGGGTATTGGAAATCCTATTGAGATTTTGGAGGCTATTTCGTATGGGGTTGATATTTTTGATTCTAGAATGCCTACTCAAAATGCTCGTCGTGGCACGCTTTTTACTTCGAGGGGGAAGTTGAAGATTTTAAGGAAGGAATATGAAAAAGATAAGGGGCCTATTGATTCCAAGTGTTCGTGTTTTGTTTGTAAGAATTATAGTAGGGCTTATGTTAGGTTTCTTTTGCGTGAAGAAGAATCTGTTGGAAAAGAGCTTGCGTCGTTTCATAATTTATATTATTTGCAGAATTTGATGGTTGAATGTCGTGAGGCAATTAAGAAAGAGAAGTTTGATGGGTTTAAGAAGGGTGTTGGTAAAGTTTATAAAGGGTGATTAATGTTATTTATTACAATGAAAGCTAAAATATTTGGGAGGAATCCCCATCACTCGAATTGATGAAGATTTTTCTAGCTTAGCTTTTGACGATATAGATTCTCTAAATACTAATGTTTTTATACCTTTTATTCTTAAATTTAATATAATGGCGAATGTAGTTCAGTGGCAGAACACGCGGTTGTGGTCCGCGCAACGGGAGTTCGATTCTCCCCATTTGCTTTTAATATTAGTATTAAAGAAGGAGGTTTAGAAAATGCCAATTGAAACTGTGAAGGGATTTAGAGATATTGAAGATGCAAGTAAAAGAAATCAGGTAAAAAACATAATTGAAAATTTGTTTAAACTTTATGGATTTATTCCTGTTGAAACTCCTATTATTGAATATGAAGATTTTGTTGTTGGAGATAATGTAAAAGATGAAGCTGTTTCAGAAAGATTTAAACTACAAGACAGAGGGAAGAGAAAACTTGCTTTAAGATATGAATTTACTTTTCAATTAAAAAGACTTGCAAAAAACAAAAAATTACCTTATAAAATATATCAGGTGGGTTCTGTTTTTAGGGATGAGCCTGTTTCAAGTAATCGGTGGAGACAGTTTACACAATGTGACGCAGATATTATTGGAGCTGATTTAAATAGTGTTGGAGAAATTTTAAAACTTAGTTCTGAAATTTTAGGAAAACTAAATATAAATTTTAATCTTAATATAAATAGTCGAAAGTTGTTAAATGAGATTCTTGATAAAAATGGCATTAAAGAAAGTTATAGGGAAGATGTTATTAGGGAGTTGGATAAATTAGATAAAATTTCTGAAAAAGAGGTTAGAGAGAATCTAAAAAAATATGGTGCTGAGAAGATACTTAGTATTTTTAAAAAGCAAGAGGATTATTTTGAAATGTATGAGAGCTATAATGATATTAAAGATTTAAAAGAATTATGTAAGTTATATGAAGTTAAGGTAAATTTCCAGCCTTTTTTAGCGAGAGGTCTTTCTTATTATAATTGGATTGTTTTTGAAATAAAATCTGATATTAAAGAGACAATTACTGCAGGAGGTTCATACCTTGTTAATGGAATTCAGGCAACAGGGATTTCATTTGGTTTGGATAGATTGGAATTACTTGCAAAGATTGATAATAATTTGAAAAGAGTTTTGGTTGTTTCATTGGGACAGGATAAAAAAGCTATTGGTCTTACTCGGAAGGTTCGGGAAATGGGTATTTCTTGTGAAATTTTTTATGGTAAACCTGGTAAGGCTTTGAGTTATGCAGATTCTAAAGAAATTGATTTTGTTATTTTTGTTGGTGATGATGAAGTTAAAAAGGGAAAGTTTAAGGTTAAGAATATGAAAACAGGTGATGAACGAATGGTTGGGGAGGGGGTTTTGGGGAAGGTTTTAGGATGAGGGGTGTTTTGAGTAAGGTTTTAGGATTAGTTGAATGTTATTTTAGCGCTCCAGTGAAGTTTTCTTTTTTCTCCTTCTTGTAGTAAGCCAATGATTCTTCCTTCGGTGGTAGGATTTTGATTTGATGCATTAATTAATGACGCTAATTCTCCTTCAGCATGTCCATTTGATGAAGCTCTTAAAAGACTAGGGATTGTAGTAGGATAGGCTGTTTCATGAATTGTTATTGCATGTTTTAACGCTATTTCTTCTCCATATCTTTTCTTCTCCATCTTCGGTTTCATTTTTGTGTCTTCTTCTTGTTCTTGTTTGAGTTTGAATGCATCTTTGGATAGTCCAGTGCCCATCAGAATAATGTCTATAAATAGCTCCAGTTTCATCAGTTAAAATTTTTTGAGGTTCCATAAAAAAGCTAGAAGTTTATTGGTTTATAAATCTTTATAGAATTATTTTATTCTGTTTATTGGTCTTGAGGCAGGCATTCTTTTTGGAATTGTTGTTCTTTGAATGGGCCTTTGAATAAGTTTTGACGGGTTGGTTTTTTGAGGAGATATTTGTCTTGCGGGGCTGGTTTTGTTTGTAAATATTCCTGGAACCTGTTTTCTTGTTGTTATTGGAATTTGACTAAAACCCAAAATTGAAATTGTAAAGTATACAACTTGAGTGTAAACTATCATTAGAAGTAGATTCATCACGAGTGCTACTGAATAAGGCGGCATGTTTTCGTTTTCAAATCCGTTTTTTGAAATTGCTCTATAAAAATTTGATTGGTCATAGGTTCTTTTGTAGTGTATTTCATCTATATTCTGTGCAGAGTTATCTTCTTCAGTTACTGAGAGTTTGATAAAAATTGGTATAACACTTATTATGAAGAATAAAATTAAGAAAGTAAATACTTTTATCATTATCACTTCTTCTTTTTTCATAGTTATGTTAAGGGAGGAGTTTATTTAAATGTTTTACTTAATCGGAATCAATAAATCTTCATACTTTTTAATCATAAATTTTATATCTTCAGTGAATTTACTAGGATTGTTTATAATTTCTTGTTTTAGTTCATCTAATGAAAAGACTTCAATTCCTGAACTTTCTCCATCAGTGAATTTGATTGGTCCGTCATAGTATCCGTAGTACATTGAATTCATAAGGGGTTGAATAATCTTGGATTGATTCTCTTTGTTATTGTTAAGAACTCTTGTTGACATTAAATCTGGAAGATATTCGATTTTTTTAAATACTCCAATAACACCTAGATCTGTTACTTTTATTGCTTTTCCAAAATCTTCGGGTTCTATTACTGCTGCAGGGAATCCTAGTTCTTCTGCACATTCTCTTATAACTGTCATATCAAAACTGTCTCCTGCTGAAATATGTCCACCAACAGTTTTATCATACATTCCTGTATTTTCTGTTTTTATTTTACTTCTTTTTTGAAGGTAAATTCCTCCTGTAGAATTCATTTAATTGTTTTAACTTTTTTAGTAATTTTACCTGTTGCTTTATATTCATTTTTAATTTCAGAATAAAATTCTTTTCTATCTTGAATTTTCATTAACTCTGAATCTAGATTGTAGATTTCTAGTTTTTCGCTATTGATAATATTTGCATTTACGTGTCTTTCGCTCATAGAAAAAGGTTGATAGAGGGGTTAATAAGTTTTTTGGTGGTTTAGATTATTGTTTTTTCACTCTTAAAATCCAATTCTTTTTGGAGAATTTATCATCTTTTTCCAACCCACTCAGCCCTAAATTAGTTTGGGGTTTGTAAAATTCTAGTATTTTAAATCCTGATTTTTTTATTAATGTTAGGAGTTCTTGTTTTTTGAATAAGTAGTAGTGTCTCATGTGAAAGACTTCGCCATCTTTCCAAGACATGTAAATATCTCCAGAATTGTTTACGCATTTGAATCTTTTGTCTTCAGAATTCCAAACCGTTATTAATGCTTGAGCATTTGGTTTTAAAACTCTGTGGAATTCTTTTAGTGCTTGTTGTCTTTGTTCTTTGGTTTCTAAACAGTGTAAGGTTGCAATGAATAATCCTGCGTTAAATGTGTTTGATTTTAGTTCTTTTGGAAGATTGTAGACTAGAGAATGAAATAATTTAGCGTTTAGGTTTTCTTTTTTTAAGCGAATTTTTGTGTGTTTTAATGAATCTTTTGAAAAGTCAATTCCATAATATTCTATGTTGGGGTTTGGAATCATGTTTCTTCCGTCTCCGCAGCCGAGGTCTATGATTTTTCCGGATTTATTTTGTAGGAAGGTTTGTACTGCTGGAATTTTTTTTACAACATATTTATTCCAAGCATTGGCTACACTGTTCCAGACTTGTTCTTGATTTGGTTTTTTGTTTTGTTTTAGATATTCTTGTTTTGTGATTATTTTTATTGTTGTCATTTTATTACTATAAATAGATAGTTTTTAAAGGTTAAAAATGTTTTTTATTATATGAAAATACCTTCACCTGGTGAAATTAGAAAGCCTAGTAAGACTCTTGCAGGAGTTACTCCAATTGCAGTTATGTGTAAGCCTAAGAAGTGTAGGCATGGGACATGTTTATATTGTCCTTCGTTGCGGGTTCCGCAATCGTATACACCAAAAAGTCCGCCTGTTTTACGAGCTTTACGGTTGAAGTATGATTCTTATGAACAGGTTAAATCTAGGTTAAATGCTTTTGAAGTTATGAATCATCCAACAGATAAAATTGAGATAATTATTATGGGGGGTGATTTTTTGGGTTTTTCTTTGAAATATCAAGAGGAATTTATTAAAGGAATTTATGATTCTTTGAATGGGAGGAGGTCTCGGACTTTGAGTGAGGCAAAAAATAGAAATGTTCGCGCGAAGCATAGGTGTGTTGCACTTTGTATTGAAACTAGGCCAGATAGTGTTAATTCTGGAAGTGTTAAGAGGATGTTAAGTTATGGTTGTACTCGTGTTGAACTCGGTGTTCAGTGTTTAGATGATAAGATTTACAAATTTGTAAATCGCGGGCATGGTGTTAAAGAGGTTGTTGATGCGACTCGAATGCTTCGGGATAATGGGTTTAAAATTGGTTATCATATAATGCTTGGTTTACCTGGGTCAAATATTCGGAAAGATTTTGAAATGTTTAAGACTTTGTTTAAGGATGAGAGATTTAAACCAGATCAGTTGAAGATTTATCCGTGTCAGGTTATTAGTGGTTCTGGTCTTGGAGAGTTGTATAAGCGTGGGAAATATAAACCTTATTCTAAAGAACAGATTGTAAAGTTAGTTATTGGGATTATGAAAATAATTCCTAATTATTGTAGGGTGATGAGGGTTATGCGTGAGATTCCACCAGATTATTTGGTTGCTGGAACAACAAGGATTGATTTAAGAAGAGATGTTGAAGATGAGTTGAAGAAAGAAAAAGATAAAATTAATGAAATTAGATTTCGAGAAATTGGTTTTGAATTAAGGGATTTAAAACCTGGAAAAAAAATTAATGGTAGGTTAAGGTTGAAAGTTAGTTCTTATGCTGCTGCAGGAGGTGAAGAGTATTTTTTAGAAATTGTGAATTCTGATAATATTTTGTTTGGTCTTGCACGGTTGCGGGTTGTTGATGATGGAGCGTTTTTAAGAGAGATTCATGTTTATGGAAAAGCTTTAGGTATTGGGGAGAAGGCTAAAATGATGGGGCAACATTCGGGATTAGGTAAGAAATTGATGAAGGAAGTTGAGAGCATTGTTAAAAAAAATAAAATAAAAGAATTAAGGGTTATTTCTGGAATTGGGGTTCGGGAGTATTATAAAAAATTAAGGTATAAACTGGATAAAGAAAGAATTTATATGGTTAAAGAAATGTAGTTCTCACTAGTTATTAAAAAAATAAAAATTAAATTAAAAAAAATAAAAAATTAAGCTGAGGTCACAACTGCAGAAGTTTTAGGATCACAGTCATTTCCATCTTCTAATATTACTCCGGCCTTAATTTCATCTCCAGGATTAACACTAAAATCAAAAGTTTGTATTTCTAATGGGGCTACATTAACTGTTCCTGATACTCTATTTCCGCCTGTTTTGAAAGCGTATATTTTTAAATTTTCAGGTCCTTCTGTTCCTCTTCTAACTATTATATCTGAAGGTCCGGTAGTTTCAGGTACTATTGCATTAGGACAAAGATTTAAGTCGGTGGTCCCATCACTACAGTGTGCAGCTATGATTGTTCCTGCGACTGCTTTTTCTATTGTTAAGTCAATTAGTAAACAATCTGAATCTTCTTTAATTTGATCTGAAGTTCCTTTTACCATGTTCTGGATAACTTGCCATACTATGACAATAGCAGCAAGTACAAGAAGGATAATTAGAACTGTAGTAATTATTTGTGATTGTGCTTTTTTATGCATTTTATAAAATTCATGTACCCCCTTTCATTCCTCTTTTATTTATTATATTGTTTATTGAAAGAATTTTAAGTTTATAAATGTTTTGTGGAGGTTTATATTTTTTTATTGAAATTATCTAGCATTAAAAAGAATTCTTTTTTCTCTATTTTTTTATCGTTTTCGTTTAGTCCGATTTGTTCTGCAAATTTGTGGAAGGCTTGAGGTTTGTAACCTTGTTTTTTTAGGGATTGGAGGGTCGGGAGTTTTGGGTCATCCCATGATTTGTATTTTCCTCTTTCAAAATCTTTTCTCATTTGTGAAGCAGATAGATTAAAATCTGTTAGATGTATTCGTCCTAAAAATCCGGTCCATGGAATTTTTTTGTTTAGGACCTTGTAAATCATTTCTTGTCTTTTTGCATTATCGCGGTGTTCTTTGGCTCTTATTATATGGGTCATTTTAAATTCAATATCATCTACTGTTACTGCTAGATTCATTAAGGGCCATACTTTGTATTTATTTTTTTCTAGGGGGTGGGGATTGGTGTTTATTCTTGCAAGAGGGAAATCTCTCATTGCAGGATTGTTATTGTTTAAATCAGATTTAAATCTTAAAACTGCTTCTCCTTGTTTATATCCTTTTTTATCTAACATTTTCTCCCATCTTTGTTTTTGTTCTTTAATTGATAGATTTCTGCAAGGGCATGGTTTCTTTTTTAGTAATAAGTTTTTAAATTCTTCAGAATTACAAGTGCAGATATATGCTGAGTTTTTATTTATTAATTTTTCTACGTATTTGTAGTAGATTTCTAGTCTTTTTGATTGAATTATTATTTTTGCTTTTTTTTCAAATAGCCATTCTGATTCTTCTTTAATCATTTTGTAAGCAGGTTTGTAGATGTTTTCGGGATTTGTATCTTCTATTCTTACATAGAATTTTCCTCCAAATTCTTTTACATATAAATAAGATAGTGAGGAGGTAAGGGCGTGACCTATATGGAGGGGTCCAGAAGGGGATGGAGAAAATCTCATTATTACTTTTCCTTTTTTTATGTTTGGTATTTTTGGTAATCCGTCTCTTGTTTCACGATGGCCAATTAATTTTTTTACTTTTTTAAATTCTTTTTCTTTAACTTCTAAGTCCCAATCATTAATTTCGTTAATTACATCTTGAACTTCTGGAATAATGTCTTTTATTTTTTCTTTTTTTAGTCCTTCGTTAAAAAGACTATTTATTACAGCACCAACTATTGCGTTTCCCTTATGTTCTAAGGAATTTTTTAATGCATATGCTTGGATGATTTCTCTTTTTATCATAAAGAGGGTAGTTAAATTAATTATATAAATCTTTATAAGTTATTATTATGGTTAGATATTGTATAAAATAAAGATAATTTATAGTTTTATGGTTAAGCCGATTTATTTAGTTAGTGTTGATGATAGAAGCTATTATGTTGAAGTTGTTGCAGATTCTAGGGCTAAAAAAATTGGGAGGAATCTTGATTGTTGTTTTGTAACTCCTGCAGAGGATTTATCAATTTCAAGAGTTCAGGGTTGTGTGATTCACACACCTCATGATGGGATTCATTTTTATCATGAAGGTGAAAGATCTAAGACTTATTTGGATGGAAGAAGATTAAAAAGAGATGTTGATGAAAGAGTTGCTTGTGGACATATTTTGACTATTGGTGATAATGGATATCAAATTGAAATAGTTTCTTATAATAATATGAAATCTGTTTTAGATTTTAGAAAAAGGGCTGAAAGAAGTAGGTTAGATGATACTCAATATCTTTCTAATTCTGGTCTTCAAAACCAGTAATATCTTCAATTTTTTCTTTTTTGTCTATTTCTTCTAATTCTTGATTAAGCTCCATTCCTAGTTCTCTTTCTAGTTCTTGTTTCATTTCTTTTTCAAGTTGTTTTTTTTGTTCGAGTTTTCTTCTTGCTTTTTCTAGTCCGGAGGATTTTATTTCTAGGTTTTCTAAAGGGGCTATGGCTTCGTCTTTAGCTAGTTCTTGTTTCATTTCTTCAATGTCTTTTTCAAGATCTTGGATGAAGGTTTCTCGGTTTTTTTCAAAATATTGGTAGAGGAATACCCATATTTCATCTAAATGTCCACTTTGCTCTAACCACAATTTTCTTGTGTTTGAAAGATGTAATAGGGGAAGGAAGCAGGCTAGTTTTTCTTCTTTTTCTTTTCCAACTAGTTGAGAATATTCTATTTTATCGAGGGGTTCTGATTTTGATGATTTTAGAGAGGTTAATATCCTGGCGTAAAATTGTTTGATTCTGTCTTTCAGGTCAATTGTCTTGAACTTTGGAATGTCTACTTGAGATAATTTATGTGCTCTTTTTACTGCAACTTCTCTTTTGATTCTTCTTGATTCAGTGTTGATTGCTTTGTTTAAGGCTTGCATTAGTTCTTGAAGGGTGACTCTTCTTAATCGTGATAATGGGGTTTTAGGCATTAAAAGGGGGAGCTCTGATTCGTCAATTTCTATTTTTTCAAAGGAAGGTTTGATTTCTTCTTTTTTGCCAAATAATATTTCATCTATTGATTTTATATGTTTGTTTAGTAAGAATTCTGATTTTATTCGAATTAACAGGGATGCAGCTAATAAGATTTTACTAGATGCGTAGAAATCCATTTCTTCAAGTTCTTCTATTTTTTGAAAGTATTTATTTGTTAGGATTACTATATCAATATCCCATGGGTCTAGTTGTTCAGAGTGTATTAATTCATAAATAATTACTTGCCAGTCAGGTTTTTTGCTTGATATTATATCATAAACTTGGTTGGGGGATATTTTTTCAACTATTTCTTGTGCATCTGAGGTGTCTTGTATTTCTGTTTCCTCTTCTTTTGGTAATAGGTCGTGAAAGTCCATATTTAATAATGATTATCAGGTTATAAAAGGTTAATTGTTGCAAAAATTTATAAGGTGTTTATTCTTTGAAAGGTTATGAAAAAAGAAGTGTTTAGTTTTGTTTTTGTAGGAATGTTTGTTTTATTAAGTATAAGTTTTGTTTTTGGAGTTACTATTACTGAGACTCAGATAACGAGTTCTTCTAGAGGCGAACAGTATGCAAAAATAAATGGGAATAAAATTGTTTGGTTAGAGTATAATGATTTAAATACGGATATCAAGGTTTATGATATTTCTACTGGACAGACGGTTTTGGTTATTAGTAGTCTTACTTATAAGGGTTTTCCGGAGGTTTATGGGAATAAAATTGTTTGGGATGAGGATATAAATGATGATTATAATAATAATATTTATGTCTATGATGTTTTAACAAGGCAGAAGACTCAGATAACTAATGAGGCGGTTTCTCAGGGATTCCCTAAAATTTATGGGAATAGAATAATATGGGAAGATGCTCGCAATGGAAATAAAGATATTTATATGTGTGATTTAAGTTTAAACGGAAATACGGGAGGTTGTTTAGTAGGGGATGTAAAAACTCAGGTAACTTCGGGTTCTAGATTCCAAAGTTCATTGGATATTCATGAAAATAAAATTGTTTGGCTGGATGTTGCAGGAGGTTTTCCAGTTCTTTCAGATATTTATATGTGTGATTTAAGTTTAAACGGAAATACTGGAGGTTGTTTAGTAGGGGATGTAAAAACTCAGATAACCAGTGATCCTACTGGCCAATCTAAACCTTTGATTTATGGTAATACTGTTGTTGGGATGGATTATAAAAATGGTAAATGGGATATTTATATATATAATATTTCTACGGGTCAAGAATTTCAGATAACA
>Ga0180007_10005954_pt1 | contig 12095 bp, 11 predicted proteins | sample MM_PC_MetaG_FD_121122 | JGI IMG/M metagenome (GOLD analysis project Ga0180007, IMG submission 121122) | Groundwater microbial communities from the Aspo Hard Rock Laboratory (HRL) deep subsurface site, Sweden - MM_PC_MetaG | ecosystem: Environmental > Aquatic > Deep subsurface > Groundwater...
CCAAAGGGATCGAAAAAATCATTAAAGCGCTGCTGCTGCTGGGGCAGGGTTGCCCTGACGGTGAGGGAAGGAATTTCCAGGGTGCCGCTCTTTTGAGGAAAAATGGCATATTTCTGTTCAACCACATGATAGGATCTACCCTTAACGGTCTTTGTATACTGGGACGCGTCCAGTGTTTCGATGACCGCATCTTCAATCTGCAGCTCCGATGCCTGGAGTTGCGCCTCGATGGCCACGTAGACCCGCAGGGTAAAAATGACCTGGCCCTGCACAAAAACCTTTGGCGCATCAACCTCGGTTTCCACGAAAACAGCCTCATTATCCATCGATGCCGGCGGCCTGGATTCTTTACTGACCGTGATCCGCAAAGGGGCGGTTGTCTCCTTGCCTATTCTGATCGGGTCTATTGTCAGAACCCCGGAACGCAGCGGCTTCAGGGTGATATTCCACGACACCGACGTCGAAACATCGCCGTTGCTGATCCGGGTGCTGCTGCTCTGCCCCTGGCTGAGAATACGGAAGTCCTTTTCCAGCGGCGCCAGATCAGGCTTTGCAAAAAAAGAACTGCCGTCCTTGGTGATGGTCACGGTGCAGGTCTCGCCAAGGGCCAGCCGGCTGCGGTCAACCGTGGCCGTGACCTGGGCCATGACAACGGCGTAAAAAAGAAGGACCTGCAGACACGAAAGGATGGATGTGATAATTATTTTCCGATTCATGGTTACCAGATTTTCCCCTTGTTGCTGTCCTGCTCCTGGTTTTTCCTGGTCTGATACTGGTATTGGAACTTGCGGCGCAGCAGGCCGCCGGGATCATCGGGAATCTGGCGGAGCCATTGCTGCAGGGACTGACGCTGCTCATCGCTCAAACCGGTTTCCTGTTCTGGTGCCATGGTTGCGGAAGATTCGCCGGCGGTATCCGGGGCCTGTTCCGCTGTTGGCGGGAACGACTGCTGCTGCGCTTCATCGTCGGCCTGCTGCTGTTTGCGGGCCTGGTCGCCGGTCTGCTGCTGCTCATCCTCTGCCGGCTTATCCTTGTTCAGGGTGTTCCGGGCAGTATCATGCTCCTGTTGGCTGTTGTTTTTATCCGCGGCTGACTCCTTTTCTGAATCACCGTCGTTTCCCTGGCCGGCGGCGGAATCCTGTTCTGAATCACCGTCGTTTCCCTGGCCGGCGGCGGAATCCTGTTCTTCACTCTTTTGCCCTTCCTGATTTTGATCACTCTCCTGCTGCTGTTGCTGCTGCAGCATTTCCTGGACAAGCTTCCTGTTGAACCGAGCATCTTTCATGCCGGGGTCGAGTTTCAAGGCCATATCGTACGCCTCTATCGCCTCCTGGAACGCACCCGTCCTGGCAAGGCTGTTGCCGCGGTTGTAATGGCTGTCAGCATCGGAGGATGCGGCAAAGGCGTCTGCGGCATCTGCATACTCCCCTGCCCTGTATGCAGCCGTTCCCTGCCATGGCCGGGACTGAAACAGTTGTGCCGCCTGCCGGGGATCACCGTCATTGAGTACCCTTGCCGCCTGCTGATCTTTGCGCAGCCAGAGATCATTCCAGGTCATGGCCTCTGCATCCCGTCCTGCAAAAACCAGGACGAAAACCAGGACGAAAATCCAGCCGCGCCGGAAGGCAAGAAGGGCAATGGGCAGAATCAGTAAAACCAGCCACGGCCCCTGCTCCAGCCACTGGTCAAAGTGGCGCTCCACCTCGCGGTAGGAACCCTTGCCGATTGCCGTCCCGACGGCCAGGACATAGTCGATATCCTCATCAGTAAGGAGAATGTCGCTGTAGCGGCCGTTGTTGTCCGCGGCCAGCTTTTTCAGCATTGCCCCGTTCAGGCGCGGCACAATGATGTTGCCGCTGCCGTCCTTCAGAAAACCATCACCTGTCGGAATAGGACTGCCGTCTTCAGTGCCCGCGCCGATCACTGACAGGCTGATATCGCTGTTGCGCAGCATGGCGGTGATTTCCCGCCCATCCTTTTCGCTTACCTCATCGGTAATGAGAAGGATTCTGCCGCTGGCCGCTGCGGTATCCCGGAAAAAATTGAGGGCCAGGGCAGCCGCCTCCACGACATTGCTGCCATAGCCCGGCATGATCGCCGGCGAGAGGGCCGGGATCATGGCGGCAATGGTTTTGGTGTCCGTGGTGAGCGGCGACACAATATGGGCATCACCGGAATAGACTATCAGGGCGGTGCTCCCCTCGGTTCTCCCATTCATGAGGTCAAGGAGTTTATGCCGGCTCCTGGTAAGGCGGTCCGGAGCCAGGTCGGTGGCATACATGGACAGGGAAAGATCCTGGATAACGACCAGCACATCCTCTTTTTTCCTTACCGGCTGGGGCAGCTTGCTCCAGACCGGTCCTGCAAGGCCGGCACAGGCAAGGAGCCAGGCGATCAACAGCAGAATTACCGGCAATCTCCGCCGCCTGTTCTGGTTGTTGTCCAGGAGTTGATTCAGCAGAGAGAGGTCAATCACCTTGCGCCAGTTGCTGGCGGATGTCTGCCGGTGCCAGAGGGCAAAGGCAATGACACCTGCCGGCAGCATTGCCAGCAGCCAGAAAGGTCTCAGGAAATGAAAGGAGGCAAACACGGTTTCCATTATTATGTCACCTCTCTTGCCAGGGCAAACGGCAGGTACAGAACAGCGATGAGCAGGCTGAGAAAAAAAGCTCCGGCCAGGGGCCAGTGAAAGAGGGCCTTGACAGGACGGAAGATTTCCTGTTCCTGCTGCAGCGGCTCAAGCCTGTCGATTGTCTCATAGATTGCTGCCAGCTCGGTGCTGCTGCGGGCCCGGAAATACCTGCCGCCGGTTATTTCGGCCACCTGCTGCAGGGTCTGTTCATCCAGGTCGGCGGCCGGATTAACCCGACGGTTGCCAAAGAACGTCTGGACGATCATCTCATCGGCACCCACTCCGACTGTATAGATGGTGATGCCGGTCTGGGCCGCCAGCCTGGCTGCCTGCAGCGGCTCCACCTTGCCCGCCGTGTTGCGCCCGTCCGTGAGAAGGATAAGGACGCGGCCTTCGGCAGGACGTTCCATCAGGTGTTTCACTGCCAGGCCTATAGCGTCGCCCAGGGATGTCTGTTCACCGGCAAAACCGAGTTCCGCTTCGTTGAAAAGCGTTTTGACCGCCTGGAGGTCAAAGGTAAAGGGAACATGGAGATAGGGTTCTGTACCAAAGAGCAGCAGCCCGATGCGGTCGCCGCTTCGCTTGTCGATAAAGTCATTGACCACATTCTTGACTATGGTGATCCGCGCAACAGGCCGATTTTTCAATTCCATGTCCTCCTGGGCCATGCTGCCGGAAATATCCACCGCAACCATCAGGTCGCGGCCGCTGGCAGGTAATGCCACCGGATCGCCGACCAGCTGCGGCCGGCTGGCGGCCAGGACCAGCAGAACCCAGGTGACCACAAGCAGTACTCTTCTGAACACAAACCGGCTGGTACTGCCGGATTGCCGCTGGTCAGAGGCAAACATTGTCTCATAAAAGGGCACGAAGAGCGCGCGCTCCAGTGCCGGCGCCTTTGGCGCATACCTGTTGATAAACCAGGGAAGCGGCAGAAAAAGCAAGGCCCAGGGCCAGACGAGATTCAGCATTTTCTGTGCTCCTGTATCCATTTTTGCGCAAGGGTAAAAACCTGGTCCGAATCAACTTCGGCCCGCGGCCGGTAATGGCCGTCGGCCAGCACGGCTCCAGGCCCGCTGCTGAACTGGTCGGTGCCGCCGGTTCTATCAAGAAAGGCGAGCCATTTCATGCCGGTCAACGCGGCAACTTCCTGCCTGCCGTAAGCCTGGATGGCGACACGGCGCAGCAGGGCGGAGGTCTCCTCCAAAAAGAGACGGCGATCATCAGTGCTGCCCAGGGCCTTGTAAGCCGCCTGCAATCCGGCCAGGGCCGTCCTGCGGTAACGGCCCTGGCGGACATGCTTTCTGGCCAGCAGGAAACCGGCGCCGACCGCCAGGACAACGGCAACAAGCAGCCACCAGCCAGGCGCCGGGGGCCACCAGCTGACCGGTTCCGGCAGGTGGATGTCACGCAGTTGTTCTAGAGGATTTGCCGTGTTGCTCATTTTGTTCCCAGCAGGTTTCTGAAATAAGTAAGCGGTGCATCTTCGGTCGACAGCCTGAGCAGGGGAATGCCCTTGACGGCAAGCTGCCGCCGGAGCATTTTCTCCTTGTTATCGAAACGCTCCTCATATTGCCGCCGGGCACGTTTATCGCCAGTAAAGATTGTTGTTCTCCTGCTGCCGTCGGTTACAGGGTAAAACCCGGCCGGCGGCAGAAGCCTTTCCAGGGGATCACAGATAAAAACGGCAGAGACGTCGTTGTGCCTGGCCAGTTGAAAAATGTTCTCTTCTCCCTGTTCGCTGAATCCCAGAAAGTCGCTTAGCACAAATATGTTTGAACCGGGCCTGATAATCCGGCGCAATTCCAGCAGCGCACTGTTGATATCGATTCCTGAAGACGGCGGGCGTCGTTCCAGGCTCCGGTTGAATTCCGTGATGATGTTGAGCAGCCTGAGAACCGTCTTGACGCTTCTCTTTGCTTTTGTCTCGGCATGCAGGCCGCCGCCGAAAACAAAACCGCCGACCCGGTCATTCTGCTGAAAGGCGGCCCAGGCCAGCAGGGCGGCAGTGTGGGCCGCCAGCACCGACTTGCAGCAGTTTCTGCTGCCAAAAAACATGGAAAGACTCTGGTCGACCAGCAGCAGTACCGGCCGTTCACGCTCTTCACGGAAAAGCTTGGTATGGGGCTTACCGGTACGGGCAGTTACCCGCCAGTCAATATTGCGGACATCATCCCCCGCCTCATAGGTCCGCACCTCCTCAAACTCCACGCCGCGGCCGCGGAAGCGGGTCTGATGCGGGCCGACCAGCTGGCTGAAGGTTTTTTTCTGCCTGCTCAGCCGCAGATCACGAGCCCCGAAGCGCAGCCGGATCAGGTCGGACAGCGTGCAATACGGACCGGTAGGCACAAAGGACACCGCCTGCTTGATCAATTCAGGTGACTGGAACATTTTGCAGCAGGATGTCGATTACCTGGTCTTTTGTGATGCCGCCCGCCTCTGCCTCAAAGGAGAGGATCAGCCTGTGCCGGAGAACATCGTGCACAACCGACTGGACATCGTCGGGACTGACAAAATCGCGGCCTTTCAACCAGGCCAGGGCACGGGCGCAGCGGTCCAGGGCAATGGTGGCCCTGGGACTGCCGCCGTATTCAATCCAGTTCCCCAGTTTTTCGGTATATTTTCCAGGCCTCCTGGTTGCCATGACCAACTGGACGATATACTCGTCAACACTGGGGGCCATATGAATTTTCATTACCTCGCGGCGGGAAGCCGAGATCGAATCCAGGCCGAGAACCAGGGACGGTTCACTTATTTCCAGCATTGCCTCACGCCGCGCCAGGGTGAGAATGGCGCGCTCCGCCTCAACGTCCGGATAGTCGACGGTGACATGCATGAGAAAACGGTCAAGCTGGGCCTCGGGCAGAGGGTAGGTTCCCTCCTGTTCAATGGGGTTCTGGGTGGCCATGACCAGGAAGAGTTCCGGCAGGGCGTAGGTCTGCTTGCCGACACTGACCTGCCTTTCCGCCATGGCTTCCAGCAGGGCCGACTGGACCTTGGCCGGCGCCCTGTTCACCTCGTCGGCCAGCACCAGGTTGTGAAAGAGAGGACCGCGCTGGAAATGAAACGAGCCATCCTCGGGCCGGTATATGTCTGTTCCCGTAATATCGCCCGGCAAAAGATCCGGGGTAAACTGGATCCGGTGAAAATCACCTGCAATGCCCTGGGACAGGCATTTTATGGCCTTGGTCTTGGCAAGGCCGGGCGCGCCTTCCACCAGCAGGTGGCCGTCGGCAAGCAGCGCGATGAGCAGCCGCTCCACCAGTCTGGGCTGCCCGATGATCTGTTTTTTCAACCAGTTACTGAGTTCGCTGAATGATTCCTGGTTCTTCATGATAGTCCATTTTGAAAGATCAATAGTTGGTTTTTTACAGTTGATCCAGACACTTTCCCTTTTCAATCAGGCTTTCCAGTTGCGCGACACTTCTGTCACAAAGAGAGACAATGGAGTACATCCCTTTCACTATCGGGTCTTCTCTGCCAAGAGATTTTCCAGCCTTTGCCAGGAGCTTTTTCCCTTGCAGAAGGTATGCCTCCATATCCTTTAATATCAATTTTCTTTTCTTCTGTTTCTCCTGTTCAGCGCTTATGACCGGCAGGAGCCTGTTGATCGAGATTTCCACCAGGATATCCCGCGGCATCTGATGGTCCCTGGCAACATCATCCAGGGCGTCCAGGGAATTCTTGCTGATGACAAAAGTCTTGGCGCGGCGCACCGAGGTAACCGGCCGATAGCTTTGAGCCTCGCCTGCAACCTGATAGAGAATCGACCGATTTTCAACCAGTTGATCAAAAAGTGATTTCTGCTTTAAGCCAAGCTGGTTTGATACGATGCTCAACAGACTTATAACCTGCTCGGGCAGTCGAAAAGTTGTCCGCACCGATTGTCTGCCCATCAGGGAACCGGCGGTCAGTTCAAGGTCCGGGAACTCATCCGCCTCCTTCCGTCCTCTCCCTTTCTTCATACGATTTCTCCTTGCCGCAAGCATTCGCGCCATTGATTACTTATTAAACTGTAAAACAGAAAGTAACTTTTGTCAAAATAAATAAAAAATAATTAATACGATATTGACATAAACCTTTTCGTAATTATTTTTTTGATCAGGAAGGCATGACGAGTTCGTAAAATTACGCTGAAAATAATATCAGGTCAAACATTTCAACTTGTAACTGTTGTTGGATTGGAGCCCGAAGAAGTTTTTTATCGAACTCGTCAGTAACAATGAAAGCAATTTAGGAGGAACAGTTATGTGGACAAGAGGAAGAGATATTGACCGGATGTTCGGTGCCATGGATCTGCTTCGCTCCCGGATGAACAATTTGTTCACGGACTTCGACAGATCCTATGGAAATGATTATGGCTGGACAGTGGCGGCAGGAACACCCCGCACAAACATCCATGACGCAGGAGATCACCTTGAGGTTACAGCAGAGGTCCCCGGCTTCCGCAAGGATGACATTACCATCAAAATTCAGGGCAACTATCTTGAAATAAGCGGTGTACGTGCATCCGACTCCCCTGAAGGATATACTGCACATCGGGTTGAGAGGGAAATACTTCCTTTCAGCCGCAGCTTCACCCTGCCCGCTGATGTCAATGCTGACAAGGTAGCGGCGAACCTGAAAAACGGAATTCTGAAGCTCACCTTACCAAAGGCAGAGGCAGCGAAACCGAAACAGATCAAGATCAGCTAGACATGTCATAAAAAGGAATCATCATAAATGGAGGTTTGCCATGAGCGAGAGAACAGACCTTGTCAAAAAAGAGGAAGCGAGCCCGGTGCGAAGCCGTCGGATACCGGCTGTTGCCCCGGTAGTGGATATTTTTGAAAATGACGATGAAATCCTCCTGTTTGCCAACATGCCGGGTGTGAAAAAGGATGAGATATCGGTCAATATTGATAACGGCAAGTTAACGCTTACCGGAGTGAGGATGACCGAAACGTCCGGCGCCCCCTGCTGGGAAGAGTTTGGGGATGTTGAATACCGCAGAACTTTTTCAGTGCCGCAGATAATTGACGTTGCCAAGGTAAACGCGGAGTTTAAAAACGGGGTTTTGAAACTCCATCTTCCCAGGTCGGAGGCCACCAAGCCGAGGCAGATAGAAATCAAGGCGGCTTGATACAAAAACAGGTGGAATTTTTCGTGCAGCCTGAGGCGTAATTTTTCACTTCAACAGGAAAGAATACGAGATAGCGGGAAATCGTCTCTGGCGGTTTCCCGCTTCTCGTTTGCAGAACACGAAAAAACATGGAGGCGGATCATGGATAGCAAAAAAGTTGCACCATGGAACCGGTTTAAAAATGAAGAGGAAATAAAAGGAACACAATTCCACTGACCATCAACCACCACATTGTGTCAGAATTATCTTGACCCAATCACCCCCTTTGACTTAGAATTACTGGTAATTATACTCACAACCGGGTAATAATGCTTTCATTTTTATCAGGAGAATAGTACGTGTTCAGGATCAGATGCTTCATCCGGTTTGCTGTCCCTGTTCTCATCCTGCTTCTTACGGTTGCCGGCTGCGAAACCCTGAAGGGATCAAGACCCATTCTGCCGATCAAGGACTATGAAAAAATGATTGTCGGCAGGTTCGATGCGGATTATGTCGGTACGGCAAACTGTCTTTCCGCCTGCCACGAACACGACGAACTCCTGCATGACTTTGATGCAAGCACCATGGGCGCCCAGTTGAAAAAGGAATCCGGTTTGCCGCTGGTTGACTGCGAGTCATGTCACGGACCCGGCAGCCTGGCCATAGAAGGGCTGACCAAGGAACTCGTGGCGGAAAACGCAATAAAAAAGGTTAAAACCGAATGCAAATACAACACGCTGATCAATCTCAAGGAACTCCCTTCGCCGGCCCAGTCGCTCATCTGCCTCAAATGCCACACCGCCAATGCCACCTTTAACCTGCACAACTGGGATGCCGGCATTCATGCCTTGAGCGATGTTTCATGTTTCAACTGCCACGATGTCCACCACAGCCCGGACTTGAAAGTTCGTCCCATTGATACCGGCCGCATGTGCTTTCAATGCCACCAGGCATCCCGGGTGGAATTCTCCCTGCCCAACCATCACCCGGTGAGAGAAGGGAGAATATTCTGTACAGACTGCCATGACCCCCATGGCGGCTTCTCGGCTATGCTTCTTAAAAAAGATACCGTGAAAGAGACCTGTATCCAATGCCACCCTGAAAAGGCCGGACCGTTTACCTTTGAACATGCGGATGTGACGGAAGACTGCATGAGCTGCCATGCCCCGCACGGTTCGGTCAACAACAATCTTCTTACTGCCCGGGAGCCCTTTCTCTGCCTTCAGTGTCATGTGGGCCACCGGATAAATACTGCCGCGGGCGGCAACTCTTCAACAGAATCGAGAAGGGCATTTTATTCCAGGTGCTCGGATTGCCATTCCCGTATCCACGGCACAGACCTGCCTTCTCCTTCGGGCGGGGGCGTGTTTACCCAATGAGGTCTCCCGGGGGGAGAGGTATGATGGAAAGAAAATTCTTTTTTCTTTGTGCTGTCATGCTGGTTATTGCAGTTTCTGCAAGGGCCGCTGACCCCGGACCTGCAGAGACCGGTGCAACCATCAGCAAACATAAAGAGTATAACCCCGATGTCCCCCGTCATGAAATCGAAGGTGCTTTTTTCTTCGGCTATCGGTGGCTGGACCGGGAAGACTCGGAAAGGGCCGGGGAATATGAGAATCCCGACTCTTCCGCTTACGGCAAACTGGACATTGCAACATACCCACTGCCGCACAGGTTCCATCTGAACGTGGAGTCCCGGGGCCGAGACAACCTGTACGGGGATGTCGGCTATGCCTATCAGGATCTTGTGTTATTCCGGGATGTCTTTACCGATATTTACCATAACCTTGATCACTATGATTATCAGTATGGCGGCGAACCGCCCACTGTCAAGTATAACGACAGAAATACAGCGGCCAGGTATCATATCAGCTCTTCTGACAACTTCCTTACATTGAGGCTGAAGGTCCCTGACTTCCCTTTCCATACCTACCTGAAACAAAGACATATTGAAAAAAACGGCGCTGTTCAGCAGAGGTCGCTGATCGGTTATTTCGGCGATATCACAAAGCTTTCCCAGACCCGGGACATTGACTGGCAATCGGATGAACTCATCCTGGGGACCAACAGCCATCTGGGACCGGTGGAGGTGGATTATTCGTACGGGTATACACGATTTGATCCCGGGGCAAACAATGTTCTCTACGACGCCTATCCCCTTTCCCTGGCCAGACCCGCTGACACCTATCCCCACGACGTCAATCCCGGCATCGAATCCTGGGCGAATACCCTGAAACTGCACACCTCGTACACCGGCCGGATTGTCGCGTCCGCCGCCCTGGGCAACCTGCGCCGGGAGAATACATACAGTGATGCGGAAGCAGAACTCTGGCATGGGGCAACGGATTTCAAGTGGATGCCCTCTACGGCCCTGGGTCTGTATTTTAAATACCGGCACCGGAATCTCGATATGGAAAATCCCGGTTCAGTTACCTTGAAAGGGCTTGCCAACACGAACACCTATGCGGTCAGGCGCTCGATTTCCTCGAAAAAAGATATCCTGTCTCTTACCGCCAACTACAGACCAATAAAGAAAATAACCCTTGTTTCAGCCTATGAATTTGAGCACACGGCACGAAAGGATACTGATGAATGGTTCGTCCTGCCCGGCTCCACCGACAGCAACAACATACGGCTGGCAGCTTACGGCAGACCCCGGAACAACCTGAAATTAACGTTCGCCTACCAATACACAAACCTTAATAATCCTTCAATCAATACGGAGCCTGATTCCTCGAACCGGCTGCAGTTTTCAACTACGTACCTGCCCTGTCCGTGGATTACGGTTCTGGTCGACTACAACCGGATCAGCAGCGAAAGAGACCATGTCAGATATCGTAACGTCAACCCGGATGCACTTGTTGACGGCGGCAGCAGGGAAGACCGGGACGACAGCATACTCGGCAGCCTGTCCTTCCTCGTCTCGCCCAAGGTAACACTTACCACGAGCCTGGCCTATCAGAGGAACAGGGCGGAACAGGGCCTTGCCTACGGCAAATTCCTGGGCGCCGCAGGAGACCTGCCCTATCTTGACCCTGGAGTCGACTACAGGGATGAAGCCAACTTCTATTCACTGGGAATACAGTACCTGCCTACAGATGACATCATTCTCTCGGCCGATGTCAGCCGTACAGACACCGAGGGAGATTTTCTGCCCCGCATTGCCATAGCCGGGACTCCGGCTTCGGTTGCCTCTTTTTCCACGATACGGGTCACCGAGACGATTCTTGCACTGGAAATGATTAGGAAGATCCGGAAGAACTGGGAGGTAGGGCTCCGCTTTTATACCAATGACTATAACGACAAGATCGACAACCGACTGGACGGCAGGCTGTACACCTCAATAATCAGTTTAAAAAGGCAATTCTGATTTGAAGACGGTTAGGACCATAGCTATCTTCTTTCTGCTGCTGTCTGCACTGCTGCTGCCAACGGAGCGGGTCTCGGCGGAAGAAACACTGATCGGGGTGATAATGACCGGCAATTCCCCCTATTACAGTGCAATGCATGATGCCTTTACCGATGCCCTCAACAAACGGTCCGCCCCGCAGGAAAAAGTCAGGTTTATCCTGCAGCGGCCCTTCCCAGATCCCATCGCCCTGAGCAATGCGGCAAGAAAACTTATCGCTGCCGATGTGGACATCATAGTTGCCTATGGTTCACCCGCCACGCTTGCGGTTATCGATGAAAAAAGCAGGATCCCGGTTGTCTATGCCGGGGTCTATGACCCGGCCGCCATTAATCTCAAGGCGGCAAACGTAACAGGATGCGGTTACCGGATTCCCCTCTCAAGCCTTCTCAGGTATCTCAAGCGCCTGACAGATGTTTCTTCACTCTACGTCATCTACAGCAGCCTGGAGGAGGATTCCGTCCGGCAGACAAAAGAGCTGAGCGACCTGACAAGGAAACAGAATCTTGGTTTGCACGAAATAAACATCAGGACACGCGGAGACCTGGGTGAAGTTGCCAACCGCAAAACAGGCGAGGGCTTCTTCATAACCTGCAGTTCTATCGTGAACCAATGGCTGGCTGAGATTATGTCCTCTGTAAAGGATAATCATCGGCCTTCTGTCGCTGTTATCCCGGATAACAATGAATCAGGGGTTATCATTACCCTGCACCAGAACCCTGCGGCAATCGGGGAGAAAACAGCTGAAATGGTTTCAAGGGTGCTGCATGGAGAACGGCCCGAGGATATCCCCCCTGAAATACTCAGAGAAACGGAACTTGTCCTCAATCTCAGGGAGGCCAGGGATATGGGAATAAATGTACCGATCAAGATCATTGCAGAGGCCACAAAGGTACTTCGATGATTCGGATTATGAAAAAAATACGCCTGTCTGTATACAGGCATCTACCGGG
>Ga0180007_10005955_pt1 | contig 12095 bp, 10 predicted proteins | sample MM_PC_MetaG_FD_121122 | JGI IMG/M metagenome (GOLD analysis project Ga0180007, IMG submission 121122) | Groundwater microbial communities from the Aspo Hard Rock Laboratory (HRL) deep subsurface site, Sweden - MM_PC_MetaG | ecosystem: Environmental > Aquatic > Deep subsurface > Groundwater...
AAACGCCCCATTTTGGCCGATCTCTGCGTTGGGCTCAAATTTCAATCCTCGAAATACTCAATGTATTCCTGTGGTTGAAATTTTCTCCCGCCTTGAGCTTGACCAAACTGAAACGTTTTGAAAGTGGCTCAGTTTGGAAAATATACAATTTAATTATTGCTAACGCCGGTTTTTTTAGGCTTTTAGCAAAATATTTATTGCGGTGAAAAGATGACAAAGGAATACAAGATAGCTGTTATACCCGGCGACGGCACCGGGCCTGAAGTTGTTGCCGAAGGGATCAAGGTATTGGATGCAGTTTCCGAAAAGTGCGGGTTTAAACTTTCCTATCATAATTATAATTTAGGTGGAGAGCATTATCTGGCTACGGGAGAACTACTTACAGAAACTGTTATTGAATCTTTGCTCACTAACGACGCTATGTATCTTGGCGCAATCGGCCATCCTGGCGTTAAACCCGGAATCCTTGAGAAGGGGATACTGTTAAATTTAAGATTTCGTTGTGATCAATATATAAACTTAAGACCTGTAAGGCTTTATGAAGGAGTTGAAACTCCTGTTAAAAACAAGGGTCCGGAAGATATAGATTTTGTAGTTGTTCGTGAAAATACTGAGGGGCTTTACACAGGAGCAGGCGGTTTTCTTAAAAAGGATACACCTGATGAAGTTGCTATTCAGGAATCGATCAATACCCGTAAAGGTGTTGAACGATGTGTGCGTTTTGCATTTGAGTACTGCCGTAAAAGAAACAAAGAGAAAAAACTCACTCTTTGCGGCAAGACTAATGTTTTGACCTATGCTTTTGATCTTTGGGAGCGCACCTTTAATGAGGTTGCGAAGGAATATCCTGATATCAAAACCGATTATGCCAATGTTGATGCAATCTGTATGTGGATGGTAAAAAATCCGGAATGGTTTGATGTCATTGTTACAGACAATATGTTTGGAGATATAATTACCGATCTTGGCGCCATGATTCAGGGTGGTATGGGTATAGCCGCAGGTGCCAATATTAATCCTGAAGGAGTATCAATGTTTGAGCCAATAGGTGGTTCTGCTCCAAAATATACCGGCAAACAGATTATAAATCCGATAGCAGCAATTTCGGCAGCTCAAGTTATGCTTGAGACATTAGGAGAAGAACAGGCTGCCGTTATGATTGAAAATGCAGTTAAAAATGTTCTTCGCAATGACATAATAGATGTAGCTGCCGGTAAAATGGGTTATACCACAAGTGGAGTTGGCGATCTGATAAAAGGTTATATTGTAAACGGTTAACGTCTTTACGGTTCCGGGTTCACAGTTGGCTATTGGTGGTTTACAATAACTGTGAACCATGAACCTTGAACCATGATTAAGGAAAGAACAATGTCTGAAAAAAAATTTAATATTGCGGTAGCCGGGGCAACGGGTGCTGTGGGCAATCAGATGATACAATGCCTTGAAGAGAGGAATTTTCCGGTAAAGTCCATTAAACTTTTAGCTTCAAGCCGTTCGGTTGGGCGGATGCTTAAGTTTAAGGGCGATGCCGTACCTGTGGAAGAACTTACAGAAAACTCTTTTAAAGGCATGGATATTGCTTTGTTTTCAGCTGGCGGAGGAACAAGCCTTAAATTTTCGCCGATTGCGGCAAATAGCGGATGTGTAGTAGTTGATAATTCCAGTGCATGGCGGATGGATGTCGATGTTCCGCTTGTGGTTCCGGAAGTCAACCCCCATGCCATTGCCGGTTATAAAAAGAAGGGGATTATTGCAAACCCGAACTGTTCTACAATTCAAATGGTCGTTGCTTTAAACCCTATACAGAAAAAATGCGGAATCAAAAGAATTGTTGTCTCAACATATCAGGCGGTTTCAGGTACCGGGAAAAAGGCGATAGATGAACTTTTTGATCAGACAAGGGCCATGATAAACTGTATTGATTATAAGAAGAATGTTTATCCGCACAGAATAGCTTTTAATTGTCTTCCTCATATAGATGTGTTTCTTGATAACGGCTACACCAAAGAAGAAATGAAAATGTTAAATGAGACCAGAAAGATAATGGAAGACGATACTATCGGAGTAACAGCTACAACTGTAAGGGTGCCTGTCTTTTTCAGTCATGCCGAGTCCGTTAATATTGAGACAAAAGCATTTATTTCTGCCAGTGAGGTTAAAGCATTGCTTGAAAAAGCCCCAGGGATTAAGCTGGTTGATGATGTCAAGAATAATGTTTATCCTCTTCAGATAGATGCAGCCGGTCAGGATCTGACGATGGTAGGGCGCATCAGGCAGGACGAGTCGATACCAAACGGGATAAATATTTGGATTGTTGCGGATAACATCCGAAAGGGAGCCGCAACCAATGCCGTTCAGATTGCAGAAATTCTGGCGGATAAGTATTTATAATACAGGAGTGTAAAGTTGGAACGAATACCCATTACAACAAGAGGCTATGAAACTCTTAAAAAAGAACTAGAACATTTAAAAAAAGTTGAAAGGCCTGGCAACATAAAAGCTATTGAGGAAGCAAGAGCACACGGTGATCTTTCTGAAAATGCCGAGTTTGCGGCTGCCAAGGATCGGCAGGCATTTCTTGAATGCCGGATAGGCGAGCTTAGTTATAAACTTGGAAATGCAGATGTAATTGATCCGGACTCATTGCCGAAAGATAAGGCTGTTTTTGGTTGCAATGTTGTTCTTGAAAATATAGATACGAGTGAAAGTATAGAATATCAGCTTGTAGGTCCCGATGAATCTGACATTGAAAAAGGACGAATATCGGTTTCTTCTCCTCTTGGAATGGCCATTATAGGTAAAAAACCGGGGGAAGAGATAGTGCTCCAGGCTCCCGGTGGTAAGAGGTTTTATGAACTGGTTGAAATATTATAATTTTATTCATAAAAGAGTGTCGCAGACGGAGGTTGGATTTTGGCAAGAATAACAATTGAAGATTGTATGAAAAGAGTACCTAACCGTTTTATACTTGTAAACATGGTTGCAAAAAGGGTCAGGCAGATTCGGGAAGGTTCCGAATATCTTGTCAGCGCACCAAAAAACGAAGATATCGTTATAGCGCTTAGGGAAATTGCCGCAGGTAAAATTGTTCTTAAACAAGAAGATATTAAAGTTGAAAACAGCAATATTGACGACAAAGAATAATTGCTATTGTCTGACAATCAATGGTTCAAGGGCTTAGTTGATTTTGTTGCTTGCCGGTTAAAGAGGCGGCGTATTTTAAATGAAAGATGTACAGGGTCAGAGAGATTACAGAAATATATCGATCAATAAGGTTGGTATAAAAAATATTCGTTACCCAATTACTGTTCTTGACAGGCAAAACAGGGTTCAGAATACCGTTGCTACGATCAACATGTACGTTGATTTGCCCCATAAATATAAGGGGACACACATGAGCCGTTTTGTGGAACTCCTTCATCTATTCCTGCATGACGAAGTGTCATTAAAAAAAATTGCGACCATATTAAATCAGATGAAAAAACATCTGAATGCAGAATCAGCACATCTCGAAGTCACTTTTCCTTATTTCATAGAAAAAAAAGCCCCGGTAAGCAATGCTCCAGGCCTTATGGATTATACCTGCCGTATTATAGGATCAAGTGATCCCAGTGATAAAATCGATATCGTATCTGAAGTTATTGTTCCAATATCATCTGTTTGCCCCTGTTCTAAGGAAATAAGCGAAATCGGAGCACACAACCAAAGGGGAGAAGTGAGGCTTTCTACAAGGTTTAAAAAATTTATCTGGATGGAAGATATGATAGAGCTTGTTGAAAGTTCAGCTTCCTGTGATGTTTTTTCTGTCTTAAAACGGGTAGATGAGAAAAGTGTAACGGAAAGGGCTTTTTCCAATCCAAAGTTTGTTGAAGATATTGTGCGTGATGTTGCCGCAAAAATCAAAAAAGATGATAACATAACCTGGTTTTCCGTAAGTGCTGAAAACTTTGAATCCATTCATAATCATAATGCTTATGCGCATATTTCAAGTGATTAGAAAATCAATTATTAACTTTAATCCCACTTTTAATACAATAATGGTAAACCGGTAGTTATGTTTAGCTGAAGGAATGAAAACCTTCTCATTTTATAATTCTTCTTGCAAGTGCCAAAAGGTCCGACCTGATTTTCAGATTAGATTTTTCGGCTGTTTTTAAGTTAACATCAAAACGAATTTTATTTTCTATCCTTACAAATCCTATGCTTCCACCCTTATCCACAAAATTATTCATATCGCTGATAGTAAGTATTTCTTTGTTTTTTACTGCATTTAAAATGCTGATAAGATTATTTTTCTCTGAAGCGCTTATGAAAACAACCTGACATCCTTTTATGTCTTGAATATCCGACAGTGTTCTGACAAGCATTTTTCTGCCCTTTATGAGTTTTCCTTCAATAGCTAAAAGTTCTTCGGTTATAGGGTCATTGCCCAGTACGCCTATTAAAAACGGTTGGGATGATATGCCTTTACTATATGTGGTGGACCAATCGACAAATTTGGCGAAGTTATAAATAAATGCCGCCTTTAGTTTGGGTTCCATTTTTGATGATTCTGATCCATAGCTTCCTGATATCGCAATTGATACGGATATCATCAGAACCAGGATAACCCAAAGAATATATTTTATTGCCTTATTAGCCATATTATGAGTTGTAATGTCTTATAATATTAAAATTGGTTATGCAAAATCATTAAAATACCATACGGATACTGCTAAAAACGCCAGGTTACCTTTAAATAAAATGTACGTTCCACTTCTGTTCTATCTAAGTTTAGAAGTTCTTCCTGAAATTCAGGATGTTGGTTGTCAAAAATATTCTGCCCTACAAGAGATAATTCAATGTTTTGAGTTGGCTTCCATCCTAAGCGAACATCCATTGTGCAGTATCCGTCAATATTTATGAACGGAAGATCGTCAACATAACGAAGCCACATATCAAACTCCATATCCTTTGGTAGATCCATAGAAGATCTTAAGGAGAATTGATGTCTTGGAGCTGCAGTTTCATAAGTTAAACTATTAGAGGTATCCTGAGTTCCCGACAGGTTCATATGTAAAAAAGAGTAAGCTGGTTTAATTTTCCACCATAAAACCGGATTCCATTCGGCAGATACTTCTATGCCGTATGTATGTCCATGAATATCGTTAGTCATTGTGGCAGGTAACACCATGTGAGGCGGAAGAGGTGAAAGCTCTGTAAATGTAGAGGTATAATCAATTGCAGTTTCCCTGAGGTCTTTATATTTATTATAAAAAGCAGTAATATCCATTGAAATTGATTCGCTTATATTATTGCGATAGCCGATTTCATAGGCATAGAGGATTTCAGATTTATAATCATCGTTGGGAATATTAGATATAACCATGGGAATGCCTGATGTGTTTGGAGGATAGCCAGGGGGAATCATAAGAATATTCAAACGGGCATCATATTCAGCTCTTGAAGGTGTTCTCACAGCCCTTGAAAATGATGCCCAAATGGAGTTTTGTTTATCAGGGGTCCAGAGTGCCCGGATATTGGGCTGGAATTCAAAACCACTATAATCGTTGTATTCAAACTTTGCGCCAAGGGTCAACCTGAGATGATCTTCCACTATTGTGATATCATCTTGCACAAATGTGCTTAATAGGTCATCGGTACGGCTTTTAGGATAAACAGATATCATATATGAAGATTTTATATTATCGCTTGTAATCCGGTAACCTATGCCCCATATAAGTTCGTGTTTTTCCCAGGGGGAAAACCTGTGTTGAAAATCAAAATCATATGTGTCTCTTGTTTCACTAATCACTGTTTGATGTATTCTTGTTCTGTCATAATACAGTTGCAACGACATATCCGATTTGCCTGAAAACAAATGGTTCCACCTATAAAGAAAGTTTACTCCATCGGTTTTAGTCTCTTCATCAACAGGAAATGAATAGGGTGCAGTCAAAGATGGAAAAGAGTAAGACTGGCTTTCATCAGCATGGTAGTGATTTCCCTGAAACATTACAGAATCCGTGGCTGTCGGGTTCCAATCCGTTCGAAATCCTAATGTATAAATATCCCAGTCATCTTTGGCATCACGACCCGATGAAACTTTTGATTCATCTCTGTCAAAATATTTACTAAAGAACCTGTAGGAAGCCTTTTCGTTAATTGAATCACCATATCGAAAAGTTCCGAAACCTCTTTCTTCCTTTCCGGCTCCGGTGCTGACAAGCCCGCCTTTAGTATCATGGGCGCTCTTTGTGATGATGTTAATAACTCCGTTTACGGCATTTGCTCCCCATAAAGCTGCACCGGGTCCTCGGATTACTTCTATTCTGTCAATATCTTCCAAAGGAGTATCCTGAACATCCCAGAAAACTCCGGAAAAAAGTGGTGTGTAAACAGTACGACCATCCATTAATACAAGAAGCTTATTGGCATAATGCCCGTTAAAGCCACGCGATGATATTGCCCACTTGTTTGCATCAATCCGGGCCACCTGTAATCCCGGAACCATGCGCAGGGTTTCGGCAATAGAGGTTACCCCGGAGCGCCTGATATCTTCCTGTGTGATAACAAAAGCGGCAGCGGCAGTATTTGCAAGTTTCTGGCTCTTTCTGGCACCCGTGGTAATTTCTATTTCCATCAGGTCCTGGATGCTTAGCTCGGTCAGGTCGGCGGAGGATATTTTTCCCGCATAGCATGTATCGACCATTACCGTGCAGGTAAACAAGGCTGAAGCAATACATAGCAGAACAAAGTTGAATTTCATAATCGGGTAAATTTTTGCATTTGCCCCCGTCTTCCTCATGCGAAGAATATTTTTTAACATAACGCACCTTTTTGGTTAAAAATAATAAATTTAAGATAGAATTGAGCTGATTATGATTCTATTTAAATTTTGATAACTTTTTACTATCTCCTCAATTTATAATTCTTCTTGCAAGCGACAAAAGATCCGATCTGATTTTCAGATTAGATTTTTCGGCTGTTATTAAGTTAATATCAAAACATATTTTATATGTCTTGAGCCACTTTCAAAACGTTTCAGTTTAGTCAAGCTCAAGGCTGGAGAAAAATTCAACCGCTTTAAACTATCAAAAATGCCAGGTTGCCTTTATGTAGAATGCGCGTTCCACCTCATATGTTGCATAGTTTAAGTAGTCTTCTTTAAATTCCTGGTGCTGACTGTCAAAAATATTTTGCCCCACAAGAGATATTTCAAAATTTTCAGCAGGCTTCCATCCCAGACGGGCATCAACCATACTATAGCTATTAACGTCTGAATCCGAAAGATCGTCTACATAACGAAGCCAAAGGTCAAGCTCAAGATTCATGGGAAGATCCATGTTGGATTGAAAAGAGAATTGATGCCTTGGTGCTTCGCCGGAAGAGTCTTCCGTGGGTTCCGACAGGTTTACATGTAAAAAGGAATAAGCCGGTTTGATTTTCCACCATGAAAGAGGTTTTAATTCAGCAAATGCTTCTATGCCATATGTGTGTCCTTCATTATCGTTAGAAATTGCAATGGGCAATACAATATGAGGTACACTGGAATTGAGCTCAGAAAACGGGGTATTATAATTATGTGATCTAAGATCTTTATATCTGTTGTAGAATGCTGCAATATCGATTGAAGCTGATTTGCTTATCTCATTGCGATATCCCATCTCATAGGCATAAAGGCTCTCCGGCTTGAAATCTCCAGTGGCAATATTTGAAATAACCATGGGAAGACCGGATGGATTTTGAGGAGTACCGGGTGGAATTACGAAGAGATTAGTATGCACATCATTTTCTATTCTTGAAGGGGTTCTTACCGCCCTTGAAAATGATGCCCATATGGAGTTGTGTTTGTCCGGAGTCCAGAGTGTCCGGATATTGGGTTGGAATTCAAAGCCGCTGTAATCATTGTGTTCAAACTTTGCGCCAAGAGTCAGTCTCAGATGATCTTGCACTATTGTAATATCATCTTGAACAAATGCGCTTAAAATGTCATCAGTGCGGTTTTCAGGGTCAACTATTACAATGGGGGAGGAATTTGTTTCAAAGCTTATAAGCCGGTACCCGATACCCCATATAATTTCATGTTTCTCCCGAGGAGAAAACCGGTGTTGAAAATCCAGATCGTAAGTATCTGTTGTGTTACTGAGTGCTGTCTGTTCTATTCTCGCTCTGTCGTAATATATCTGTAGCTTCATATCCGATGTGTTTGATATAAACCGTTCCCAGCTGGCCAGAAAGTTTACGCCATCGGATTTGGCATCTTCATTAAAAGTTTGCGAATATGGTGGGGATATATCAGGAAAAGTCATTGTTTGTCCATCGTCCGAACGATAGTGGTTTCCTTCAAACAAAACAGAATCCGTTGCCGTTGGAGTCCAATCTGTTTTAAATCCAATTGTATAAATATCCCAGTCATCTGCAGCGTCGCGTCCCGATGTTAATTTGGATTCATCTCTGTCTGCATATTTACCAAAGATACGGTAGCAAGCATTTTCTCCAAGTGAATCACCGAAGCGAAAATTTCCGAATCCTCTTTCTTCCTTTCCGGCTCCGGCGCTTACAAGTCCACCCTTTGTATCATAGGTGCTTTTTGTGATGATATTTATAACACCGTTTACCGCATTTGCTCCCCACAAAGCAGCACCTGGTCCACGGATTACTTCTATTCTGTCGATATCTTCAAGAACTGTATCCTGAATATTCCAGAAAACACCGGAATAAAGAGGAGAATAAACCGAACGCCCATCCATTAATACAAGCAGCTTATTTGCATATCGGCTATTGAATCCACGCGATGATATGGCCCACTTGTTTGCATCAATTTTGGCAACCTGTAATCCCGGAACCATACGAAGAGCATCGGCAATAGAGGTTACACCGGAGCGCCTGATATCTTCCTGTGTGATAACAAAAGCGGCTGCGGCGGTATTTGCTAATGTCTGGCTTTTTCTTGCGCCCGTAGTAATTTCGATTTCCATCAGATCCCGGATACTCAGTTCTGTGAGGTCGCCTGAAGATATTTCATCCGCATGACATGTACCGACCAATGCTGTGCATGGAAACAAGGCTGAAGCAATACATAGCAGGATAAAGATTAATTTCATAATCAGGAAAATATTTAAATATTTTCCTGATTTTCTCAGAAGAAGGCAACTTTTTAACATAACTCATCCTTTTCGATTCAAATAATAAATGTCATAAATATTGAACTCCTCTATTTATGAGTGTATATATATACATTCGATAGCTTTTTATAAGTTATTCAATTTATAATTCTTCTTGCAAGTGCCAAAAGGTCCGACCTGATTTTCAGATTGGATTTTTCGGCTGTTTTTAAGTTAATATCAAAACGTATTTTATTTTCTATCCTTACAAATCCTATGTTTCCTCCGTTACCCACAAAATTATTCATATCGCTTACAGTAAGTATTTCTTTGTTTTTTACTGCATTTAAAATGCTGATAAGATTATTTTTCTCTGAAGCGCTTATAAAAACAACCTGGCAGTTATTAATTTCTTTAATGTTTGACAATAATCTTACAGCCAGTTTTCTGCCCTTTATGATTTTTCCTTCAATAGCTAAAAGTTCTTCAATAATTGGATTACTGCCAAGTACGCCTATTACAAACGATTGGGATGAGGTATCTTTACTTTCTGTGGCAGGCCAGTCGACAAATTTGGCAAAATTATAAATAAATGCCGCCTTTAGTTTGGATTCCGTATTTAAAGATTCCGATGCATAACTCAATGACGAAGAAATCGATACGGATATCATAAGGATAAGGATTACCCATAGGATATATTTTGAAACCTGATTAGTTGTAAATACCTTATAATATTTAATTTGATTATGTATAATCATTTAAGTATGATATTTATGCTGTTAAAAATGCCATGTTATCTTAAAATAAATTGTACGTTCCACCTCGGTAGAAACTAAATTTAAAACCGAGTCATTAAACTCCTTGTGCTGGTTGTCAAAAATATTCTGTCCTGCAAGAGATAATTCAAGGTTTTGAGTAGGCTTCCACCCTAAGCGGGCATCCACCATGCAATATCCATCAATATTTATAACCGGCAGATCGTCAACAGTACGTAGCCACAGGTCAAGCTCCAGATTCATGGGAAGGTCCATGTTGGACATCAAAGATAGCTGATGTCTTGGTGCCGCCTTATCAAGTGGTTTAATAGAAAAGTAACTTGGAGATTTTGTAATGTTAATATGCAAAAAGGAATAAGCCGGTTTGATTTTCCACCATGCAATTGGTTGCCATTGCCCATATACTTCTATGCCATAAGTATGTCCATGAGCATCGTTGTCAAGCAATATGGGTGCTACAAGATGAGACGGAAGAGGATCAGATTCAAAAAATACAGCCGTAAAATCCAAATTGGTTGATCTAAGATTATTATATTTATTATAGAAAGCGGTGATATCCATTGAAATTGAGTCACTTATCTGATTTCGGTAGCCTATTTCATAGGCATATAGGATCTCGGATTTAAGATTATCATTGGGAATATTTTGTATAAGAATGGGGAGCCCTGATGAGTTTGGAGGAATGCCGGGAGGCAGTACAGAAAAATTAGCTTTTCCATTACTTTCGGCTCTTGAAGGGGTTCTTGTTGCCCTTGAAAAGGACGCCCATATAGAGTTTTGTTTATCAGGTGTCCATAGTGCACGTATATTAGGCTGGAATTCAAAACCTGTATAGTCATTGTATTCAAATTTTGCACCAATGGTTAACCTCAGATAATCTTCAAATATTTTTATATCATCCTGTACAAACGCACTTAAAAGATCATCGGTGCGACTGTTCGGATCAATAGATACATTGCTGGAAGGCTTTATATTATCTTTTGTAAGACGGTATCCGAGCCCCCATATAGTCTCATGATCTTTTAATGGGGAAAACCGGTGTTGAAAATCCAAATCGTATGTATCTCTTGTTTCGCCAACTATAGACAGATTTTGTTTTGTTCTGTCATAATATAATTGAAGAATCATGTCCGATGTGTTCGATAAAATACTTTGCCATCTTACAAGAAAGTTTATGCCTTCGTTGTTATTATCTTCTACTAAAGTTGTTGAATAGGGCGGTGTCAAGCTTGAGACAGTTGTTGCCGAGCCGCTATCCGTACTGGAATTATTTGCCTGAAACATCACAGAATCAGTTGCTGTCGGATTCCAGTCAGTTCGAAATCCTAAAGTATAAATATCCCAGTCATCTGAGGCATCACGTCCCGATGAATATCTGAATTCATCTCTGTCGGCATATTTGCCAAAGATGCGGTAGTATGCATTTCTACCAAGCGTATCGCCGAAACGAAAACTACCAAACCCTCTTTCCTCTTTTCCGGCTCCCACGCTTATAAGCCCGCCAGTTGTATCTTTGGCGTTTTTGGTGATTATATTTATAACTCCGTTTACGGCATTCGCACCCCATAGAGCTGCGCCGGGCCCTCGTATTACTTCTATTCTGTCAATATCATCAAGAAGGGTGTCCTGGATATCCCAGAATGCAGAAGTGTATAGAGGAGAGTAAAGTGTGCGTCCATCCATAAGCACAAGCAGCTTATTGGAAAGTCGGCTGTTGAATCCGCGAGATGATATGGCCCACTTGTTTGCATCGATCCGGGCAACCTGCAATCCGGGAACCATGCGCAAAGCTTCAGGAATACTGGTTACCCCGGAGCGTCTGATATCTTCCTGCGTAATTACAAAAGCGGCAGCAGCAGTATTTGCAAGTGTCTGACTTTTTTTGGAACCTGTGGTAATTTCAATCTCAATTTCCATTAACTCCCGGATGCTTAATTCTGCAAGATCATCGGTGGATATTGTTTCAGCATAGCACGCACCTATCCACACCGTACCAGGCAAAAAAGTTAAAGATATAAATAACAAAATCCCGATAAATTTAAGAAGCAAGGTACTTTTTGTATCTTTTGCTGTCTTTTTTATAAGCAGGCTATTATTTTGCATAATACACTCTTGAGCCAGTTTCAAAACGCCCCATTTTGGCCGATCTCTGCGTTGGGCTCAAATTTCAATCCTCGAAATACTAAATGTATTCCTGTGGTTGAAATTTTCGCCCGCCTTGAGCTTGACCAAA
>Ga0180007_10005956_pt1 | contig 12091 bp, 18 predicted proteins | sample MM_PC_MetaG_FD_121122 | JGI IMG/M metagenome (GOLD analysis project Ga0180007, IMG submission 121122) | Groundwater microbial communities from the Aspo Hard Rock Laboratory (HRL) deep subsurface site, Sweden - MM_PC_MetaG | ecosystem: Environmental > Aquatic > Deep subsurface > Groundwater...
AGCAGAACGCTCCCAAATGGTATGAGACGAACAATTGGAACGGATCTCATCCCGAGATTTGGGCATTACAAGAAGTCCTCCACGTAGATCTTCCTGAAGGCTCTCAAGTCGAAGTATTAATGAATCGAGCCAGTTTTTGTAGAATAGGTTATGGTCATTGGATACTTTTAGTGAGCAGCAACCGAACAATTCACACAACTGATCTTGGGGATTTGATAAAACGTCAATATCATGTTATTGGTTGGGAACAAGGAACTGAAAGTAAGCCTTATCATATTTATACACCCAAGTATTATGATCCTGAGAGACATCAAACTTCCCAAGAAGTAGCAGATGTAATCATGAAGGTTGAATATCCTAATGCCGAAATGAGATTTTGGAAAGACTCTAAGGACAGACCTTGATTGAAAAGAAGAATTCCTTATCATAGAAAAACCAACATAGAACAGATATCAAAGGACGATCTCAGCAAAGTAGAGATAGTCTCTTACAATCCACCGGAGATTGAAGAAAATGGAGACCACAATAAAATTAGGCTTAGTGAATCGCGCCTTAAGTCTCTCACAAGAGATTGAAGCCTTTGTAGAAAATATATCATTCTTTCAGAAAGAAGGATTTGGGTTTGAAGATCTAAAAGGTGTTCGTCTTAAATTTCAAAAAGATCACCAAAAGACTTTCGTTCGTCTTAAGCTTGAAGTTGATAGATTAATACCTCTTTCTGAAGGAATGTTGAAAAAACTTCTACTTAAGAAACAAGAGGACTTAGTTAAAACTTTTGAACCCTTTGACAAATGGGTTAATCATTTGATATCAGCTGAAGAGATATTTAATGGGACTAGATCGGATTGGAATTGTATATGTTTTCTATTAGCACATCGGGTATCGATAAAGGAATTAATTTATCATATGAAACGTGAAGGATTAAATCAAGGTGGCTTTACATCAGTTCAAACCCGGTTGAATCAAATGTTGGAACAAGTCAATCACGCTATTGAAAAATTGAGGAAAAAATAGCAAAATACACAGAGGAGTAACCTTTATATGATTATACTTCGTTATATTGTTAGGTGAACCGTAATTATGACTACTGTTACTGAAGCTTTTCTTGCCTTGTTGAAGCGCTGCGATGGTGCTGTCAGTAATGACGAACAAGGTTTTAATGGCAGAGATGCCCAATTCGCTCATTCTTTGGGAAGGTCTTATGACCAATATGGAAGTTTGACTGCTAACCAAGAACGAGCAATGAAAAAAATCCTGAAGACTTACAAAGGCCAATTGAGTCGAATGGGATTTGAATACGAAGAACTAACGGTTGAAGCTGACAAAGCCTTACGTGAGAGCACTAAGATTTGGGTTGCTGATACTAAATATGGTTCAAAGATATTTGTTAAATTTAGCTATGATAAATCAATAGTTGAAAAGCTCAAAGAGCTTCCTTGGGATAAGACCCACCGTGCGTGGGATCCTGATGAGATGGCTTGGTCCGTGGACGCTAACAAGTTTTCAGCTGATTCTCTAGAAGGAATGGGGTTTGATATTCCTGAAGCCGTTAAGAATGAATGCGGTGTAGTTTGTGAAGAAGTAGTGATAGGTCCTAAGAGAATTTTGCTAATGCCTGCCTACTCTAGGATATCAGGAAATCTTTCAAAGAATGTTAATGTGGCTTTGAAAAATCATTTGTCTTATCAACCACCGGGATATGAATTTTCTCCTAAGTACCGGAGCGGCGAATGGGATGGAGTCATTTATCTTTACAAGACTCACGAGCAATCCTTTCCTTCGGGCCTTTTGTCAATGGTTGAAAAGATTCTGAATGAGAATGAAGTTGACTATGAAATAGTTGACCAACGTTCACTCACTGGTGATAAGCTTGAATTAGAATGGAATGGCCCTCCCCTTAGAGAATATCAGTGGGAAGTGGTTGAAAAAGCAATGACTGCCGAAGGTGGGTTCATAGTTATGCCAACTGGCGCTGGAAAGACTATGGTCGCTCTTCAGATGATATACCAATATCGATATAAGACCGTAATCTTCGTTCAGCGAAAGGAATTACTCTACCAATGGGCTCAACTAATTGAAAGTATTCTAGGCGTTATCCCGGGTATTGTTGGCGATGGTTTGTATGAAGAAAGAGATATCACGGTTGCTATGCTTCAGACCGTTCATTCCAAACCGTTGAGCAATGAATATGATGTAATGTTTTGTGATGAAGGTCATCATATACCTGCTGATACTTTTCAGGAAAGTGCCGCACGAATTAAAGCAAAACATCGCTATTCTTTGTCCGCTACAATGAGACGCGAAGATGGTAAGGAGATTTTGCTCTGGTCTCAGACTGGAACACTGATTGCTAACATTACGGTCGCGGATCTAGTAGAATGGGGTTTCTTGGCGAAGCCTAATTTTGTTACTCTATCCTATGAGGATTATTTCAGCGGTGAAGATTATCAAGATGAGTACAGACAGCTGTGTAAGTCCGAACCTAGAAACCGTGCGATAGTCGATTATGTTTCAAAGATGCACAACGAAGGTCACAAGTGCTATGTAGATGTGAAACGAATTAAGCATGGAAAAAGATTGGCTGAGATGTTGAATGAAAGAGGCGTGAAAGCCATCTTCATCAGCGGAAATTCAAGCACGGATGTTAGACAACAGACTCTGAAGACCTTTGAGGAAGATGGATTCGTGTTGGTTTCAACTCTTATCAAAGAAGGAGTTGATTTGCCAGTGATGAGTTTAGTAGTTCTTGCTGGTGCTGGTAAGTCTGGAACCGTAGTGATTCAAACTATTGGTCGTACACTTAGACCTAAGAAACCCATCAATGAAGCCTTTATCGCAGACTTGGCTGATTCTGGTAAGTATTCAGAAGACCACTATCGTCAACGCCAATCTACAATGAGAGATTACTACGGCGACCTATACACCCCCACTGAGGTGACTGTATAATGACCAATCAAATTATATTGGGGAATAACTTAGACGTCTTAAGGGAGATGCCCGACGAAAGTGTTGATATGATATCCTTAGATCCTCCGTACTTCTCAGGAGCCGATTACGATATATGTTCAAGTGATGGAGCCGAATTAAAGGCATATACAGATAGCAAAATGTATTGGAAGAAACAAAGTGTAGATAAAGAAGCAATAGCTCATTCTGCTTGGAGGCAGGTGCATCAAGATCCTAACTATTCAGAAGAAGATGCTAGACGAGATATACCAATTATGATTGAAGAACAAGAGAAGCGCATATCAAAAGGTTCAGTTCATGGTTTTTTGGACTATATGAGGCCAAGATTAATTGAGATGAATCGGGTTTTGAAAAAGAATGGCTCGCTCTTCATTCAGTGTGATGATCATGCTTCTCATTATTTGAAGGTAATGATGGATGATATTTTTGGTCACAATAATTTTGTGGTTGAAATTAGTTGGAAACGTCATAGTTCTCATCCTAATGCGAAAGGGTTCGGCCGAGTGTTAGACAGCATTCTTGTATATGCTAAAAATAAATCGGAAAGAAAGACCTACCCTGTATATGTTCCTTTCACGAATGAATATAGAGAGAAATGGTATCGCCCTGAGGAAGGAACTGGTAGGTTGTATTATGATGTTCCGTGTACTGATACAGGGGGTAAACGTAATACATACGAGTGGAAGGGTAATGTTCGGAATTGGATGCATCCAAAAGAAAGGATGGAACAACTTGAGGTTGAAGGAAATCTTTATTATAGTAAGTCAGGTTTGCCTTACAGAAAGATCTATTTAGATGAATCTCCCGGAAGACCTTTAACAAATCTTTGGGATGACATACATAGAGTTGGAAAGGGAAATTCTGAATACTTAGGATTTAAGACTCAAAAGCCTGAGAAATTGATTGAACGAATGATATTATCTTGTACGAATGAGGACGATATAGTCCTAGATCCGTTCATGGGGACTGGTTCTTCTTTGATAGCAGCTCGTAGGTTGAATCGCAAAGGAATAGGAATTGAGATATCGCCTATGACTTGTGCGATAGCAAGTAAGAATCATGAACGCTATGGCTATTCCTTTGATGCTATTGATTTCATAGCAAAGAGTGAAGTTGAAATCTTTGATAATTTAACTGAGTTACTTTCCTTGGATGGGAATAGGATTGAAATGATAGTTCGAAATCATTTGAATACTTTCAGAGGGTATCAATTTACCAAACCTTTTGATATTTGCGACCATGGAAATGTTAAGTGTGATGGAATCCATGGAAATGGTATTGATAAAATTGTGCTTGAAGTCAAAAGTAATAGACAAGGGATTCAGGTCGTTCGTGATTTACACAAAGCTATGAGAGATGACAGGATTCGATGTTTTAAAGGCATCATAGTAGCTGAAGATTTTGGTGAAGGAGCATACAGAGAGGCAGATAGGATAGGTGATAACTTTGAAATTGAGTTTATTCGCCTTGAAGAGTTGATTAGAGAAGGGATGACAAAAACAACTGAGGTGACTGTATAATGAATATGACTAGAGAATTTATTGAATTGATTGAAAGCGAACCGGTACTTAGGAAAAATGCAATTCAACAAGCCCATTCTACAATTGGAAAATATTCTGAAGCCGAAACAGGAATGCGTGCGATGCTTGAAAGTTTAGCGGATGAAGAAGCAACACCTTGGTTTTCTTGGTCAATCGCTCAAATCATATTTGATTCCGTGGATTGGACATCTGTCATAATGCATTTCGAAGTGATGAAAATTGAGGAGGAAACGGAATGAGATCCGTAGAAACAAAGTTTGCCCGAGGGATAAGGATTATGAAAAATAATCGAGAGGTTCACCGCCTTCATCTTTCGGGTAAACACCTTGAGGCGAACCAATTACTTAAGGAGATGATTAAATGAATGAGGAAAAGAGCGAAGTTTTCGAGATTGATGAACGACATTATCTTTATGATGTTCGAATGAGAACTAGGATAATTCATCTTTGGAAAAGGAATGTGTATATTGAAGGAACAATTTCAGAGGATCTAAAATGTATAGCTATCCGTGAATATCATTCACCAGCTCGGGATGATGAAAAACATTGCCCTAAGATTTTTGTTGAAAAGAAAGAGGATGGAATGGTTCATGTAAAATATGTGAATCGAAAAGGGACCGAGGTTGAAACGAAATTCGAGAAAGTCCGAAGTTCATTTGAATTTGCTTCCGATAGTTTTGTCAAGCTTCTATCAAAGCACGTAAAGAAGGATCTGGTTGATGTGATGACTCATCGTGAATGGAAAATGGTTCGAAGTTTAATCCGTGATGTCTTCTTTGAAAAAAATTTCATACCTACTAAAGAGAATGAACTTAGAATTATTAAAGGCAACAAAAAAACGTTAGAGCATCATTTAAAGTGGGCAATTGATTATGCAAAGCGTTTGGATTTGAATACTGATTGCTTAGAAAAAATGTTGGAGGAAACAAAGGAATGAAAATAGGCGATTTTAAAACTACAATTCAAGGTCCATCAGGGATCTATTATTTTGAATCTGAAAAGACGGCCGATGTTTTTATTGTAAATTTGATTTACAGAGAAACTGAAATATTACTAGATGATTACATCGTTAAGACCTTAAATGAAGTCTTAGATCTTCACCGATCTATTGTATTAGCAATCGACATGAATACCGTCCCAGAAATCATTTCAAAATGCCCAATCTGTGGATATATTGATGTATCGCCTTCTTTGAAAGATTTTTGTCAAAATTGTAACAAAGAAGTGGTTTTGAGGAGGTTCATAATGTGATGATAACGCCCGATGATATGAAGGAATATTTTGAGTATTTGGACGAATTAAAAGCTTCGAATGAAGTCAATATGTTTGGTGCAAGTATAGATCTGCAAAACATGTTTAATTTGAGTCGGTCGAGAGCAATAGGAATACTCAAGGGATGGATGGAAACTTTCAGGAAACGAAAAGAAGCAGGCGAAGTAAAAACTTAGGAGAGAACAATAGAATTGGGAAATGAAATTAACGACCTAAGAAAAAATCAATTCGAATTATTGCGATTAATATCAGATCTATCAAAAGAAGATGAATGGAAAGTGGTAAGCCTTTCGAAGATTGTTTTGAACGATTCTGAGAAACGAGATTACGAAGTGATTCAATCCATAGTTGGGCGATTAATGAAAAAGGGGCTATTGACAAGACCGTTTTGGGGTATTTATAAGCTTACATCGTCAGGAGAATCTATTTTGAAAGAAATAACGGATTCTTTGACTTCAAACAAGGTAGGTGAATCGTAATGTTGTCTTCAAACTCCCTCCTAACCACGCGAATAAGATTTTTTGCGGTTTACCTACCACCTTTGGAGGAGATCTAATGAGTGAAAAACAAAATATTCCACACTATAAACAGTCGATAAAACTCACACCTGAAATTGTAGTTGAGATGATGAAAGAAGGAGTGAGTTATATAACAGGGCGCAATTTTGGGGCTGATGAATTGCCAATAAAGCAGTTTGTCTACGGATCTAAAACCCTTATATTATCATTTTGCCCTAAATGTAAGAAATCTGGTTTGATTGAAGTCGAAGGAGTTTTTAATTGCGAATGTGGTTTGAAATTCAAATTGGTTGAGGTTTAGAAGGAAAATGACAAAAAGATCTCCTAAGAATAAAAGTCATAAAGAACAAGAACTAATACGTCATCGAATTCTTAAATTGATAGAATCTAGACCTCTTGGCGTAGACGAAATAATTGAGAATACCCGGTTGAATCATCGAAGTGTTGAGTTAGCTGTGAAATGGCTAAGAGAAAAAGGTATGATTAAAAGCCATCCGAATTTAATGGACATGAGGAAGTGTATCTATGAGCGAATTCGAAAGGGCTAGGAAATGGTGTAGAGTTTGGTTGATAGGATTCGTATTGTTAATTACTTCTTTGATCGCTTCATTGATAACAGAGGATGATGTTTGGGTGGGACCGTTTGTAATTCTTTCATTCATTTTGATGTCGATTTCTTCTTGTATCCCAATGGCTCATAGTGTAGGAGTTAAAGATGTATATGATGACGTTGGAGGAATCTAAATGTTAGAGCAAAAAATAGAAGAGATATTGAAGGATCCTGAGATAGTTGAAGCGCTTGAATTGATTGTCAAATACGAAGGAAAATTAGCGAACTCAATAAGAATTGGAGCATTATATGCAGGTGCGCGTGATACTTTGCCCGCTTGGCAATGGTCGGATATTCCAGTAAGTTGGCATTTGGTTAGGAAGATGTTACTCGCAGGATTGGTTGAAAAGATCGGCAAGAAATATTATGTACTCATAGAAAGGAAGTCTATTATTAAGAGATTAAGCGTTCTAACCGTCAATAAACATGCCTTATCTAAGAAGGTTAAATTCATGAAGGAGACCAAATCTCATAGTGGGCTTCCACCCGATCTATTTGACGTTATTGAAGGATTTGAAGACTTAAAGGAGTTTATCAAAATCGTATTAAACTCGGGCGAACCAGTTCATGTTCTTCTTGAAGGATCGCCGGGGACTGCCAAAAGTTTGATTCTGATGGAGGTCGAACGGGTGGGAGGTCATTTCATAACCGCAGGAACTGCAACAGGTGTAGGTATCCGTGATTTATTGTTTGAAGATCTTCCAGAAATCTTAGTGATTGACGAGATTGAAAAAATTGGTAACTCAAAAGACTTAACGTCTTTACTTACTTGGATGGAAAACGGAAGAGTGGTCATAACAAAGCATGGTCAAAGGGAAGAACGACATGGAAAGGGTGTAGTATTTGCAGCTTGTAATACCACAAAACGTATTCCACCAGAAATGCTAGATAGATTCCAAAGATTTAAAGTGAAGCCTTACACTCAAGAACAATACATTCGAGTTGTAACAGGATACCTCACTAAACGGAAGGGTATAAAAGAAGATCTAGCGAAATTCATTGCGGAGGAAGTCAACAAGTATTCGGTTAGTGTTCGAGAAGCTGCAAGAATCGCTTCATTGGCTAAGACCAAAGAAGATGCCTCTAAGATCTTGGACGTAATTAGGAGGTATAGACATGAGTGATGAAATAAAGGATAAGTTGGAAAGTATGTTCGGAATTAAATTTATTACCTTGGAAGAATATATAATCGGAAAGAAGGTAAACCCTATTGCTGAAAAGATACATGAAAAAGCTAATCTTTGGGGGATTCCTGAAGAATATCGAGATGATTTCACTCAAATGATTTTTCAATCCTCTAATATGACAGGGATCTATGGAACTTTAACATTAATCCTCAAAGATCTAAATGCTTTCATCCAAACCTGTCCTTTGGCATGTTCAGATTTAATCATGATTAAAGACGGAATAGAATTTGTTTTTTCAAATCTTAAAGAAATGATTTATTCTCAAGTTTCTTCTGTAGTTGACTTCGTTAAAGATGTAGATTTTGAAACAATTTGGAAAGATGTTGAAGCTTTAATGGAAGAATTAAGTGAAGCGACGAAAAAAAGAGAGAGAAGGGATTAATCCCTTCATCGGTTTATTTCTTTTTCTTGCTTAGACGGTAGCCACCCTTGACCTTATACACGCTACGGCCTTTTGTACGAGCAGACTTTGCTTCACTCTTTGTGCCATAGGTTTTTCGGTTTGAGGATTTAGAAGTCGACTTTTTCTTAGTAGCCTTTTTCTTCTTAGGCTTCGTTGTGGTTGTTTTCTTTGTAGTTCGTTTCTTAGTAGTCTTTTTCTTCTTAGGCTTCGTTGCGGTTGTTTTCTTGGTGCCTGAAGACTTTCTCTTTCTAGGTCTAATACGAGGAACTACACCGGATCCGCCACCGAAGGCAGCTTTGTATCCTTGAGACCAAGATTTAGCTTTGTATGCCGAAGCAAGATTTCTTAACATGACCTGAAGATACTGAGAAGCGTTAGATTGAGCAGCTTTGAAGTTCTTTGCTGGAAGGCTTGAACGGATAGTTGCGGGTGAGAGTCCCGTGGTTCTAGCAATTCCTGCAACGAACTTGTCGAAGGACTTTGCAGATCGAAAGTTCTTCACCCAATTCGCCCTGAGAGCAGCTGTGGTCTTGTCATACCATTTCTTTTCAAAAACATGAAGGCTCATAAGTAATCACAAGTAACGTATAGTCTTTCAGCCTTATATTAACAGGTAATACCTATTCTTCTTTGTCAACGAACTCAACTTGAGCCTTAGACTTCAATCTTTCAAATGCTTCAGGATTAATGTATTCTTTTATCTTTTCCGGATCTAGAGCAAAAGCAAAATCAAACAGAATAGTTCTTATCATATCCGATCGGCTTTCAAAGATATCACTTACTGTGTCAAGGAACATATCCTCATCATCTGTGACTTTGAAAGTTATTACGTTCCTTCGGGGATTCTCTACTCCACAGCGACCGCCTTTTTTGCTTGAATTCTTTGTTCCCATTTGACATCCTCGCCTGTAAGAGCTTATACGATAGATAAAGAAGACCGGAAACTAAAAACATTGAGGTTGAGGTTAATCCCATATCCAAGTCAATCCTCCTGATATAGGTAACCAAATCTTAGCGTCAATGTGTTGGGTTTTTGTATGGGTCCCATTGAAACTCCAAGAATAGGAAACATCATAACCATTTCGAGTCGTGATTCCTCCAGTTAAAATAATGTTAATGATTTGAAGTATTAGATCTATCAAGTTTCCACTTTTCCAATGAGCATTTATTGAGGAGGAAGAACCAACTGATACACTTCGATTTTGATTAAATTTGCCAAGAGTTGCTCCAGTAACATCGTCTAATATTTTGTGTGACCATGATGAACTAAGATCTGCGGAACCCGTAACCTTCGCCCATGAATATTCATTGCTTTCTACAGGACAGTTTTTCCAAATCCAAGTGCTAGTTATTCCTTTTTCTCCTTCTTGACATTTGTTGGTGATTTTGTTAATTATGTCCCCTTCAAGATAAAAGCTTAAAGCATGATATGTTATGTTTGCTAACTTAAGAGGAAACAGAGTATAGTCTATGTTAGGATCTTTGAATTTTACACAAGGTTGTTTAAAGATATCCAACAGTGCTCCGCTTTGAATTCTGTTATCTAGGCGATTAAGAACCCTTCCCGTTACATTCGGTCTAAAAGCTAATGGAAGTGGAGTTGTATCATATCTTTCATAAGAAATAATTTGAGGATCTGCAGCACGCATAGGAAGGCTTATTAGACCTTCTCCCTTGGAAAAGTCTTTGACTCCCATTTTCAACAGTATAGATTTTGCTTTTGCTTCATTTTCATTCATACATATCCCTCACATTTTTACTCCATATTGAGTGGATATCCATCTCTCATATAATTTCCAAGTTATGGGCCCCCATCCAGATTTGTTATTCTTTTCCGTTCCTAAAGCTTTCATCATAGCTTTTATTTCTTCAACACTTAGATCTTTTCCTACCTTAGTTCTATGGCATTCGACCATACATGCTATTAAGCCGGCGACATGAGGAGTTGCCATCGAAGTTCCTGAAATAGGAGAATATCTTGAAGGCCTTCCATCGCCTGAAGTATCAAGCACTCCTACTATACCACTGTTTATGTTTACACCGGGTGCTATAACATCGGGCTTTGTGGTTCCCCAAGGAGATGGTCCGCGAGAACTAAAGTCTGCTAATTTTCCTGATATAGGATCGTAAGCACCAACCGTTAAAACTTGAGGAAGACAGCCCGGGGAATTAACAGTTCCTTCTTCAGGACCCGAGTTTCCAGAGGCAACAACCGGAATGGCTCCAGCTTCAACAACCTTAGTCATTGCGGAATAGTGAGGATCATCTTCTGCTTTTCCTTCTTCTGTGTTTCCTCCAAGACTCATGCTTATTACGTCCGCTTCGTATTCAAGAGACATTTCAAGAGATCTTAATATGCCCGAGGTTGAACCCATTCCAATTAAGAATCCTAAACATTTGATTGCTAACAGATCACAATCAGGTGCCATTCCTTCACAATACACGGGAACCCCTGTCGAACGGCTCATATGTTCGTCGAGTTGTTCAACTCCTCCAACACAACTTGTACACCAAGTACCATGTCCGTTTTCATCTCTCATTTGACCCATAGCAGTTTCAAATTGAACTCTTCGTATTTGTTCATGTGTTCTACTTGCTCCGGTATCATTAATTGAAACCAATACCTCATTACCAGTGAACCCTTTTTGATTTGCAACATCCGCGCCCATCAAAGATCTGGTCCAAGATGTGGTTGTGAAAGTTACTTCCTTTGTTAATCGACTTGGAGCGACAAACACTCCTTCTTTGGGAACGGAACCATACAAGGCATAAGTTGGTCTGTCAGGATAAATCTTAGTTATTCCTTTGCGTTCTGCTAGTGAAAATATTACTTCTCTCGGAAGATAAGAAGTTATCATTCCAAATCGCTGAAGAACTCTCATGGGGCTGACAAAGGGTTCAATTGTGGGTTGAAGTAATCTTGGAAACCTCTCGGCCAATTCTTCGGTGTAAGGTATAAGCTCATGAAACAGATCTGTGATTGAGCGAGTATCAGCTTCAATAATTACAGGACTTGCAACACGACTTTGAGCCCAACGCAAAGCTGCCGGAGTTAGCCTATCTTTCATAAAAACACCTGTCTAATTAGAGGTATCTGTTCCTTATTAATTAAGTGTTGTTTTGATATATTTAGAACGAGATAAGATGTTTAAGAGAAATCCCCTCAATCAGTTCCTTTATATTCAATCAAGTCTAGACTTAAGTAGCTCTTAAATAACTAAAGTGTCAACTTGAGTAGAGGTGCTGAAGTATGGAAGAAGACGAATCCCTTGAGTTTGATGAAGAAGAAGACGATTTTGAGGAAGAAGACTCAAGTGAAATAGCAGAACCTATTGTCGCTCGCAAGAGGTCTTCAAGAAAAGAACCAGAAGCAGTGGAAGAATCTGAAGAAGAGGATGAATTTGAAGAGGATGAATTTGAAGAGGATGATTCAGAAGATGTTGCTGTTTACGAAGAGGAAGAAGATTCACCTGAATCTGTAGAACCCAAAGGCAAGTCCAATGTTTGTCAATATTGTCATAAACCTCAGGATCATTTCGACTACAATCTTAAGAAGCGAGGATGGGCTAAATGCCCAAGTTGTGGAAAATACAG
>Ga0180007_10005957_pt1 | contig 12091 bp, 16 predicted proteins | sample MM_PC_MetaG_FD_121122 | JGI IMG/M metagenome (GOLD analysis project Ga0180007, IMG submission 121122) | Groundwater microbial communities from the Aspo Hard Rock Laboratory (HRL) deep subsurface site, Sweden - MM_PC_MetaG | ecosystem: Environmental > Aquatic > Deep subsurface > Groundwater...
CCATGTCTCCGGGGACGCCTGGGTCTCTGGGGACGCCAGGGTCTACGGGAACGCCAGGGTCTACGGGGACGCCCATGTCTACGGGGACGCCCATGTCTACGGGAACGCCAGGGTCTACGGGAACGCCCATGTCTACGGGAACGCCAGGGTCTCCGGGGACGCCTGGGTCTACGGGAACGCCAGGGTCTACGGGAACGCCTGTGTCTACGGGAACGCCTGGGAAAAATCTCCGTTGCAGATCCAGGGGACGAAATTCTTTGTGACACACTCTGCGCGTGGGCAGATTTCCATTGGTTGTGAGTCTCGTAGTATTGACGAATGGAAACAGCACGGGGAGGCAATAGCGCGAAAGCACGGTTTTGGATTAGAAGAAATTGAGGAATACCGACTTTATGTGTCGCTGGTAGAAGCCAGAGACAGGATCATGTTTTCTGAGCACAACCAGGAGGGCCTGACCGATGAGTGATTTTCCGAGATACTGCACCTATCAGAACAGGGTCGTGGATGACGCACGCTGCCTCCAGTGCTGGCTTACGCCGATCCGTCAGGGGGTAGCATCTGTCCGCCAGTCCTCAGATCGCCGCATGGACTGCTGCGCGGCCAACCTAAAGCCCATCGGCTTTGACCAGGCCCCCGTGCCCGAGCAGCCCATCACGGCGATGATGCTGGCCGAACTGAACCGGGGACAGCTTATCGCGGCTGTGGCTAATTGCCTGATGGTTGCTGCGCGACAAAGAGAGGGAGTAAACGATGACTAAAATACAGATCAAACTCTTGTTCGACATCTTACGCCTGGTGTTGTTGTTTGTCGCCAGACAGGACGTGGCACTAAAGGACAAGGCACAGAGTCTGGACCGTGAGATTGGCGAGGTAGGAGAGGGCGACCAATGAACCACCCGATCGCCAGGATGTGGATGGTGCGTTTCCATACGTTACGCGTGATGCCGGGGCGGTTCCCGATGGTGGTCTTTTGCGCATTGTGCTGCATACGGAGATGGAGAAAGGACGGTGAGTGATGACCCTCAAGATCCTGACGCTGCTGTCGATACTGCTGTGGTGTGTATTCGATCCCTTGCGTGATTTATGGTATCCCTGTGTGCCGCCGGAGGGAGGCTCAAGCTGGTGGGACACCTGGCATATTATCAAGCACCTGTCGCACTACCCTATGCAGGCGTGTCTGCTGTGGTGGATGTGGCCGTTGTGGGCCAGGTCGTCCCTTTTGAAAAGGGCAGGCTATAACCCGTCACGGCGATTCTTCTGGCACAACGGCCTGTACTGGGCCCTCACAGGCGCAGCATCGCAGTTCGTCTGGAGCGGCGTGATATGGGCCGCAGGAGGATGGTGAGACGATGACAGTCCCAGGCAAGCGCGAAGACCCGACGGGCCGGATGGCGTATTACCGGCGTGCACGTGGCGGAGTCACAGGTTGCGGCACGTGCGAAAACGGGTACCGCAATTACAGGCGCAAACACCCGAAGGAAGATTATCCAGGGTGCAGCCATATCCGATGCCGCCAGGACACCGAGAGTGCGGCAGCAGCACCCATCCGACAGGTCGCGGCCTGGAGGGAAGCGACGTAGTAGGTTCTTGCAAGGGGAAAGCGCCGGGGTGGGCGAGTGCCGTGCTGCCTGTGGGGGAGAGAAGGCGGCGCGGCCGAGGAACGCCCGCCCCGGCCATTTGCGCGAAGGAGGAGTGATGAACATCCAGCAACTTGAGGACGATGCCCGTATGTTCTGCGATATGGCAAAGAGTGAGGCACAGATCCGGGCATCTGAGAGAGTCAAGATGGCCGTGACGGAACTGGCTATGGCCGAGGCGTTCACCGGGGGGATCGAATATGCTGGCGACGATGAGGGCCGGTGGTGCAGGATCAGCCCCGATGAGAGGGTTGAAGTTGAGGGATTACAGGACGCCTATTACGATCAGCTTGCCAGGGAGATGACGAAGTGGGCAACCAAAGCCATGGTAGCCCACGACTTTACTTGCCTGGGTAAAGACCAGGACGGCTACGACATAGGAGATATGGACACGCAGGAGTTGATAGGCGGAGAATGGTAGGAGGAGTAAGGATGGCCTGGATGATCATATATACCGTCGTGTGCGTGTTGTGTCTCGCCTGGCTTGCGTGGATGTTCGAGCGCGCGCCGGAGGGGTGGGAAGACGACGACGGGTTCCACGTTGGAAGGAAAACGTGAGAATTTCATAAATATTTTGACCGGGATAAGTGGTTGTGTTTGTGGCTTGAGAAACTTTTTTGACTTGACTTAACGTAGCGTAAGAGTTATATTTTCTCTTGACGGGATGGTGTCGATGGGCTTATACTTGGGTAACCAGAAAAGAAAGGCCCAGCGATGTCATCCCCACTTTGTGAAATACCGCCGATGTGAAATAGGGACGGGCCTCCCTTTTCTGGGCATCGGCGGTTTTCTTTTGAGATGAGCGATGGCGGGGCGGCCCTGGAACGCCCGCCCCGGCCATTTGCGCGAAGGGGCTGCCGATATGAGAAAACACTTGACATGTGGTGGCAGATGGCCGTATATTACAGACACCTGGTGGAGCGCCTGATGCGATGATACAGACGTTGCAACCTTATTGGCCGTTTGCACAAGGTGACGTCTGTGTCACCAGGTTGTGCTTGCGGCCATATTTTTTGCGGGGATGGGTTATGGCGAGTCTGTATGATCATTACGACGAAGCGGGGTTGTTTGAAGATATCGGGCAGCAACAGCGGTATGGCCCAGAACCTTATACCGTCGAGCATATGCCCTTAGAGTTCGACACGGGTGTATATTACCGCCTACCTGACGGCAGGCTGGTGGAAAACCTGACGGTGCTGGTAGGCATCAAAGGGTGGGGCAACGGAAGAAACCTGAAGCGGTTCGACGCCCAAGCATACCACCAGACCCACCAACCGGCATACAACCCGAACTGGGCCAATGTCGTTTTCGGAGATTGGTTTTCCAGGTGGGTGAACCTCGCATATAAGAGGTGCTGCCAGAATCCCAAATGCGGCAAGGTAGGAATTCCGGTGGTAGACACAAATCGGCCCATGAAGCAGTATTGCTCGCACTGCGGGACAGAATTCAAGGGCAGCGGCAGCGACGGCCAGGCCATAGCAGGCGGCACGACATATCCAGGGCAGAGACGCTGAGAAACACTGACACGGCGCTCTGCCCCTTTTTTTGTGCATCGTTATCGTGGCGGGATTGTGCAACCGCCTGAAAAAGCACATACACCGGGCTGTGATTCAGCCGCGCACACCGCAACCAGGGTGTGTGGGGGTAGTGTTGAGCCCTGAAAAGAAGCACCACCCCCGGCGCCAGCAAAGACCACCAGGACCATCAAGCGACGCCACAGGACAGGGCAACCAAGCATAGGAGAAACACGTCCATGACTAAGGTCAAGCGAAGCAACGACGACAGGAAACGCATCATAGACCTGGCGGAAGCCGGCAGGCTGCGCGACATACGCCGCCGATTCGGGCACAACTGGACACTCACAGAACGGCTGCGCATATCCGCCAAAATCAAGAAACTGGAGTCCCGGTGGGCCGTCCACAAGAAAAAAGACACCCACCTGCGCGATGACCTGCTCGCCAAAGCCAAAGCAGGAGACGCCAAAGCCACGGACAAACTCCTAAAGAAATACAAAATTAAAGTCATTCTGCCCAAAAATTGAGGGCTCTGCGGTTTGGGTGGTGTGATTGATAGGATTCCATACCACTCCCCAAAACAAAACCACGCACCGCTACACCAGTAACACCCATAAACACGCTTCGCTCCCACCACGCTTCGCTACCTGATGCGAAATACCACAAAAACACGCACCAACCAATAGGAAAAGGGGATGACTCAGCTCCCCCCCTTACTACCGATACATACAGTAACTCGCGAAGCGCACATATCCTCACGGACCACATACGCCAAGCGATACGACACCCACATACTCCCCCGAAGCCGACGCGACACCACCACACCAGTAACAAGATACCAGAAAGACACGAACATTCAGCAAACGCTTACGGGATATGCTGGGCACTCCGTTTTCCTGTGCGGGTGCCCTTCGATACCCACCGGCGTCGCGGGGGGGAGCAAGGTCCTGGGCAAAGGCCGGCAGGCGGGAACCAGGCCCCCGACGGAATACGAAATGCTGGAGCCTGCGCGATGCCGACCCGAAGCCGACGCACCCCGGCAGCGTCACGGGATGTCCGCCCACGCATTCACCAGGCCCAGCCTGTCCCCGGCAGCGCAGGCCCGGTCATACACGCCAGCCGGCAGGAAAGCCCCGTGGCTCGACGTCCACCTGTTTTCCCACAAGCGCGCATACTCCTCGGCCCGTATCGACGGGTCCGCCTTCCTGGCGTCGAGAAACTGCTGCGTGATCCACGGCACGCGCAGGGCGTCCGTCTCCCAGTAGGCGAACGTCCTGCCGTCCGGAGACACGAAGCAAGGCAGGTCCTCCAGGCCACGGATGCGGATGCCACCTGGCTGCCCGGTGTCCGGGTCCGGCGCAACCGTCTGCTCGTACAGCGAATACAGTAGCTGGCTCTGGCCGAAATACCCGGCATACGTCACCACCAGCCGGCAGGAGCGGCCGAACAGCTGCGGAATCGGGCTGAACTCGGCCCACAGGCGGTTGGCGCTCTCGTGCTCATATGACCATAGCTCATCCCACAGGCTGAGACTTACGAATGAACCTGCCTGGCTTCCCGGGCTGCAAGGTATAGCTTCGAATCTTGCGTAAGGTTGCGCAAACTCGATGAGGTTGGCGTCCCTGCGCGTGACTTCGCGGTCGTATCTGTCGGGATCTGTGCGTTGGATGTGGGCGAGAAAGTTATAAAGTCTGAGGTATGCGCGGTCTCTGGCCTGTGACTGTGCGTTTGCGAGCGAGTACATTTCTCCGCCATAAGTGCGTGCCCATGCGTAGGTTATGGCGGCGCCCAGCGCCGTTTTGCCGGATTTCTTGGGCGCGGAGTATACGATTGTGTCGTATGGCAGTATGCGTGGGCGGCCGGTGCCCTGGGGTATGAGGGTGAATATGTGGTTTATGATGCGCACCTGATGCGGCAGCAGGGTGAAGGCTTCCGCCTCCGGTTGCATGGTATCCGGGTCGATGGCGAGGTATTGGGTCTCGATGGCGCCGGCGATGTTGCTTCGGTGCCTGGGGTTATCCCACTGGGGGCCGGTGCGCGGCTTGGGTCTGGGCTTTGCTGGTGGTGCGGCGATGGTCATTGGGTGTATCCTTTTGTATACACTTGGTGCGTGGCGTTTGACGGGTTTGTGGTCGGCCGCTGGGCGGTTGTGGCGCTCACGTGGGTGTGTGCGGCTGGCCGGCGCGTTGGCGTAAAAATATGGTATGTTGCGGTGCGTGTCAATTATTTTCTGTGGATGGCCACTTTTCCCTTGACTTGTGGGGCAACGGTGCGTATTTTATACATGTGACCAGACGGACCCAACAATCGGCTTTTTTGCCCCGGATGTCAAACGGGATTGCACCACATCCTCCCGTCTGGTCACACCATCCGGGGCAACACTATTTTACGGAGGCGGCAACGCCCCCACACAGGAGAAACAAACGATGAAAATCAGGGTGGGTGACACAGAGAAAATCCAGGCGGCACTGGATAAGGTGCAGGCCAAATGTCAGTCCCGCACGCTGGACGCGTCGGAAGTGGAGACGGCAGCTCAGAGAGCATCGGCCTTGCTGACCCAAATCGGAATCCCCAAGCGACTGTGGAGGGGATTTAAAATTCTGGTAGACCCCTACCGCGTGCCGAATGCCTACCGCTATTCGGCAGAGAGCACGCAGGTTTCGATTACATGCACCAGCGGCACCAATTTTTTCATGACCGCAATCCGGCGGAAAAGGTGCCCCAACGTAAGCTATGGCTCCTCTACCATGGGCGACACCTACGAGATCGTAGAGACGCCCGACCTGCTCACGAGCCTGCTTGCCAATCATCATATCACGGCAATCGCTGACCGCGCCCCGGATGCTCTGCGGGCTGAGAGGGAAAGACTCGCCGCACGGATAGCGCAGATTGATTTGGTGCTGGACCAACCATAGCCACGCCCGCCGGCAGCGTATGCCGGCATACAGGACGGGCCCCCAGGCGGATAGGCCGCTGGCAAGGGGGCACACAACACACAACAAGGAGGCGTCAACGATGAACGAACTGAGCAGCGGCATGGCAAGGGGATTGCTGGACACGTACGCCAGCGGCATCATACAGGCGGCACGCACATGGGCTTTGGCCCAGGACCGCGCGCCCGACAGCCCGGTGGAGTGGGTGCTGGTGTCCCATACCGGGACGATCTTGATCCTATTTGCCAACGGACACCAGTGGGAGGTCAAATAATGGGGGCGCGGATCAACCTACAAACCGTGGCGCCGGGGCTGCTGGCGTCGGCGCATATTGATTGGATGTACGTGCGGCGCCTGCTTACCGCGCGCGTGCCGTGTCCCGTCTGCGGCGCGCCTACCGTGCTGGTGACCGATGTAGGCGTGGCGTGCTCGGCCCGCTGTGCCCGCACCAAAGCCCGTAAAGCCGCCCAGAACGCACGATAGCCTTTCACCCATACAAAGATACCCCCTGGCTCGTTTGGTCGAGCCAGGGGGCTTTTGCGTGCGGCGGAGGCGTCACGTCTACCGCACGCTGTGCCTGTTGTGGGCTATGCGTTACTTTTGCGCTCTGGGCAGGTGTTTCCACGTGGGTATACAAGCGTCCACAATCGCGCCGCGTCCTACGATGACCTGACCGTCGGGGAAAGGTTCGACTTCAGCCAAAACGTCTGGGTCCCCCAGAGCGTCTGCAAACCTGCCCGAATCGGGCACCCATGCCGCGTCCTCCAAGACAAGTTCATTTTCGCACACGCTTTTCAACCGCCCGCAAACATTCATCGTCACCGTTCGGATAAAATACATTTTCCCAATTCTGTAAGGGAAACCGCCGCCGACCTCTTTCTTGTTTTCGTCTGATTCACAATCAGACATTGCCCACAGAAGAACTTTTTTTTGAAATTCCGTCATTTGATGATCCCCCGTTTTCTTGTGTGTTTTACGACCACAACCTCGACCCCGACATCGACCACGACCTCGACCTCGACCCCGACCCCGACCACGACCACGGCGACCTCGACCACGACCTCGACCTCGACCACGACGACCCCGACCTCGACCACGACCCCGACCTCGACCACGGCGACCCCGACCTCGACCTCGACATCGACCTCGACCACGACCTCGACCTCGGCGACCTCGACCTCGACCCCGACAACAACCTCGACCTCGACCCTATAATTGACTGCATGGTCTCTCCTTTCCGTTGCGGGCTATACCCTGCCCGTCGGCGTCTTGAGCGTGGCCAGCAACGCCCGCGCGTGGACCTCGTCTAAGGCGTCCACGGCCTCGTCTATGCTGGCCTCCGGCTCCTGCTCCATCCTGTCCGCTATCAGGTCCACGCCGGTGTTGTTCCACAACCCCGCCGCCTTCATCGCCAGCGCGAGCCGCTGCCGCGTCAAACCCCGCAACGTGTCCGCCTGCGGGCCCTGCGTGTCATGCCCCGCGTCGATGTCGTCAAACGGCAGCGCGCCGGCCCCGTCCGGGTGATCGGCTGTCACCGGTGGCGCTTCCATCTCCGGGGGCGGCGGCGTCCGGGATAAAGTGCCGTCGCCCTCGGCATCTTTGCGCCTGGCGGCATCACGCAGCGCCGCCAGCACCCCATCTTGCGCCTCTTTGCTCTCCGGCGCCACCTCGTTCGACTTCTCATACCCGGACGACCCCAACGCCGCATAATACCTCTCTTCGCCCAGATACGCCTTGGCCTTGGCGCACCTGTCCAGGAACCCTTTGTATGCGTCGTCGGCGCCCGTGGGCTTGTGCGCCCGCCGCGCGGCCGGGGCCTGGCTTTGCTGCTTTTGCTGCTGTGGTGGCGGGGACGTGTCGCCGTCCGGGATCTCGTCTTTGCTCGTCAGCCCACACGCCGCCGCCAGCCGCTTGGCCCTGTTCGTGGCGCGGCGCGCCGCCATCTCCACCGGGTAATCGGCCCACTTCACGAACCCTTTCAACGTGGATGGCGACGTCGTACCCCAGTCTATATAGGGGCGATCCCGGCCGTCTACCCACACCTCGCCGCGCATAAACACCATCGGTCCCGCGCCGTCACCGCGCATGTCCTGGAACACCACCGTCTCGTCGGCCGTGGCGGGATGCGCCTGCACCACATACCCGCCCTTGCCATACCGCTCGTCCAGCAGGTAATCCAACCCCGCCGTGGTGACATAAGCCTTGCCCTGGAGCATCACCAGGTATTTCTCGGCCCCCTCGACGGGGAACCCCTCACGCCGTGCCGCCTCTGCAAGTTGCCTGTCCACCTTACGCCTCCTTTCGGCTTGCCAGGTCCGCATATGGCACCCGGCCCGCCGGTAACACCGCGCACGTCTCCCGATACGCACAATACAAACATTGCCAGTCTTTCTCGCTGTTCGGGTCATATTCGCAAGACGGTAACATCGCCTCGGCGTGCGACCCGGCCACACATTCGACTCTGGCTAACATCTCTCGCGCGCGCTCCGCGTCGTATTCGATATACTCCACGGCGATGCGCCCGTCCTCTTTCATCCGGTATATCATGATACACCCGTCGCCTACGCCCTCCTCCGCACGACTGGCCCACATATAACACTGCACCTGCGCCCAATATTCGGGCTGCACGGCCCTGGTGGTGCCCGCCTTCAACACCCACCCACCCACATGCTCCCTGGCCACGTGGTTGTGTTTCTTGCCGCCCAACGTCTTCTGCTGGGGGTATCCGCGCATGGACTTGATCTCCACGATATACGCCTTGCCCGTCGGCGGGTGTGTTATCTCTGCGTCGATATGCCCCTGGATGATCTCCAGGTCGGGGTGGCGCACCGTGCGGCCCACGTTGATAATCCACACGCCGCCCACCTCCAGCCGTGTCAACGTGTCGGCCTCAAAGAGAAACCCGTCCTTGAATATCGCGCGCTGTGCCACCGTCAACGGCGTGGCCTCCGCCGGAGATACGGGGAACGCCTGCTGCCGCCGGCACCGACCCGCGCCGGACAGACCGATATATTCCCTCCCCTGGTCGGGGCTGCCTATGTCCTGCCACAGCATCTTATACCCCATCTCCAACCCCAAAACATACCTGTTCAACACGTGTGTCTCAAGCTCATACTTGTCCATGTGACGCCTCCTTTACTCGACAAAGATCCTGTAAACTGCGTAACAGATAGCACCACCAGCAATGGCGTACACAATTCGATCAACCCACCTTGGCACGTTATTCATCTGCAACGCCTCCTTTTGGTGTTTGGTTTGGTCCGAAGCGGAATGTCGCTTGGGTTGGGATTGGTGAGGCGTGGAATGTCGCTTGGTTCGGCGCAGTCTGGTGAGGACCGGCCCGGTCCGGCTCGTCGCTTGGGTTGGGCTTGGTTCGGCCTGGTTAGGGTCGTCGCTTGGGTTTGGTCCGGTCTGGTAAGGGCCGGGGCGGCCTGTCGCTTGGGCCGGCCTGGTGAGGCAAGTCATCTTGGCTTGGCCTGGTCTGGGTCTGGATAGTCATACGGTTTTGACTTCAAAGCGCGTCACGTCAAACTGCCCATTGCCCTGGCTCCTGTCGGCTCCCATCCCGTTCTCGCCGCCGTATTCCAGCAGCACGGGTAGATATGTCGCTGGCGTCAGCCGCTTTTTGTCCAACGTCACCAGCACCTCATCCAGCACCTTGAGCGAGAACAGCAACCGGGGGCGGTCCACGTAATCGAAGCGCTTCAGCGACGTGCGCGGCCCCCGTGCCGTCATCACATGGATGGGGCGCTCGTCCGTCCCCGAAACCTCGGCTACGCCCATCTGAATTATGTCTGGATATACAAAAACGCGCTCTGCGACCCTGGCCTTCATGTTGGCCACGTTCAGGATCTTCTTGACGACGTTGGCGGCCTCCTTGAGCATCGCCTTCACCTGCCTGCTCTCGACGTAGGGGCCTTCCGGGGTCTGCTTGAACCCCTGCCATGCGGCCTCCAGCAGCTGCGTCTCCTCGTCGTCGGTGAGGGTGTCGCGTCCCATCTCTGTTGCCGTGCGGGTGACTATCGCCGCCAGGTTGTCGCCCTCCAGTCCCGTGCGCGTCTTGAGCCAGGACTTCATCGTGTCCGGGCTTTTGGGGACGCCGCCCACAATGCGGTTGCGGAACTCCAGTTCAACATCGAAATACTTCCATAGATCACTCATACTTTCTCCTTGAAATGGTGTGGTGTGGCTTGTCGCTTTGAATGGGAGTGGTATGGCTCGTCGCTTGGGTTTGGTCCGGTCCGGTCTGGCAGGTCATTAGTGCTGAGGCCACGTGCCCCAACGCCACCACAGTCGCAGATCGCGCCAGAACAGGCCGCAACGAATAGAACGGATGATATTGTGCATAACGCCTCCTGGGTGTGCCGGTGTGCGTGAACAACCTCGATTTCCCTATACCATAATATACGAGACATTGCCTTGCGTGTCAATGACTATCTGGGCACAAAGAGACCCCGGCACAAAAATAATGCCGGGGCCGCCAGGCGTCTATTCCCTGGGCGATACCCCAAGCGCCCGAAAGGGGAACGGTTTCTCCTGTTCCTCTGCGCGCCCCTTTACGTCCATCCTCTCCAAAATCTCCGCATACGTCATCCCCTCAACGGGAATACCACGCTTCTGGGCTTCCTGGTATATGCGCTTGGTCAACTGTCCTATCTTTGCCAACTTGCCCCTGGCGGTGGGGTTGGTGTTCCGCCCCAGCTTAACCAAAAAGGCCGACATCTTTTTCGGTGAGGTGATGTATATGTCGGCCAGGCCGCCCAAGGCGCCGAGCAAGACACCAGCCAAGGCCCCCGGCGCTCCGCCCGCGAGCGCGCCAATGGCGCCGCCGCCCAGAACGCCCACTCTCAACTCTTTCATCGTACCGGAAACTTGCCCGCGCGCTACCAGGCCACCACCCAGGGCGTTTTCCCAGTTGGTGCCCAGTATGGTTGATATAACTTTTTCATCACTTGCGTCAATGACCGACTCAAACACACGGCGCGCAAATTCGTTTGCGGGGTTGTCGGCATAGATGTCGAGCAGCTTCCTGATGCGTGTGGGCGGGTCCGCATCCAAGCCGAAGGCTATGGCGATCTCCCGGCGGTGGTCCCGAAAGTCGCCGTACTTCTTTGCGAGGTCGGTGTATGGGGGCACGTCGCCACGACCCTTGAGGGTGTCCGCGAGCAGGTCTTCCAGCTCTCCGACGATGCGCGCGGCAAAAGCATCGACCTTCGTGCCCGGCTGCTTCAGCTTCACCTCGTCGATGAAGTCACCTATCCTTTGCCTCAGCGCATGTAAGTCTTCAGGCAGCGGACTTTCTTGCAGGAGAATGTCGTCCGTTATTTTTCTAAATGCCGACAGTTCGGAGTCCGACAGCGCCGGCGCCTGCTTTCCTGTGCGCTTAAAGGCCTTCTCCAGCGCCCCGGAGACATCTTTCCCCTGTACTGAAGGCGGCATCACAAACGGATCTGTTCTCTCGACGCCGGGCTTTACGTATCCCTTGCGCTGTGCATATGCCAACGTTTCAGGCGAAAGGGGCTGCCCATATTTCTCCTCCGCCACAGTTGCGGCAGATATTTTCTTGGAACCGCGAAACCCTTCCCGTGGCGTCTGTTGCGCCAAGCGGCTTTCGGCAATGTCGTCGGCCAGCCCGGCGCGTCCCTTTACATTTATATTAAACGCCCGCAATTTCTCGACAAGGCCTTCTTTTATGTCATTCAGCCCGTCGGCCAGCTTGCGGATTCCCGACTCTCCGATGATTGTCTTGTATTTGGGCACGGCGGCCCCGAAAGCATTTTCCATTTCCATTTGTTTTGCCTTTATGCCGCTTTCCAACGCGTCCGAGACAGGTTCTAAGCTCACGTCCATCTTCTGCGCCTTCTTGAACGCCGCAATTTCCGCAGGATTGTTGCGCTGTCCCATAAGACGAAGCTGCCGGGCTTCTCTCTTGCTCTTGCCTGTGGGCAACGCCACAAGCTCCTCCAGCAGCCCCGGCCGAGGACCGGTTACAGGCTGGCGCAATTTC
>Ga0180007_10005958_pt1 | contig 12090 bp, 17 predicted proteins | sample MM_PC_MetaG_FD_121122 | JGI IMG/M metagenome (GOLD analysis project Ga0180007, IMG submission 121122) | Groundwater microbial communities from the Aspo Hard Rock Laboratory (HRL) deep subsurface site, Sweden - MM_PC_MetaG | ecosystem: Environmental > Aquatic > Deep subsurface > Groundwater...
CTAAACCTTAAATACATACTCCTATTACTAACAGCACCAATAACGGTGCCTCTTATGTATATAGGCAGGTGGCTGGAGGGGATATGGGGGATAAGATAACAAAGCGTAAGCTACTCTCTATACTACCACCAAAAGGCAGGGCGTATGACTGCCATACCTACCTATGCTCAAAGTGTAGAAAAGATATGTTAAGTAGACTTAACAAACTACTAAAGGAGAAGAAATGATTATACTGCTTATATGCTTGTCGTTGCTTATGTCGGGGTGCGCCTCGCCTAAAGGCATAACTAAAAAAGTATATCTAAACCATACCACGCCCTCTATTAAGCTATGCGAAAAATACGGACATAGGTGGGATGACGAAACAGGGCTGTGCTGGCGTTGCGGCAGGCACAGAACGAAAAACCCTGATGAGGCAACAAAGAAAGAACGGGATGCGATACTAAATTTATATGATAAAGACGGACAACGCCTGTTGCTTGCATTTGAAAAAATGGGCGTACCGATAGCTCTGGTAGCCGCATACTTTACCCCGGAGGATAGCGTAGATAAGTTTATAGAAGAAGTCAGGCAGGACGCGTATAAAACAACCCTGTTTTCAAGGGTAGACAGCTTTATATCGCAGTTAAAAAGCTACTATGCCCTATACGGGAGGATAAATGAAGAACAATAAATTTCAGATTTTCTTGGCAATGTTTATATTATTCTTTGCTTGTTACGGGGTGATGAAAATGTTTGCCGGGCTGGTACAGACACCTGAGCAACCTGACATAATACACTTTTTAATAGGATATAACATGGGGATGATAACACTATGGGTATTCAGGCGTATTTAATAATAATCGCAGTTACACTGATAGCGCACTTTCGCGCGCTCCGATCCGGATACATAGTAGATGACGAGGCAGCTTATAGAAAAAAAGTAGTCCCGGCCAACAAGGCCCAGGAGATCTGGTGGCAGTTTATGGGGATAAAGTACTACGAGCCGCAACTAGAACACCTGATGAATTTAACAGTACACCTTATAAACTGCCTTTTGATTTATATAGCATTTGGTAGATCTACTGCGTCTCTTATGGCGGCAGTCCTATTCTCTGTGCACCCGGCAGGCATGATGGGATCGGTCTGGCTATCTGGTAGAATGTATGCAGTAGCGGCCATGTTCGCTCTGCTAGCATACGCGCTGAAGGCTTTTTTCCCGATACCATACCTACTTGGAACGCCGTTTTCTCTTTCTATGTTACTTACGCCTTTAACTCTACTTAGAACCCCATATTGGTATTATATTGTATTCATACCCGTCTTTATATATCTAGCCAAGTACCATAGGGGGGTGGTAAAGCTAAGATATAGCAGGGCCACTAGCCAGGCCAAAAGGCTAACCTACAAGAAGGCTATAGTATTCTGCAAATCTTTAGGGTATTATATGTGCCTGTCTTTAATACCTACCAAACTAGGGGTATATCATGATTACTTATATAATTACTGTCTAACAGATAAAGACAATAATGAGGGCGAGAGGGTGGATAGATTTTTTTGGATAGGTCTAATTATACTCTATCTACTCATAACTAACTACATATTTAACTATAATGAGGCTATGTTTGGACTATTTTGGTTTGTGTTATTCATAGCCCAATGGTGTAATATCATGACCCTGCAGCAGGCCATAGCAGAGAGGTACCTGTACCTGCCCCTGGCTGGCGTGATGTATATGATCTCTAATATGATCCTGGCAACTACCTATCCGGGGTATATATATATTGCAATATTTGTATACTACCTAACTAGGTTTCAAATACAAATAGGATCGTTTAAAAACGCCATGAACTGCGCCGAATACAATATACTAAACTTCCCCAAGCTATATGCCTGCTGGACCTGGAAAGGGCAGATCGCCAGGGAGTCTGGAAGGTTCTTCACCGCGCTTGAGTCCTGGTTTGAGGGGTGGAAGCTGCGCAAGAACGACTTTCGCCTTAATAATAATATAGCCATAATGCTAACAGAGATGGGATTTTTTGATGATGCAGAAGGGTTCCTAAACCATATAGAGGCCAATGCTATCCCTGAGCAGGCCGAGAACATACAAAAACATATAGCCGAGTTACGCCAGAGGATACGAAAGGCCCGGCAAAAGGCTGGATATCCTGGGCTTAAACTGCCAAAACGTAAATGACAGATAGAGAACTCCGGAAGTTAATCAGAGAACAAAAAGAAGCAATGAAGCATAGGGATCGTGTCTTCCCGGAAGTAATCCCAAAAGATAGCAATAGCATAATCTTTGCTCAAAAAACCATCATCTTAGCCCTCCGTAAATGTGGGGTGTCTATTAGAAAAATATCTATCATAATGGACATACCCCGAACTTCTGTAACCCGCTATATCAAAGAGATTTACAAAGACTAAAATCCCCCATTTGGGCCACTTTAGCATATTAGTGAGGGGATAAATGTCTAAAAACCACGCTGCAGTATCATACAAACCAGAGTATTGCGATGCGATAGTTGGCTTCTTTGATGAACCCCATTACACCATAAAAGACATGACTATCACCAAGCCCGATGGAACCCAGATAGACAAAACAGAAATGGAAGCAAACCCACCTAGATTTCTAAGCGACTTCGCCAAGTCTATAGGCGTCTCGTTAATATCTTACAGAGATACCTTTGGCTACTGGGCCGAAAGAAACCCTGAGTTTAAAAAAGCCCTGCAGGTAGCTAAGGAGCTATGCAAGCAGAGGTTTATCGTAAACGGAACGATGAATTTATATAGTACGGCCTTTGCAATATTCACCCTTAAAAACATAGCTGGCTGGAGAGATAAAGCAGACATCGCGCACTCAGGTGAGATCAAAGGTCAGAACACGCAGATCGTATTAGTCAACCCACCAAGCGTAGCTAAAAAAACAGGTATAAGCCGAGTAGAGGTTTAATTGGATAATTTCGCACCAACGCTAAAAGAGTTCCAGGCTGATTTCGTGTATTCATCAGCCAGGCACCCTGCTATGATCGCTGGTTGGGGTACCGGTAAAACCATGTGCGCTATCATGAGGGCGCATATATACTCAAGGCTGATACCCAATAACCTGGGCATAATATTTAGAAAAGAGTTCACCGATCTTAGGGACTCAACCCTTAAAGACTTCGAGTTATATACAAGCATGACCGTAGACTCCCAGCGCAATGCTAACTATGAAAACGGATCGATAATCATGTTTCGCCACATAAAAGAACTAAACTCAGCCATATTACAAAACACCAACTTAGGCTGGTTTTATATAGAACAAGCCGAAGAACTACCTACAGATAGGGAGTTTTTCCTGCTATTCGGAAGGCTCAGGCGCCATGTGAAACCCTCGGCAGAGTTCGCAGTCCTCCGGGAACGCATGGATATGCCTACGCATACCGGGTTTATAATTGGCAACGTAGCAGGGGATAACTGGATAAAGAAACTATGGAAAGACAAACCTACAAACAGATACAAGCTAGTGGAGGCGAATACATGGGACAATGCGGATGTGCTGCCAAAGGAGTTTTTGGAAGGCTTAAAAGATTTGGAGCAAAAAAAGCCAGAGATATACAACAGATATGTATTAAACGACTGGTCCGCGGAGGTAGGCGGAAGGGTATTCCGAAACCTGGAGAACTGCGTAGCGGGGACGTTCGAGGAACCAAAAGCGGGGTTTGACTATATCCTGGGGGTAGACCTGGCAAAGAGTATGGACTATACCGTGATAACGGTTCTATGCAGGCAGACAAAGCACCTTGTTTATTTCAAGCGCCTGGAGAGCGATAACCGCACATCATGGTACGAACAAAAAGAGAATATCCGCCTCATTTCCCTTAAATACAACAACGCTATCTGCGCCATAGACGCCTCTGGCCCTGGGGATCCGATAGTAGAAGATCTCCAGAGGGCGGGGGTAGGCATATGGCACCACCAGAAACAGTCAGGAGAAAGCGTACCGGGGGTAAAGTTCACAAACACAATCAAAGAGGACATAATAGAAAAGCTAAAGGTCGCCCTGGAGCAACGCCTGATAACCTTCCCGAAGATAGATGTACTTATGGAAGAACTAACCGACTTTGAATGTCAGATGACAGCCACCAGGAAGATACGCTACCAGGCCCCGGACGGCAAGCATGATGACTGTGTAATATCCCTGGGCCTAGCTGTGTGGGCGCTGCTAAGCTCAATGTATGATGTATACGTAAAACCCAAACCAGTAACAGAGGCGGATCTATTCTGGAAGCGCGTAAGGAATGATACGCAGAGATATAACAAAGTAATGGCGCCTGATTATGCTACTAACTTTATAAACGAGGAGGACGCGAGAAGTGTTTAAATGCAAAACTTGTGAAGCCCTTAGGAAAGAAAATGATTACCTTAAAAAACTGGTAGATAGCCTACTTATTAAGAAGGGCGTCCAGCCGGTATACGAGTCAGATGACATGCAGCTTGATGAAACGGAAGATGAGAAGATGGCTCGGGCTTTAAAAGAAAGAGGGGCAATACAATATGGCTACTGAAATTTTAATCCCAGGTGAGGCTAAAGTAATAAACGACATACTAGAAAAAAAATCTAAAATACAAAATGCCCGCAATCTTTATTGTAAGCAATGGATGGTCAACCTAGCCTTCTTATACGGCAAGAGTCACTTCATAGCCGAGTCTAAAAAGATAACATCAGGCGTGGAGGAAAGAATACTCTGGGAGCTAAGATCTGAGGAGAGAAAAAACAAAACAAAGAAATCCTCTAACTACATACTGCCATTATACAGATCTCTCTTATCACGCATGCTGATGATGAAGGCTAACATAACAGTAGAACCTACCACGTCAACCCAAGAGGACAAGGCAGCCGCCAGGGTATCTAATGAGGTACTAGAGGACTTCTGGCAGATGGCTAACAAGCACAACCCCATACTATGCAAGAAGACCGGGGGTATGTATAGGGTCATGTTTAGATTATTCAGCGCGCTGCTATCCTGCGGCCGGGGATACCTGATGCCGTACTTTAACGACAAGACTGTATCTAAGACTGTAATGAACGGCCAGGTAATAGAGGGGCCGATAGGCGAGGTAGAGACTAAGGTTTTTACTCCGTTTAACATATTTGAAGACCCCCTCGGTATGCACCTGATCGAGGAAACAGTCATGCCGGTAGAGATGATCCAGGATCAATACAACATCGAGGTCAAGCCTGAAGAACTAGCCATGACAGAGGCAGAACAGGAACTGTTAAACATACTAGAGGGCAATAGCAACAACAGCAACATAAGCGAGGGCGCCAGGGTGCTGCAATACTGGGCACTACCCACCAAGAAGAACCCGCAAGGCAGGCATGTTATTACTACGGCAAGCAAGCTAATATCTGATACAGGCATACCCCCAGAGTACAAGGGCAGGATACCGTACTTTAGTTTTGACTATCTTGACCTACTGGCATCTAGCTTTCCGCAGGGTATGATAGATCAGTTAATATCTAATCAAGAAGATTATAATTATACTCTAAGCAGACTCTACTCCTATAAAAAATGGTTCGCTGGCAAACTCAAGGTTCCTAAAAAATGCAAGCTGGAAACCAAGTACGATGATGAGGTAGGCCAGATAATATACTACGATCAGGGATATGGGGAGCCGCACTTTGAAGCGCCACCGAGTCCGCCTTCATTCCTTATGGACGAACTAATCAGGATCAGGAAGGACATGGAAGACATAGCAGGGGTACATGACTCTAACATGACACCGGTAAGGTCAAAGGGCAAGTCCGGGGTAGCTATAGAGAACCTGACAGAACTAGACAACTCTCAATTCTCCCCGATACTCATGGGCATAGAGAACCAGCTATCCTTCTTTGCTGAAACTGTCCTGGACATCATGGAGGCTAAGTATCCGGAGCCTAGACTAGTAGCGATAACAGGCGATAACCTGGGGTCCGATGTAAACTCCTTCATAGGCGAGAACGTAAAAGGCAACAGGCGCATCAAGATAACTATGGGGTCACAGTTCCCGCTGCAGAAGGCCGAGAGGCAGGCGTTTATCATGATGCTGGCCGATAAGGGGTACATTGACAGGTCTAAGGCTATGGAGCTTATGGAGTTCGGGGATCTTGCAGGGGCGTATATATCGATAGACGAGAACGCGCAGAAGCAAGAGATAAAAGAGATCATCAAAGGCGTGGACGTGGTGCCGGAACAGTATGAGTACCACCCGACCCACATAAAGGTCCTGGAAGACTACCTAAAGAGCGAGGAATACAAGAAACTAGATGACGCAATAAAACAGGAACTCTTAAAGCACTACCAGATACACCAAAAGTATTTCCAAATAGAAAACCAAGCTGCGGCACAGATGCAGGGAGGTCAAGGTGGGAAATAATGACTTTGATAAAGCCTATGGGGAATATTCAAAGAAGCAGATGTTGGAGGGAAAATAATGCCATTTATAGAAGGATATAAAATAGTTGATGGTAAGAAGGTTTATCAAGAGAAGGTTCCTGTAAAAAATGAAAGCGGTAAGGTGATAGGCTATAGATACGAGGATGAGAACAGTAGAAAACGGCGCTGGACTCCTGGAGGCCAAGTATCTAAAGCGGCTAAGAATATGAGAGGTGAATAATGGAAGGCAAGAATTTAAGGATGTCAAAAGGTACCCATAACCCATCAAGACTGGGAGAGGGGTCAGTTTACTTTATACCACAGGACGATGTGCCTGAAGGACTGGTATCAGGGGAGGAGGTGAAGATAGTACTAGACGGAGTAGTGAACCTTGACGAACAGGGTCTGATTATCAATGTGAATAGTATCTATGCAGTTAAAAACAAAAGAACAGACGCGCTACAAGACAGCATCGAGGCCGGACTGGTAGAAGAAAGTATCGGCAACGCTGTAAAAAAATAGCACCGACCAAGCTAACGGCAGTCGGGAAAGGATAAAATGGAAGACATAGAACAAGCATTACAAACGGAAGTAAACGCAGGTCAGGAACAAGCTCAACCGGCGGCAGAGCAACCCAAGGTGGACTCTCCGGCTGGAGCAAGCACTCCGGCGGCACCCCCTGAAGATCCTGAGTTGGATCTGGGTACCGATGATGACAAGCAACCTTTAAAGGTCAAGCGGTCTGAGGTACTAGCCTGGCGAAAGGGGCAAATGCGCCAGGAAGACTACACCAAAAAGACTCAGGAGTTGGCAGCTCAAAGGGAAGAACTGAAGGAGATGGCAAATGTTGTCGAGCACCTTAAACAACATCCCCAGAAGGCGGCTAAGATAATTGATATACTGGAGCAGGACGAAGGGACTATGGAGGCTAAGAAGGAAGACATCGAGGACGAACTAAGGGATCTGCCGGATGATGATCCCTATGCAAAGGCCTTGAAGAAGCAAAAGACTCAGATGGAGGAGTTGATAAAGCAGAACAAGTCTATGCAGGACAAATTGTCGCACTATGACAAGACCATCAAAACGCAGGCCGAGGAACAGGCAACCAAGCAGGCGCAGGAAGCATTAACTACGTCCCTTGAGGAGAATGCCAAGTTTTTTAACTTCGAGGATGATGATGATAAGAAGGAATGGAGAAATTCAGTCCTTACTTACCTAGTCCATAATCCACAGAAGTTCGCCAGCGAGGAAGAATTCCTCAATGCCCTTAAAGACATATCCCTTACCCAGTTTAATCAGTTGCGTAGCCGTAACGAGAGGATAGTCGGAAGGTACATCAAGAAAAAAGGTCCCGGCGCAGTGCCATCACATCCCGGTGGGGATGCAGGTAAGCCTCTGAGTAAGAAGCCGACATTTGACAACCTTGACGAGATATTAGAAGACGCCCTTAAAACAGAACAGGAGGCAAACAGATGAGCTTAACAATAAGTAATATTTCTGCTGTCCTGAAAAAGGTAATCATACCGATTATTCAGGAACAGCTACCCAAAGAGAGTGTTTTATTTGACAAAATAAAACGCAACTCAGGGGTAACGGTAGCGAACAACCAGATATATATAGCTGCGAGAACCGGAAGGCATAGCGGTATCTATAGCGTGCCTGAAGGAACTGAGCCATATTCTGGCAAAGCAAAGTACCAACAGCCCTATACCGACATGAAGTACACCTTTGGAACTCTGGAACTGACTGACCAAGCAATAGAGGCAGCCCAGAAGGGTGATGTAAAGGCAATAGCCTCAATCCTGCAGACAGAAATCAAGGCATTGAAGGAAGATATTAAGATGGACTTCAACCGCCAGATGAACGGTGCAGGTAAGGGTCTTTTGTGCTTAACCAACGGAACGGGCGTGACCGCTACAGCTCTAACAGTAGACGGTAACCCCAACGGTGGAGACGGCACAGAGTATCTTGTAGAGGGTATGTATATTCACGTAGGAACAGGCGCTGCAGTGCAGATCTCCTCAGTAGACTCAGCGACCACAGTGACCCTGGCAACAGCAACGTCATGGGCCGATGGGCAGTATGTAGTAAAGCACTACGGAACCACAGCAACAGGTACTGGCTCGACCGCAGAAATCATGGGTCTGGCAGGCTTGATTGATGATGGTGATAATGTAGGCGTTATTCAGAACATAACAAGATCGGCCAACCCATGGGCAAATGCCTGGACAGAAGACACCGGAGCAACACTGACAGAAGCATACATGATAGACCTGTACTTAAAGACAAAGAGATACGGCGGAACGAAGGTTGTTCTTGCCGGACCGACTCTTTTCTCTTATTACGGGCAGCTTCTGACTTCCATGAAGCGCACCAGAGACCTGAAGGAGATCCTCACAGGTGGATGGAAAGGGCTAGAGTTCATGGACGGAGCAGGCGTCATGCTGGACTTTGATGTTTGGGATGGTTATATGCAGTTTGTGGATTTCGATTCACTGACAATAGCTGAAATGAGCGAGCCGTTCGTGTGGCTGGAAGCAGATGCTCATGGTGGCATCCTAAAGAGGAACGCCTCTAATAGGACTGTATGGGAAGGGACTCTTAAGTACTACTGCAACTTAGTAGGAAAGAAGTTCAAATCTCAGGGCAGACTCAGTGGAAAGACGGACAACACCTAAACGGGATAGGCATAGGGGGGGTGGGGAAACCTGCCCCTCTAACCTACATATAACATGACAATAAAAGTAACTAAAACCCCATTTGAGAGAGCAGAACCAGCAGGGAAAGAGATCCTGAAGAAGGCTAAGCAGGAAAAGGCCAAGCGCACAGAGTGGGCAGATAAAGAGATAGGCCAGGGCGCTAAGGAGATGGCAACGTACTTCTCGGCAAGGGCCAAGGGTAGGGTATCAGTGGTAATGGACAGCGATAACTACGAACGAATATTTGGAGGTAAGAATGCTTAAAAACGTATCTAAAGAAACTATAGAATTAAAGTGGACAGGGGTAGTGGTGTCACTAAACCCCGGAGATTGTTGCGATGTAACAAAGTCTTTCGGCGTGGAAGATAAACAGATAATCGCCCTGGAGGATAGGTTCGTAAGCAAGTTTAAGAATAAGATACAGAAATATGTTGTTAAGAAGGAAACAGAAGAGCCAGCTCCAGTAGTAGCTAAAAAGGGTAAACCGAAAAAGAGGTAAATATGCTAATATCAGAGATTATCACGGAAGTGATACAAGATGTCGGGGGTGATACCTCAGATACTGATTTAGATGCGTTGATGCTTGTCTGGACAAAGGGCACGCTAAGGCGCTTTCCTATGTTTGCGCGTTCCAGGCAGATAAAAACTATAGGCTCCGTAACCCTGTCAAGTGGGGCGAACTCCGCTAGCCTGCCGACTGACTTTATAAAAGAAAGCTATGTCTACAGGACTTCCTCCGGGGCTGATATAGAGATAGAGACACACCCACATTTTAAAAACGTGGTAAATACCAGTGATAGCGGTATACCTACATACTATGAGATAGTGGGGACCACCATATACTTCGATAAAAATGCCGATACAGACTACACTATCTACATAGAATATTTTAAAGAGCTGGATGATATAGCCAGCACCGATACATGGTCATATGATACGTCCATGTTAGAAGTGATGAAAGACGGGATGAAATCTTATTATTACGGATATGTTGAAGATAAGACAATGAGAGATGACTCTCTGATCTTATTTAAGAACGGGCTGGATGAGATGGAGGCCCAATATGTCGTAGAAACGGGCGGTAAATATATATATGAAAGTTAAAAGGGAGGCAGGCATGAGGAAGATAGGGATTTTGGTAGCAAGTCTGTTATTTGTAGGGACGGCGTATGCTGCGCCTACTGTGATAATAGACCAGGACGGTCAGAGCATGGCCAGGGTCAAGAACGGTAAGCTGGCTGTGAACAGGTGCAAAGAGGTTGAGACCAGGTACAGCATATCCGGAAGTGGGTATCTATATCAGGGCGAGTGCTTTGTGCAGTCTGTAAGCATGTATGCGCCTACTGCAGGGGATTTCTCGACCATATACAACGACGATCAGTCCAACCCGCAGACAAATGAGGATCTAGAATTTGAACTTGCAATAGGTACAAATACATCTATAGCCTCAATAGACGCAGGTGGGGCATATTTCAACGAAGGTATTTACGTTCATGCTACGGACACAGATGTCCTTACAACCGTAGTATATGATTACTAAACTATTCCATATCATTATCCTATGCTCAGTCATAGGGGAAGGGGCTAATATTGATATGAATATGTTTGACATAAACTTCTTCAGATTAAGCGCTATGGTGTTGTTTATCGCAGCCTTATTTGACACGCCTAAAAGAATGATCCCCAAAAGATTAAAGATAATACTATCCTCCCTTCTGGGGCTAGGCTTTTTTAGCGCCATAAGCTACGCATACGCGCCTACAGTCCTGCACAACCTGATGAATATGTTTATAGCAGTACTGGCTTTTTCTATAGTTTATGTTTACTACGATGAGAAAAGCTCAATATCTAAGTGGGTATTATGGGGCGCCCTGATAAACGTGGGGCTGTTTACCTGCCAGCAGATAGGCTTTGATCCGGTGTTTGACATAGACAGAGCAGCGGTATACGCAGGCTGTGAGGGTGGCCTGCTAGGCAACTCACCACGCCTGGCAACGTACCTGGCGCTGGCTACACCTATGATAGGGCTGTGGTTTGTGCCTATAGTGGCGATATATGGCTTATATACTAATCAGTTTGCGGTGTTTATCCCGGTGGTAGTGATGCTTCTTTTCTGGCCCAAGAAAAGGTGGGTAAAAATAGCGGTGCTGATAGCCTTGCTAGCGGGTATGGCAATAGCCCACAACCACATAGCCCAGTCGCTGATATTTAGGTTCAATATGTCCTATAGACCCATACTGACATTGTTTTTTGATAAACCTTTTATGGGGTATGGGCTAGGGCAAAGGATAATCCCGGAGCTAGAGGTCATGGGGAGTAGCTATCTACAGCTAATAACAGGCGCAGGGATAATGGCAGTCGTGTGGTTCTGGTATGCGCTAAGGACTGCTTATAAGAGAATAGATATAAATGCAGAGTCTATGGCACTAATAACTTTGGCTTTACTAATGCTGATAGAGTATCCGATAGAGATACCGAGGCTGTGGTTTTTGATAATAGGGATATTAGCAACTTTTTCAATAAAGAACGGTAAATGTTATGCGTAATGAAAAAGGACAATTCATAAAAGGGCACCCACAATCAAATACTGGTAGGACGCATCTTAAAAAAGGTGTTATACCGTGGAATAAAGGTAAAAATATGTCCGAAGAACATAAAGAAAAAGATAGGCAAGCTCATTTTAAAAATAAATCCATGATAGATACAAGAGGATATAAGCTGATCTATATTGGGCCACATAAATATAGAGCAGAACATCGTCTTGTCATAGAGAAAGAAATAGGTAGAAAGTTACATACATGGGAAATCATACATCATGTAAATGAGATTAGGACAGATAATCGTATAGAAAATTTAAAAATATTAACAATAAGTGAACATATGAAGTTACATAAACCAAAAGGAGAGTAAAAATGTGCGCATTTACGAGAGACTGGTCTAATGCTACGCCAGTAGATCACTCGCAGTTTAAAAATATACCTGGTGCGGTAAGAAACGTACGCATAGACCTA
>Ga0180007_10005959_pt1 | contig 12088 bp, 13 predicted proteins | sample MM_PC_MetaG_FD_121122 | JGI IMG/M metagenome (GOLD analysis project Ga0180007, IMG submission 121122) | Groundwater microbial communities from the Aspo Hard Rock Laboratory (HRL) deep subsurface site, Sweden - MM_PC_MetaG | ecosystem: Environmental > Aquatic > Deep subsurface > Groundwater...
GATTGTCAGAATCAAGAGCTCATTCTGATGGTCAGTTTGAGTCAGACAACCTGGGGAGAACTGAAATTTTTCTGTATCTTTCAGTGTCAGGAATTAGGCTACGAAACTGTTTGACAAGGACACATAGGGACGGGAAGCCTGCCATTCTTTCAGCCGTTCAGGAAGCCAGCCTTCCAGCCCTTGAGACAATTGAGACAAGTAAAAATGTGGATAAAGCAGGTTGCTTTTGGAGGTGATGACCCCTTGGTTTTTAGCAGTCTCAGCCAATTGCGTGTCTGGATAAATACGGATACCGATGGTAAGTCTCAAAATGTCAAGTTTCAGAGAATCAGCAAAGGCAAGACTTTCTTCCACGGACTTCTTTGTTTCACCAGGGCCTCCCAGCAACAAAAAACCCATGCGCGCAATCCCGTGATCGGCAAACATAGCTGATGTTGCCCGCACATCTTCCAGTGTAAATTGCTTGTTCAAATTCTTTAGCATCTGCTCGGAGCCGCTTTCAAAACCCAGGCTTATCTGTCTGCAACCGGCTGTGGCCATAAGTTCAACCAATTCCTCATCAACATTTTTCGGGTAAATAATACAACGCCAATGCATATCCAGTTCTCTTTCAAGAATCTGGCGGCATATCGATTTGGCATAGGTAGGTGGGAGATTAAACGTGTTGTCCACGAAAAAGAAATTCGCATACCCGGCCTTCACCCAACTCTCAAGCCAGGCTGCGACAACCTCTGGTGAGCGTTGCCGCAGAATAGAACCTTCAATGGTGGAGGTAGAACAATAACTGCATTTGAGAGCGCAGCCACGCCTGGTTTGTACCGGAATCCATGGTTCGTGGTTCCTGGATGCCGAAACAGAAAGGATACAGGTTTCCGGCAGTGTTAATTTGTCCAGATTGTTGCTAAATGTTTTTGGATGGTATGGGCCGTGACCCCGGGTATACAGTCCCGGTATCCCGGAAAGATCATCGTTATTCTCCAAGCGCATCAGCAGAGCGGGGAATGCTGTTTCCCCTTCTCCCTCTATTCCAAAGTCTGCATCAAGATAAGCCAGAGCGCTTTCAGGAAACATACTATAGCCGGCGCCACCAAGGACAATCGGAGTATTGGACAAATCCCGGCAGACCGTCACAACCTCTTTCACCTTGTCGAGCAGAAATTTAGGGGTTTCCATATTTTGATCGTCAATGTTTCTCACTGAAATACCGATACATTCCGGACGGAATTCCGCAATGACTTTTTTAAGTGCGGCATTGGCATCAGTTTCAAACATCAGATCCAACATGGTGACATCGTGCCCGGCGTTTTTTGCAGCCTCGGCCACACATGCCAGCCCCAAAGGCATGGCCGGCATGTTGATCTGTTCCGTATTGGCTGAAACAAGAAGAACCTTCATAAACAGATATCCTCGTTATCTGCCTCGTCTGAGAAAATAGGGACCCCTTTTCTCCCATCCATGTTTTTTAAAAACTGAATAGCTGCTCAGAAAAACCAAAACTCTCATTTGGAAATTTTGCAAGAAAAAACTACCAAGAGATGGGAGGGAAACGCGAAAATTCCCTGCTTCACTGTTGAGAGGGACGCGAAGAGAAACGCCAATCACCTGAAACGCCAGATGGCCTTGAGCAGACAGGCCTCCCACAGGCGACGCCAGAATATGTCCCTGCCCAAGGTCATGGTCTGTTGCCAGGCGGCAAGCGACCCTGTGGCCTGGGCGTCATTGAGGTAATGGACATGCCAGCCGGCCCGTCCGGCCCGCAGGCAGAAGTCAACAGGCCAGTACAGCAGCAGGCCCGGGTGGATTCCGCCGATGTCATCGAGAAGAAGACGGCTGAAGGTAATGCCCGGTCCGGCAAACCAGTCCGTCTCGCCGCCGGCATATTCGCTCCAGCCGGCAACCGGCCGGCCGGGCTGAGGGCCTGTCGCGGCAAACAAGGAAAGAAAGGAAGGGAAGGTTCTGGCCACCTGCTGGATCTCCCCCTCATCATCCCGTATTTTCGGGCCGGCCACCCCCGCCCCCGGAACCTCGTCGAGAAACTCGATAAGAGCGGGCAGACAGCCGCCGGACACCACGGTGTTGTCATCCCATACAGAAAAATAACGGCCGCGGGAGGCGGCAATCGCCCGGTTGATGGTGCCGTTCACATAACTGCCGGGATGGTGGGCCAGAATGGTAAGAGCGGGAAATTCGGCTTGCAGCGCGGAAAAATCATCCCGGTCCCCGCGGCAGATGACAAAAACCTCCAGCGAGACATGACCCGCCGTGTCATGCACGGCGCGCAGAAAACGGCGCGTGGTCTCCGGCGGGCCGAAGCCCGCCACGCAGACAGTCAGATCAGGAAGCGGCTCCACCATTTTCTATATCTCCGCCAGCTTAATCCTGACGGAGGGGAAAAGGTTCAGGTCGGTGTGCGGCAGGAAAAGGGCGGCCATGTAATGGTGCATGAACTGAGGATTCTCACTGAGTTCCATGTTGGTGATGAGCCTGTTCACCTCGTTGCGCTGCCGGAAGCGCTTGTGATCATTGAGGCTGATCTGCACCCCCAGCAAGGAGCCGTTGCCGAGATAGAAGAACTTGTTGCGGTCGAGATCAGGCAGCAGGCCGATGCTGATGGCCCTTTCCAGGTCAAGATAGGCGCCGAAATTACCCGCCAGGATGATGCGGTCCAGATCGGTAAAGGTCATACCGACGGATTCGAGCATCGTCTGGTAACCGGCATACATAGCGCCCTTGGCTCGGATCAGGTTGTCGATATCCACCTCGGTGATGACGATATCCTCGCCGATCTGCGAGTCCTTAGACCAGGCGAGCACATACTCGTAGCCGTCACGGCCGTTTCTGATGCGGGGATGCTCGATGCTCCGGTTGAATTTTCCCTGCTGGTCAATCACCCCCGCCTCCAGAAATTCGGCAGCAATGCTGATCAGGCCCGAGCCGCAGATGCCGCGCGGCCTGGTGCGGTCAATGGTGACAATCATCGGATCATAGGTGGTCGGATGGATCTGGAAATTCTCAATGGCGCCGCTGCTGGCCCGCATGCCGAACCTGATGCCGCCGCCCTCAAAGGCCGGGCCGGCGGAACAGGCCGTGCACATCATCCACTCCATGTTGCCCACCACGATCTCGCCGTTGGTGCCGATATCAATGAACAGGGTGAGTTCCTGGCTTTTGTGCATCTGACAGGCATGCACCCCGGAAACAATATCGCCGCCCACATAGCTGGCAATGGACGGGTAGAGAAAAAGACGGACAGACGGGTGGGCCATGACGCCCAGGGAGGCGGCCCGGGTCAACGGGAACTGGCTGCAGGCCGGCACATAGGGGGCCTCGCGCACGAATTTCGGATCGATGCCGAGCAGCAGGTGGGACATCACCGTGTTGCCGGCCGCCATGATATAACTGATGTCACTAGGACTGATCATCACATTCTTGCACACCGACTCAATAATCTCATTGATGGTGTGCACCACTCTCTCCTGCAGGGTGCGCAGACCGCCGGGCCGCTGGGAATAAATGATACGGGAGATGACATCCTCGCCGTAACGGATCTGGCCGTTATAGGCAGAGGCCTCGGCCAGCACCTTGCCGGAATTGAGATCCATCAGGATACCGCTCACCGTGGTGGTGCCGATATCCACCGCAAGCCCGTACAGGCGGTCCGTGGTATTGCCCGGCTCAACAGCGATGATCCTGTCAGGCTCCTCCTCCCGCTTGCCGCGCAGCATGATGGCGGTAATCTCCCAGTTGGCCTCCCTGAGGATAAAGGGCAGCTCCCGCAACATCTCCGGATGATCGTAGGTCGGCTCCTTGCACTCAAAACAACCTTTCCTGATGCCCCGCAACAGACGCTGCAGATCCGGCGCATTGTCGTCCAGGCTCGGCGGATCGAGCTTGATAAAACGTTTTTCCACCGGAGGGTCCACATCCCATTTGCCGATCAATGCTTCAAGCGAGCGGGCGGAGATGGCCCGGGTCGTTTTCGGCTTGCGCTTCAGGGCTCGGCCGTCCTTGCCCATTGCTTCCGGTATTTCCACCACCATATCGGAAACGACCGTGGTCTGACAGGCCAGCCTGACCCCATGCTCATATTCCGCTGCCTTGAGATGCGCCCGCTCCGAGGAGACCTGGCCCTCCTTGATTTTCACCTTACACTTGCCGCACACTCCCTCGCCTCCGCAGAAGGCGTGAATATACACACCTGCCGAAGCGGCCGCCGTTAACAAATTTTCGCCGTCATCAACAGTGATCGTGGTTTTATCCGGCAGAAATGTAATTTTTTTGCTCATTTTTTTTTATCCTGTATGAAGTGACACAAAGGCCGTTTGCTGACACAATATCAGGAAGTATGCTCTTGTCAAGAAACAAGAAAATTCTGTGAGAGCGGACGGCGACGCTGCCGGGACAGCCCTCCTGACAAAGTCTTGCATGGAAACAGAATTCTCTTGTCATCATGTGTAAGTCCCGTTACAATGATGAGGATATTCTGCGTGCATATTTTATGGATACCATCCACCTCATTCATCGATCACTAAAAGTTATTCCTGATATACTTAATCTGGGAGGAGAGAAATATGGCTGATGACAAAGTTATTCAAGTAACCGATGGAGATTTTCAGGAAAAAATTCTGAAATCCGATATTCCGGCTTTGGTGGACTTCTGGGCGCCCTGGTGCGGCCCATGTAAGGCAATCGGCCCCATGGTTAACGAACTTGCCGGCGAATATGAAGGCAAAGTGAAAATCGCCAAGATGAATGTTGACGAAAACCCGGAAACCCCAGGCAAATACGGCATTCGCGCCATTCCCACCCTTATCTTCTTCAAAAACGGCAAAGTTGCTGATCAGATCACCGGAGCTGTTGGCAAGACCCAGCTGGCGGCCATGCTTGACAAGTAATGGCTGAAACGGACTATCAATTGATTATCGTGGGCGGCGGGCCTGCCGGACTCACCGCAGGGCTTTATGCCGCCCGGGCCAGACTGCATGTGGTTCTGCTGGAAAAAGGTGCGGCCGGCGGACAGGTGATGAATACCGACTGGGTAGACAACTATCCCGGTTTTCCGGAAGGAATTTCCGGCTTTGACCTGGCCGAAAAAATGACTGCCCAGGCCCAGCGCTTTGAACTGCCCACCAAACTCTGTGAAGTAAAATCCATGGACCTGGGCGGTCCGGTCAAGAAGATCTTTCTTGAAGGCGGTGAAACCCTGACAAGCCGGACCGTTATCCTGGCGACCGGAGCCCGGCCCAACCAGCTCGGCATTCCCGGAGAAAAGGAATTGACCGGCAAGGGTGTCTCCTACTGCGCCACCTGTGACGGCCCTTTTTACCGGGGGCTTGCGATCGCCGTCGTCGGCGGCGGCGATACCGCCATCCAGGAGGCCATCCATCTGACCAAGTTTGCCGCAAAAGTCACGGTCATTCACCGCAGGGACCAGCTGCGGGCGGCAAAGGTCATCCAGGAAAAGGCCTTTGCCAACGACAAGATAGAATTCATCTGGGACACGGTTGCCACCGAAGTGATCGGCAGTAAGGAAGTCGAAGGGCTCCGGCTGAAAAATGTCAAGAACGGCGAAGAGACGACTCTTGCCGTCAAAGGCTGTTTTGTGCTGATCGGCATCCGTCCCAATAATGAGATGCTGCCGTTTGATCAACTGGACAATGAAGACGGCTTTATCAAGACTGACAAGGAAATGCGGACTTCACAGCCGGGGGTAATGGCGGCCGGCGATATCTGCAGCAAAGAGGTGAGACAGATTGTCAACGCAGCAGGAGAGGGCGCAGTCGCCTGCATTGCTGCGGAAAATTATCTGAGCACTCTCAAATGAACCGGGCACGGGGCGCGATGCGGAAACATTGCGTATTCTGTGCCTTTTATTTTTAAAAAACAGCTCCCCATACGCAAATGAAATATTTTTTAACAAAACACCCCATATGTAATCTCTGCGGAAAACTGACGCTGGTTTTCCTGTGCGCGGCAATGCTTCTTCTGCCGGGCTGCTCGGTGTTCAAGGACATCAAGTCAATGTTCAGCGACGACTCGGATACCGTGCAGGCAGGCCCCGAAGCTCTGGCCATGGAGGGTCTGGACGAATTCACCCACGGCGCATACTCCAGCGCGTTGAAGATTTTCCGGGAAATCCAGGAGCGTTTCCCCTTCAGCCGTTTCAGTCTCATGGCCGAGCTCAAATCAGCTGACTGCCATTACCATCTCGGTCATTACAACGAGGCGATCAGCGCTTACGAAGACTTTGCCCAAAACCACCCGACCAATGAGGCAATCCCCTATATTCACTTTCAGATCGGCATGTGCCACTTTAACAAGATAGACACCATTGATCGGGATCCGGGCAGCGCCTTAGATGCGGAAACAGCCTTTAATAAACTTATCCGCCTCTATCCCGCTTCTCCTTACACGGAAGAGGCAAAGGCAAAAATCAAGACCGCCCGTAATTTCCTGGCCGGCCATGAAATCTATGTGGCCAGATTTTATATGAAAACGGAAAAAACGGAACAGAGCATCGCCCGGCTGCAATTTCTGCTGGATAATTACCCGGACAGCTCTGTTGCCCCTAACGCGGAAGAGCTCCTGGCCCAGCTGCAGGCGGGCAAGCCGCCGAAAAGCAAATGGCGCGACTGGATACCGGAGATCGGCCTGCCGGACTGGTCCATATTCGGCGATTTCGGCAGGGTATCGCCGGATCAACCCTCTAAGTAAGGCCGGCTGCCGCTTTTTTTATTGATTTTGCGCCACCTCTTGTCAAACCGCTCCTGCTCGCTGTAGATGCAGCCGCAATACGGCTGGCGGTAGAGCCCCATGGCAATTGATCTATCAATTCCCTCCTGCCACCCCTGCCGGAAGTCCCGGTAATAAAAGGGCACCCCGTATTGCCTGCTCAGGGATTCGGCCTGTTGCCGGATCAATGCGTGGTTCTGGTAGCGGCTGTAGAGAAGGGTGGTGGTGAAGGCATCCGCCCTGATGGCGGCGGCATACTCCGCTGCTGCGGCAAGTCGCATCTCATAGCAGAGACCGCAGCGCTCATCCTCATGAAAGACCACCTTGCGCAGAAAATGGCGCAATCCGTAGTCCCGCTGGATCTCCACCGGGAAGCGCATCTGTGCGGCCAGCTCCTCAAGGGCCTGGATCCGCTGCCTGAACTCCCGAAAAGGATGGATGTTCGGATTGTAAAAAAAACCACTCACCTCCATCCCTTCCCGGCGAAGGACATCAAGCGGATAGACCGTGCATGGCCCGCAGCAGACATGCAGGAGTATCTTCACGGGTTGAGCACCTTGTAATCCTGGGCATCAATATGATATTTATGGATCTTGTAATTAATGATGCGCAGGCTTGTGTCGAGCAGTTCGGCGGTTTTGGTCTGGTTGCCGTTGGCCTTTTTCAATGCCTCGACGATGAGTTCCTTTTCAAAGTTCTCAACCGCGGCGGCAAGCGACAGAGGATTCCGCTCACTGCTGCTTTCCGCGCTCTGCAGGGTGGGCGGCAGATGGTAGCTTTTGATGGCGTCCTCATCGCAGATCAGCACGGCCCTCTCCATGCAGTTCTGCAGTTCACGCACGTTGCCGGGCCAATGGTACTGTATGAGGAGATCTATGGCAGGGGTTGAGATGCGGGCAATATTCTTGTCGTTTTCCTCACAGAACTTTTTCAGGAAATATTCAGCCAGCAGCAGCACATCGGTGCGCCTTTCCCTGAGCGGCGGCAGGTACACCGGAAAGACATTGAGACGGTAATAGAAATCTTCACGGAACTGCCCGCTTTCCACCGCTTTTTCAAGATCCTTGTGGGTTGCGGCGATCAGCCGCACATTGCACTTGATCGGTTTCACCCCGCCCAGCCGCTGAAATTCCCGATCCTGCACGACATTGAGCAGTTTAACCTGCACCGCATGGCTGAGGTCGCCGATTTCATCGAGGAAGATGGTGCCGCCCTCAGCCTGTTCAAAACGCCCTTTCTTCAAGGTGTTGGCGCCGGTAAAGGCCCCCTTTTCGTGGCCGAACAATTCGCTCTCCAGCAGGGTTTCCGGCAGGGCGGCACAGTTTACCGCCACAAAAGGTTTTTTCTCCCGTTTGCTGTTAAAGTGGATGGCCTTGGCAACCAGGGTCTTGCCGGTGCCGGATTCACCGCGCAGGAGAACGGTGGCATTGGAGTCCGCCACCCGGTACATCATCTCGAACACCTCCTGCATGCGACTGCTGTTGCTGATGATATTGCCGATCTGGTATTTGCCGCGCAGCTCTTTTTTCAGCAGGGTGTTTTCCCGCTCAAGTCTTTTTCTCTCCTCGTTGACGGCAAGAATACGGGTAACGGACTGGGCGATCAGGCCGGAGATAATGGTGAGGAAACGGAGATCCTTGTCAAAATCCAGCCCTTCCCTGTATTCCCGGTCCACACTCAAGGCGCCGATTGATTGCAGGCCATGTTTGATGGGCACACAGATAAAAGAGACCATCTTCTGTTTGATATCACCCCGGGAGTGGGTGCGGTTCAGAAAAAGCGGCTCCTCACTGATCTGCGGCACGACGATCGGAGCCCCGCTTGCCACAACACGACCGGTAATCCCCTCGCCCAACTGATATTTTCCCCGCTTTCTGGCCTTGGCGGTCATGCCGTGGGCCACCTCTATTTCAAGAATGGCCGTGGTGGGATTGACAATGCTGACTGTCCCGTTATGCATTCCCTTTTTTCCGGCCAGAATTTCCATCACCTGCTGGAGGCAGTCGCGGAGATCCATGGTCGCGGCAAGCACTTTGGTTATCTCATAAAGGGTCGTAATTTCAGCTAATTCATATTCTGCTGTTTTCTGATCCATTTTCCTCTTTTTCTACGTGCGATAAACTGACACTGTGCAGATTCGGGTTAAAACAACAGCGGCAACAGTGTCAACCAGTTCATCTCATTATTTCACAAAGAAAACCTATAGATATCAAGGGGGAATCCGTTTTGCCGGTTTATTTATGACCGGCCGGATCTGGTATACGAACGTTGTTGCTGCAGGTCATGCATGTTAAGGTAAACGATAAGAGGAAAAAAGACAATTTGATGTTGCGCAAAAAAAAATTGAGGCATTGTCGCATGACAAACTCTTCGTGCAGCAACAGCAAATCAGGCAACAGGCAGGCAGGGCAAAGGCGGCTGTTTTATTTTATTATTTCCGAGGTGGGGAAAATGAGGGTCACATCTTTTCTGCTCAGGCTCATGAACTTTGTTTTGGCGATCAGATTGCCATCTGCCAGATAATAGATTGCCGCATCAGTGACCGGAAAATAATCAGAGGTCGCCTCGGCCATGAAATCCGTTAATCTCTCCTGAGGAAGAGTATGTACAATTCCAACGATCTTGAGACTGACAGTCAAGATGATAACTTCAAATGATTCCTTGTCGATTTTTACGTACATAAGGCACTCCGCAATATACGAACTGTAAACAGAAAATGTATGCCGCCCACTACAATAAAAATGAAACTTTGCAAAACAATATCATCGCCTTCCGTAAATAGCAAGCAATCTCCCCGCAAAAAAAGCGGACAAATATTTTCTTTTATCAGCCTGCAATATAACCCGCCAGTACCGTTGCCCAGGTTTCATATCCCCTGCCGGTCAGATGCACGCCGTCCGGAAGAAAGCAGATTTTTCCGGCCCGTTCCGCCGCGGCAAAAGCATCATGAACATCAAGATAATCGGCACTGGTGAGTCCGGCTATTGACCGCAGCGATGCATTGAGCCGCGGGACCGAATCGGCAGCCAGCCAGGGAAAGCGAAACGGCAGCAGGCTGGTTACAGCAATGCGCGCCGCGGGCAGCGCAGACCGCACCCTTCGCAGGATCTCTTCGTAATCCCGCAGAAAGGCAAAGTCCTCTCCGGCCAGATTATTGGCCCCGATCATGATGACAACCACATCCACATTGCCGGCCGCGGCCAGCTCGCCGGAAACCCGGTTCAGCAGCCCTCTGACCCTTTCCCCGGCCTCTCCGCGGTTAAGCATGGTCATGTCTTTGAAACGCGCCTGCCAGTCAAAGAATTCAACAAGCGAATCTCCCAGCAAAAGTATTCTCTGTGCCCTTTTCATGCGGCATGTAACCTCTGGTCCGATTTATGATGGGGACCTCATCCTTGCACTATTAATTCAAAATCGAAAACAGCATAAAAAGCTTATCACGAATTGCCGGCATTTTTGAGCACATCCGCATTTTTTTGCTAAAAAGAGGATAAGATAATAATTACTATTTACTTTCTTCCCTGATCTAATTATTATTAAAAAACACATAGCTGACAATAGCAGTTGCGGTTTCAAGAAAACCATACACCGGCACACTATTCTACCAGAGGAGACAAAAATGGGTTTATTTGAAAAAATCGGCTTCACGGCAGATGTCACTCCCACCATTGACTGGCAGCTTATCCCTGCGGAAACCTTCGGTATCTTCGAAAGCTGGGGTGGCCGGGAACGGATCAAAAGCGCCAAGGAAAGATTCTACTATTTCTTCATTGACAGTTGGAAAGAACCGGCAATCCTCTGTTTGATGGAACGGGGCATCAAATTTGCCCGGGTCCTGGCACGGATTGACGCCCCCCAGGAACTGATCGACAATGCGGTAAAATCCCAGGGGAAAACGATGGGCCTTGATAAAAGTTATGCCATTGACGATACCCTGAAAGAATGGCTGAAGAGAAATGTCGTCAACACCGACGACGACTCAAGGGTGATACCATTTGCCGACGCCATTGAAAAAGAGGATATGGGAACAGCATTGCCGGGCCGGGATGCCGAACTGCCGGCCGAACTGACCAGAGTCACTCTCAACAGCGCTTCCCGGGACCTGCAGGAAAAGGATGTGGACGCCATTATCAGGGGCGGCAATTTTTTTGATACGCAGTATAACATTAAGGGGAGATTCGCCAATTTCCTGGTTGACAACAATGACGGGCTGACCGTAACCGACAAGGTTACGGGCATCATGTGGCAACGCGGCGGCTGCGATATTACCAGCATCCGCAAAATACAGGGTTATATCAAGAAGATGAATGACAGCAGGTTTGCCGGCTACGACAACTGGCGGCTGCCGTCAATGGAAGAGGCCCTTTCTCTTATGGAAGCCGAACAAAACGACAAAGGCCTTTACCTGCATAAATGCTTTTCAGCCGATCAGCCTTTCATCTTTCTGGCTGGAAGGCGCGATCCAGGCGGCTACTGGTTCTGCGATTACAAACAGGGAACAATCTACTGGGCGTCCGGAACAATTCCCGGAGGATTCGGCAGACTCTGCCGGACCACATAAGCCAGGCCGTCGGACGATATCCTCGTTGCTGAAAGGCTTGTTAAGGCAGGCGTCGGCGCCTAGCGACTTTGAAAAATACGCGGGTAACCCGCGGATCAGCTCTTCATCTTCTTGACGAGGATCTTAGCCATGCACAAACTCCACAATATAACGTGGCTGCTCAGGGGCCGCGCCGTTCCCGCGGTCCCTTGCAGCAGCGTGGTAAGAAATACTTTTTGCCATACCTACCTTAAAGTCCTCAAAATCATGTTTTTATTATTTTTGGTCATGATTCTGACCAACCTTGCGACTTCTAACGGGAGAGGCTGATCATCAGCGAAGGATATGAGGGATAAAGATGGCTCATTATGTTTCGCTTGCAACATAAGCTGCCCAAGCTTGGAAGCAACCTTTTCGTTATCTGAAAACTGTCTTCTTAGACACCTGCGAATTCCAGACACTACTAAATCAACAGCCTGAATACCTGGCGAATCTTTGGAATCCATGAACTTGATATCACCGCGAATGATTTTTTGAATGTTTAAACCAGATTTAGCCTCAATCCCATAGACTTCCTTTAGATACTCCGGCATCTTGCCATCTTCGAATTCATACTGACTGAGACTGCTATAGTCGAAACCGTTGACCATCATTAATGGTTCTGAAATGGACCTTGTTTGAAGCAGCGCTGGACTTAACCCATATTTAACAGCATAAATTATTTTTCCAGTACAACCAATATGTTACATCTTTAAAAATTTCGTAGTGGCACTACATTCGTGTATTTTAGTCATCAGTTCACCAGTTTCCGCACCC
>Ga0180007_10005960_pt1 | contig 12088 bp, 13 predicted proteins | sample MM_PC_MetaG_FD_121122 | JGI IMG/M metagenome (GOLD analysis project Ga0180007, IMG submission 121122) | Groundwater microbial communities from the Aspo Hard Rock Laboratory (HRL) deep subsurface site, Sweden - MM_PC_MetaG | ecosystem: Environmental > Aquatic > Deep subsurface > Groundwater...
TCACCCCAAAAAGAATAAAACCTTAAAAACCACTGCTTTAAACATTATATCAAAAAAACCATACTGGAATCTCTCCAATATGGCTCTTTTTATTTTCTGTCTGTTTTAATCGAACGCTTTCTTGATGGCCTTTTTGATTTTTTAAATATCAATTCCCAAAACGGATTTAACCAAGATTCCAATTCCGAATGATATTACTGCGACGGAAATTGAAATGATTGCCATTTGGAAGAACCTTTTTTTGAAGTTTAAATCTTTTGCTACGGAAATATAATAATTGAATAAAAAAATGATTAGCACGACTGAAAATAACATGATACCAAGTGCGATAAAAGGATTGGATAGGAGCAAATAAGGCAGAATCAGAATGGCAACTGTAATCACATAAGCAACACCCGTATACAAAGCAGATTTAAGTGCATTAGGGTTTTCGTCGGATTTTGCACTAAGATATTCACTAGCTGCCATGGATAAACTGGCCGCAATTCCTGTAATTAACCCTGATAAACTAATTAACTTTGTGTTTGAAAAAGCAAAGGTCAAACCCGCTAATGTACCAGAAAGTTCAACTAAAGCATCATTTAGACCCAATACCATCGAACCTACGTAAGAAAGTCTCTCTTCATCAAGCATCTTAATCAATGCATTTTCATGCTCATCTTCTTCCAAAGCAATTTGAGTTGCTTGAGGAGCAAATTCAGCTAAAGAATTGTAATCTGCTTTCGCATTCTCTTCTCCTTGTTCCATTATTTTTATGGCGAAAGTATACCCAAGAATAAAAGATAAAATCGAGTAATAAATAATTCTGAGTCTGTTTGGTTTGACATCCTTTTTCAGATAAGCGGTCCACATTTTGTAGTGCCTTAATTCGTCATTCGCAATTCGTTCGAGAATTTTTTTATTTTCAATGCTTTTAGTTCGTTTCGCAATAATTTTATAAATGTGATACTCTGTGATTTCTCCCCTTTGTTTAGAGATGATATCTTTTCTAATCTTTTTTGGCACTTCAGTCATAATCAGATCCTCCTAGCGATTATATGATAGTATTATATCATAAATGAATCATGAGAAATACTCAATAAGCAATAATCTCCAATCGGAGTTTTTTATATTGTCATTTTACAGAAAATTCATAATTTTCTTCTGGAAAGAGGAGTGAATAAGTCGAAAATGTGATATAATCGTTTTTGCAAAGCGTGATTTATTCATGCTTTTCAAATGATTTTACAGGAGGATTTCCATGGATACATTTACACAAGAATGGAGCATCATATTATTTTTCTTAGCAATTGGAGTTTTACTTTTTGTTGGAAAATTCATGAAAACAAAATTTCCCGTTTTTTCCAAAATCGTATTGCCTACAGCGTTACTTGGAGGTTTAATCGGGTTTATCATTGTTCAAATCTATTTTAATTTTATTCTACCTCCGGATCAATACGAAGCTGTTGTCGGAAATTTTGTCAATATAATGTCAATCATTGTTTACCACGCTCTTGCTGTTGGTTTTATTTCTTTGACTTTAAAACAAGGTGAAAGTAAAAACAAACGAAAAGTTTGGTCTACCGGAATGATAATTACTAGTACTTACGCTTTACAAGGATTCATTGGAATTCTTCTCGTTTTGATGTTCTTTAGTGACAAATTTGTTGGTGCAGGTATGTTGTTGCCTCTTGGATTCGGACAAGGTCCTGGGTTGGCAACTCAGTTCGGTCGTATTTGGGGAGAAATGCTCGGAAGTGTGACGGACGGAATTGCATTAGGCGCATCCTATGCATTCATAGGATTCGTGTTCGGTGGTACTGTCGGTGTAGCTGCAATTAATATCCTTGCTAAACGAAAAGGTGAGAAGAAGCCTGGACATTATGAGGATTCATCAGTTGAGACTACAACCATTCAAATCGATACAGTCAAAGAAGTCAGCGTTTTGGACGGATTGACAATTCAAGTAGTCATTATCGCTATTATTTATGCCTTAGTATGGCTGACATTATACGTGTTATCTATCTTACTAGCTTACCTTCCAACTTCAATAGGGCCAACTATATTTGGTCTATTGAAAGGATTTAATTTCATCATCGGTATTTTCTATGCTTTAATCTATAAATCGATATTGAAGAAAATCCAAGCCAAAGGAAAAGAAGTTCGTTTCATGAAAAACGATTATGTTCTTTCGAATATCAGTTCATTAGCTTTTAATGTAATGATCACGGGTTCTATCTTAACGATTACTATTGATTTCCTTGGAGAATATTGGTTATTACTACTTGTCATTTCAGCGATTGGCGGAATATCGACATTATTCTATGTTAGATTTCTTACCAAAAGAGTATATCCAAAATTTAAAGACGAATACTTTGTTGGATTATTCGGAATGCTTACCGGAGTTGCTTCAACAGGTATTGCATTATTGAAAGGTTTGGATAGAAACTTAGAGACTCCAGTTGCAGAAGAAATGGTGCTCGGAAGCGGTACTGCAATTGCAATGGCATTGCCTCTCTTCGTGATATTAATGTTGCCTTCCATTTTCTATGAAAAACCAACAGAGGGTTTGTTTAATCTAGTTGCACTTTTCGGATGTTTAGCTTATGTCGTAGTAATGTTTATCATTTTATTTGTTAGATCAAATAAAAAAAATGCTTCTAAATAAATAGGTGGGATGAATAGTATGAATTTTGACACAATGATTTTTGAATTACAAAGCCCTACCGTATTTGGTGAAAAACATATTATGGGATCAATCTTTATTCTCATAACTATTGCTATTCTTCTAATTTTTCTACTAAAAGTATTAAAAATATCGAACCATCGTAAGGTTTTGAAGATTACAGCGACGTTTTTGATATTACTTGAGTTGACTAAGTATACCGAATACATCATTTCTCATGGATCTTTTCCTGAAATGTATATCCCGATGCAATTATGCAGTTTCTCATTGTATTTGATGCCTCTGGTCGCCTTTACAAAACCGGAAATATCAAAGAAATTCATGCCAATCGCATACTCAATCGGATTGCTTGCTGGGATTATTGTTCTAATTTATCCTGCTACAGTTTTAGGAGGAGAGTATAGTTGGTTTCCATTGAAAAACAACATTGTTCCAATCATCAGTTTCTTTTATCACGGGACAATGATATTCTTCTCGTTGTATCTTGTTTTATCTAAATTATATCGACCTTCATTTGATGAATATCCAAAAGTATTGATATCCTTACTGTTCTTTGCGGGATTAGCTATCATTACGAATCTTATTTTTCAAACCGATATGATGTTTTTAAATACTGCAAGCGGTTCTCCTTTACAATTTTTATTGACTGATTATGGAAGGATTCCATATATGTTGTCAATGATTATTCTGGCTGCCATTCTATTAACATTACCTGTCATCCCATTCGGGGTTCGACGAGTAATCTTTAAATTTAAAAGAGCTTATTCAAAAGATTAGTTGATAAAACTAGTCTTTTTTATTTGATTTTATAATTTTTTTTAGGATAAAATTATATAATGGAAGTAAGGAGGCGGTCGAATGCAAAATCTGATTACAAAAAACCAAAAACTTCTAAATGAATTCGGGCATCTTTCAAATCCGGGATACGCATTTCATCCAGTTTTTGAATATTCTCGGAAAGACATTAAAGCATCCATATGGCGAATCAAAGAATGGGATTATTATGCCGTTTTAAACCAGAGGCATGGAATCACATTTACCATCGCTGATTTAGGTTATTCAGCAATGGTTACGGTTGTTACCCTTGATTTTGAACACCCTCAAAAAAGGAACAAAACCAAATTGCTCTGGTTCCCTTTTGGCAAGATGAATCTTCCAAAATCATCTCTAGATGGTGATTCGGTTTATTCATCCAATGATTTAAAGTTAGAATTCATCAGACATAAAAATAGTAGAACAATTCGCGCATATGTAAAGGGATTTGAAAATGGAAATGACTTGGATGTTCATCTTGAACTGGATGACCTCCACGACGAGTCCATGGTCATAGCTACACCTTGGAAAGAAAACAAGCTATCATTCTATTATAATCAAAAAATAAATTGCATGCCAACCTCCGGAACTATGAAATTGGGAGAAAAAACGATTACCTTTGATAAATCCGAGACCTATGCAGTATTGGATTGGGGAAGAGGAGTTTGGACATACAAGAACACTTGGTATTGGAGTTCACTTTCGGGTGTTGTGAATGGAAAACGATTTGGCTTTAACTTAGGATATGGATTCGGAGATACCTCTGCAGCTACTGAAAACATGCTCTTCTTTGATGGAAAAGCGCACAAATTAGACAAAATCACATTCGAAATTAACCATTCAAATCTTATGAATGATTGGATCATTAAAGACAATCAGAATCGTGTTGACTTGATCATGAAACCTGTATTAGATCGACCTGATCAAATCAATCTAGGAATTATTAAAAATATAGGACATCAAATTTTTGGTCTATTTAGTGGAAGTGTCATTTTAGATGATGGATCAAAATTGATTATAGAAAACTTGTTAGGATTTGCTGAAAAAATAATGAATCACTATTAGGAGGTTTCATATGAACGACAAAGAAATTTATGAATTTTTGCTTGATGAAAACAACGAAGAAAACCTTACAATGACAGATGACTTTGGATCAAATTTTGAGATGGAAGAGCTGGGACTCATTCCTTTACATGGCGTCATTTATGCAGTTATGGACTTGGTAAAAATCAATGGCAAACCTGTGAACGAGGAAGAGCAAGGATTAGTGTTACTAGAGTTGGATTACGATGATGAAAGTAATGAGTATTTTGTTTCAGCAATTGAAGATGATGACTTGTTTGACGAAGTCATTGCTGCTTTCGAGGCATTGCCAGTAGAAGAGAAGTGAAATTGATTTTTTTGTTATCTGCTTTTCATTTAAGGTAGAATATGGTATGATTAATTGACTTAAATTATCAATAAGGAGGCTATTATATTATGAATATTTATTACTGTAAACATTGTAAAAGAATATGCTATACTTATCCAAAAGACTCAACCTTGGTTTGCTGCGGAGACGAAATGACTTTACTAAAACCGAAAACAATGGATCAAGGAAATGAAAAACATTTACCTGTAGTAGAAAGATTGCCCGGCGGTTTGATTTCGGTCAAGATTGGTAGTGTACCTCACCCAATGTTACCTGAACATTTCATTCAATGGTTATTTATTGAACAAGGGAATAAATATCAAATTAAAACATTTGAACCCAATGAGACTCCTGAAGCAAAATTCCATGTATGCGAAGACAAACCCATTAAGGTGTTTGAATTTTGCAATTTGCACGGATTGTGGATGACCGAAGTCGAATAAATCTATTCTTTAAATGATTAAGCCGGTCCTTTCATCGGCTTTTTCTCAACCATACTTATTACAGACATACTTAGGGGGGAATTGCATTGAGCATACTTGAAGCATTGAAATATTTTATTTTGGGTCTTGTCCAAGGAATTACAGAGATTCTTCCCATTTCTTCATCTGGGCACGTAGAACTTGCCAAAGTCTTGATTGGTCTTCAGGAAGACAAAGGGTTATTGTTTCTTATTTTGGTCAACACTGGTTCTTTGGTAACGATGCTACTGATATATTTTAAGAAATTGTATAGAATATATAAAGATTTTTTCTTATATATATTTAAGAAAGATTCAAGAGAGCGCACATTACCCGGATTCAGTTTTGGATTGAAGATTATTGTCGCTACTGTACCAATCGTCATTGTGGGCTTGCTGTTTAAAGATATATTGAATCAACTCACTACGGATTATAATGTTCTTCTTGCCGGTGTTGGACTATTATTTACTGGAACAATCTTGATATTAATTGCCGGCAAAAAAATATTGAATGGTAATACGCATATCAATTATTTGGATGCAGTACTAATAGGAGTCGCTCAATCAGTAGCAATCATACCTGGTATTTCAAGGTCGGGGTTGACAACCTCAACAGCAATTAACAGGGGGATGGGGATTGATTCAGCTCTGAATTTCTCATTTATGATTTATATTCCCGCTTCTATCGGGTCAGTGATTTTGCTCATCAAAGATTCTTTTTCCGAAGGGATGGGAGTAGAGAGTAATGTCATGTATTTTTACTACTTTTTAGCTTTTTTCGCAGCGATGGTATCTACTTATTTTGCGTATCGTTTAATATTTAACATTTTTAAATCTGGGAAAATAAAATATTTTGGTTTTTACTGTATTTTAATTGGATTATTATCCATAGGGTTATTTATCTTATAGGATTATGTATTTTCCATGATTACCGATATGTTCTTTACTTTGTTAATGGAATACATATGAAAGCAGGTTAATGGATATGACTTTTCTTGTCGAATTACTGAAGTATATTTTTTTAGGGGTTGTTCAAGGAGTTACCGAAGTTTTGCCCATTTCATCAAGTGGACACGTTGCTCTTTCACAAGCTTTGCTGAATATTGACGCCGATGAAGGTATGCTCTTTTTTATCCTAGTTAATTTAGGCTCGTTGATTGCCATTGCTTACCATTTTAGAAGGTTGATTGCTCGTCTAATTGTGAATACTCTTCGATTTGTTTTCAAAAAGAGTTCAAGAGCGGAATCAACAGATGATTTTCACTACGCTTTAAAAATCGTGATAGCAACGATTCCTTTTGGAATATTCGGAGTCCTTTTGGAAAATCCTCTCAATGATTTTTATAGTAAGTATTCAATGTTTGTTGTTGCTGTGGGACTATTGATTACTTCAACTTTTCTTTATATTGTGCGTTTGGCCCCATTAAAACATGTGAATCAGAGCATCTCTTTTAAGGATGCATTAGTCATAGGATTAATACAGCCTTTTGCGATGATTCCCGGACTTTCAAGAAGCGGAATAACAACTTCAACCGGATTATTAAGAAAGGTATCCATGGATACCGCTCTTACATTTTCTTTGATGCTTTACATTCCTATTTCTATAGGCGCTTTCTTTTACAAATTGGTTCCATGGATTTTTGATCCAGTTAGTTATGATGTAGGATTTGACACAACGAATCTTATGATGTATTTGTTGTATGGAGTCGCATTTGTCTTTAGTATTCTCGCAACAAGATTTTCACTCAAGTATATTTTTAAGTGGTTTAGACAAGGAAAGCTTATTTTCTTCGCAGTGTATACTTTAATTTTAGGATTGATTGCACTCGTTGCAGCAGTCATCAGTTATTGATCCGAATTGATTACGTTGTATTTTTTTTAATTATAATGTAAAATATTGAGTAGACCTTTTTATTTCATACAAGATTGGAGAATTAATATGGATGAATTAAATCATCAAGAAGCATTTGTAGAAGAAGGAATCACATTATCAGAATTGTTTAGAATTATTTGGAATAATATCTTGCTGGTGTTTTTTGTGACACTTTGGGTTAGTGTTATTGGTATTGTATATACATTTGTTGTAGTTACCCCAAAATATACTGCCGAAACCTCAATCATGGTGCAAGTGGACGTAACTCAACAAACCACTTCAGAACAATCCGCAATATATGTTGCCCAAAACCTCATTGCTACTTACAAAGAATTTGTAGTATCCGAAAAAGTATTAAGTACAGTACTGGCGGATGTTCCTGAATTGCCTGCAGAATATACTATTCAATCTTTACAAAATAGCATATCTGTAGCAAGTAGTACCAACGTATTAATCATTTACATTTCAGTTGAAAATGCATCTCCTGCACTTGCAAGTGAAATTGCAAATCAGTTGGTTGAAAACTCAATTGAAATCGCTAACGATGAAGAAAATGCATATGTTTTACTTCAAAACAAGCTTAAAGTTCTTGATGTCGCCACAGATCCTGTCAATACTAGTTCTCCAAATAAACCGCTGAACGTGATAATCAGTGTGCTTCTGGGTGGAATTTTATCTTTGGGAATTGTTTTTGTAAAAGAATTATTTAACAATAAATTCCAAAGCACACAAGAATTGGAAAAACATTTGAAGATAAATGTGATTGCTGCAGTACCAGGCACAATCAAAGAAAGAAAGCTGGTGGATTAGATGGAATTTTTTGAATACAGAAACGTCGTTATCGAAACACCAAATTCAAGAGAAGCCGAAGCTTATCGGAAACTCGAACTAAATATCTCAATCACATCCATTGATAAACCACTCAAGGTTATTCAATGTACTTCTGCAACACCTGAAGACGGCAAAACAACCACAGCAATCAATCTCGCTGCAGTATATGCCGAAAAAGGGAAGAAAGTCATCATCGTTGATTTTGATTTAAGAAGACCTAAAATTCATCGAGCATTTCATCAAGTGAATGACAAGGGCTTTTATGATTACATCACGAATGATGTTGATTATCATGAGCTCATAATTCATGATGAGTCTAATATTGACCTCATATTAACAGGTAAACATTTGTCTTACCCGAATATTATTCTAGAGTCCCATAAAGCATCCGGGCTTATCGAATCATTAAGAAAAGAATATGATTACATCGTAGTGGATACGCCACCAGTACTTTCTGTTACCGATCCGTTAGTGGTCAGTAAATACGTAGACGGTGTCGTATACGTCGTAGCTTATAATAAAACTAAAAAAGATGCAGCCAAAGAAGGGCTGAATCAATTGAAATTTAATAATGCTAACGTTGTTGGTGCTGTATTGGCAAATATCGATGTTCGTAAATCTAGACTAGGCTATTATAAAGACTACCATTATTATGGGTATCATAACACCAAAGATTCTGAGTAGGTGATTTTGTGATTGATATTCACACTCATATACTTCCGTTTGTTGATGACGGATCGGAGGATTTGGAAACTTCTCTCAAATTGCTTCAAGAAGAAGTAGAAATAGGAGTTACTGATGTTTTCCTTACTCCCCATTATATGAAATCAAGAAATTATTTATCAACGTATGAAGAAAACAAGAAAGTGTTTGATTCTTTCAAGTCAGAAGTAGAGAAAAGAGACATTTCAATTCGAATGCATCTTGGGAATGAAATTTATTATAACTTCACTTCAATAGAAAAATTAAGGAATCGTACCGTGGTCCCTTTGGGACAATCCAAAATGGTTTTGATTGAATTTTCAACTGACGAAGAGGAAGAAGATTTCGGAGAAGCCATTCATAACATAACATCTTTGGGCTTCACCCCAATCATTGCGCATATTGAGAGATATCAGTATGTTAAAAATTTTAATGATTACAAAATCATTAAAAAAATGGGTGCTTTAATTCAGGTCAATGCGGCTTCTATTGTTGGCGCAAGAGGATCTCAACTTAAGAAAACGGCATTGAAATTAATTAAAGCCGGCCTGGTTGATTTTATTTCATCGGACATCCATGCATTTCGGACCAATTATATGAAAGAAGCTTATCAATTTGTCATCAAGAAGTTTGGTAAAGCGATGGCAGAACAATTGTTTAACAATTTAATGATTTTAAAACAGGCATGATTAATATCTGCCTGTTTTTTTTTACTATCACAAATCCAACATAATTCATCTTTATAATAATGATGTAATATTCAATAGTGGATAAATTTATACATTCCCCCCTATGATTGTTTGATTGTTCCACGAGGAATATGACAAGGTGTGTACATATCACACCTTTCCATTGTTTTTTTGGCTGATAATGCTAAAATATATATATTAATAAATTGATTTTAGGCTTTTACAAAGTCTTTTATTTTCGAAGGATGTGTGATGAATTTATGAAGAATATTCATGTGTTAGTTGCTGATGACGAGTACAGAATCAGAAAATTATTGTCAGATTTTCTCATTAGGGAAGGGTATAAGGTCCTTGAAGCTGAAGACGGAGAAGTAGCAATCGACATTCTGTTTGAATCCAAAACCAAGGTAGATTTGGTGATTTTGGACGTTATGATGCCCAAATACGATGGTTGGTTTGTTTTGGAGAGAATCAGAGAGTTTTCTGCTGTTCCCGTAGTGATGTTAACCGCAAGAAGTGACGAATACGATCAATTGAAAGGGTTTAAACTTGGAGCTAATGATTATGTAACCAAACCATTTTCCCCTACAGTACTGATGGCAAGAGTAAAAAACCTTCTTAAAAAAGAACTCAATGAGTTTGAAGAACTTGTATTTGGAAAAATCAAAGTATCTTTATCTTCCAGAGAGGTTTTTGTCCACGGCAAAAAGGTTGAATTAACCCCGAAAGAATTCGAATTATTGAAATATTTCATAGATAATAAAGGAATTGCATTATCGAGGGATAAGATATTAAATGCTGTATGGAACTATGATTATTTTGGCGACCTGAGAACCGTTGACACACACATTAAACAACTGCGCGCCAAGCTGGGAGAGACCGGTTCTTATATTTCAACAGTAAGAAGTGTAGGATACCGCCTCGACATCGAGAATGAAAACATCGATTAAAAGCAATCTGTTTTTCATTACTTACAGCATTTTTCTTTCCTTTATTGTTGCTTTAATTATTCTCAGCAACACTTATTTAGAATCTTATTATATCAATCAAAGGCAAGATTCGTTGCTTTCTGCCTTCAAAGAAGTCAAAGAAATCAACATAGAAGACAGCGATTTATTTAGTCAAGTTCTTGATGTTGAAAATGAATTTAACATCAGTATTCAAATATTGAAACAGACCGATCCTGATGCTGAGATTGATGATAATCCAATTGGTGGCGGAGGATTCAACTTTGATTTGCTTCCAGTACCATATGACCGAGTGTATGGGAATCAATTTTCAATTAGAGATAGTGTCATAGCAATGATTATGAGAGATTTTTCGACTGAAAACGAAACGGAATTCATGAATTTGATTGATCATCAAGAAGACTATAATGAAGATGGATATACTCTGTATACCGCAAATCTTACGCCAAATCCAGGTCAAAATAGCGACGATATCCAATTGGTGAGTCTTTTGGTCGAAAAAGAAGAGGCGGATGGATTAAATTTGTATTATATTTTTGCAGTCACAATACAATCCATTCAAGATAGCGTAAGCGTATTTAATTCTTTCACAATTTTTGTTGGAATTGGTTTCATGTTTTTAGCAGCAGTTGTTGTCTATTTTGCAAGTTATAAGTTCACAAATCCAATTCTAGAGATCACTCAAGTTACAAAAAACATGGCTAATCTAGATTTTTCAAAAAAAGTAGAAATTACTTCAACAGACGAGTTAGGCATCCTTGGAGATAGCATCAATAAAATGAGTACTCAGCTTGAAAAATCGATTTCAGACCTTCAATCAGCCAACAAACAATTATCAGCTGACATTGAACTAAAGACAAAAATAGATGATATGAGAAAAGAATTTATAGCTAGCGCTTCACATGAACTGAAAACCCCAATTTCATTGATTATGGGATATTCTGAAGCGTTGAAGTTGTCTGGGTTGGACCAAGCGACCATAGATGAATATCTTGAGATTATTATGGATGAGTCTAACAAGATGAATAAACTAGTCATGGGGATGTTAAAACTGAGTCAACTAGAAAGTGGAGTACTTGATATCAATCCTTCTGAAGTTTCAATATCTAGGATAGTAGAAGATACGGTTCATTTATTCAAGGTGAAGTTTGACGAAGCTAAAGTGGTCATCGAACTTAATATCCAAGATCAAGTGATTTACTCTGATTACGACCATTTGCAAACGGTATTATCCAATTTTATTAGCAATGCGTTGAATCATGTCGACAGAAAGAAAAAGGTATCGATATCTTCCCTCCAACTAGAGAATGGAGATACGCATATTGAAGTTTATAATTCAGGGAAACACATTCCTGAAAAAGACGTAGAACATATTTGGGATAGTTTCTATAAAGTGGATAAAGCAAGAACTAGAAGTTATGGAGGACAAGGGCTAGGATTAAGCATTGTCAAAAATATACTAAATTCCCTAGGATATCCATTTGGTGTCAAAAACACCGACGATGGAACCATATTTTATTTTGATATTATCAAAGCAAAGAAGAGCTGATTATGAAAGCGTTCGATTAAAACAGACAGAAAATAAAAAGAGCCATATTGGAGAGATTCCAGTATGGTTTTTTTGATATAATGTTTAAAGCAGTGGTTTTTAAGGTTTTATTCTTTTTGGGGTGACA
>Ga0180007_10005962_pt1 | contig 12082 bp, 9 predicted proteins | sample MM_PC_MetaG_FD_121122 | JGI IMG/M metagenome (GOLD analysis project Ga0180007, IMG submission 121122) | Groundwater microbial communities from the Aspo Hard Rock Laboratory (HRL) deep subsurface site, Sweden - MM_PC_MetaG | ecosystem: Environmental > Aquatic > Deep subsurface > Groundwater...
GTTAGGATAATAACCGGAGTATGGATTTTTTCTTCTCGAAGATTTTTACAAACGGTTAAGCCGTCCATTTTGGGCAACATTAAATCTAAAATAATTACATCGAAAGAACCGCTTGATGCCATATCCAAACCTTCTTCTCCATCATAAGCAACATCTACAAGATGCTTTTCTTGCTCCAATCCTTTTTTTATCGATCCGGCAATTCTATGTTCATCTTCCACAATAAGTATTTTCATAAGGCTTATTGTACTCCACTTACTTAATTCTGGCTGAATGCAAGAGGTGTGAGACCCAATCCGCCGACTGGCAGAAGGTCTCACCCCATTTTTTCTTTGTTGTAACAACATTTTAACCTGCGTTGAGAATATCTTGATTTAACAACAAATTGTCGGGTACTACCCAAATCGGGTAGTACCTTATAACTAAGCCCAAAACTCGAACGCGTCTCAACAACTTCCACCACAGAAGTGGAAGAATGTTTTGACTATTTCCTTTTTCCAAGGGTCGAAGTATGCTTTAGGTATATAATTAACAGTAGAAAAAATGACAGACCTAGCAAAAATAAAATTAGCCCGTATCTTAACAACAAGCTACTTTTTCTTACCAATAATTATTGTTTACCTTCAATCCAGAGGTTTTAACCTAAAGCAAGTATTTTTAATTTCTAGCATACATTCTCTGTGTGTAGTGCTTTTTGAATATCCTACTGGAGTTATTGCCGATTATTTTTCTCCCAGAACCTCCGTTTTTTTGGGATATTTATTATCCGCTATTGTGGTTTTTTTGATGGGTTTTCCCTTAGGTTTTCTTTCTTATACCATACTTATGGTCTTGTATTCTGTGTCGGTCACTTTAATGTCAGGAAGTGATACAGTTTTAATCTCGTCAGTTTCAAAAAATTTTAGAGAAGATTTTTCTAACATAAATTACTCTTCACAAACTTGGTCAGTAATCACCATTATCTTGGGTTCATTGATTGCTAAATATAGCTTTTCATTAACTTTTTTCTTAAGTGCTCTTTTATATTTATTAGGTGCCATTTTGGTTTTTTTAATGAGTCGGAATTTGCACCAAAGGGAAGAAGGCAATATTTTTAATAAAGCCAAGGAAGGTTTGTTTATTGTTGCAAGAGATAAGAACATTTTTTATCTCACAATTATCGGGCTTGTAACCGGCGGTTTTTTTGTTAGTTTTAAATGGCTTTACAATCCTTTATTTGAGGTATTAAGGATAGATCTTGCGTTTTGGGGTGTACTTATTGCACTCGCTTCTGTTTTTATTGCAATTGGCATGAAATTTTACCCTAAAATAGCAAAACTCGGTTTTATTGTACCTATATTAATTAGCTTAGGTGCGACTTTACTAACTGGAATTACTTCTTTTTGGTTAATATCACTTTTAGGGCTTTTTGTTCTTCATTTTATTAGTGGTTACCTACAAACACACACAGATTTTCTAATTAATGAGTCCGCACCCAAGGGACACCAGGCTAGCGTTTTGTCGTTCAAGAATATGGTAATGAGACTCTTTTCTTCGTTCTATATTTTAGTAGCGGGATATATCATAAGTGGATTGGGATTTTCAAAATTAATGGTGTTTACAGCAATTATTACTACTGGACTTCTAGCGATACTCGCTATCAAAAGAAAAAGTATTAAACTTATCTTGTAGTGACTTCCACTTCGAAGGTAGAAGATTTTTTTCTGTGTATAGCTTGCTATTTTTTGTCATAATAAATAAACCCCTTTTGAAGTAAATGCTCTAGGTACAACAAATTCTCGGGTACTACCCGATGTCGGGTAGTACCTTATAGCTAATGGCTAAAAGACGATTTAAAAGTTTTATCATCTTGAATTTTTACCTCAATTAAACCTCTAATTATTTTTGAACGACTTTGTCCATATTTGTTACATGCCCAATCAAGGTAATATTTTTGTTTTTTGGATAAAACAATATTGTATCGTCCATCATTATCTTCTATAGAAGAATACCCCAAAAACTCGTCAATTATTTCTTTGTAATTTGTTAGAGTATAAAACTTAATTGTTAGGTAAGGTGAGTTTAATGCCTCTATGTAAGAATCGGGAAAAGAGTTTTCTCTTTTTAATCTTAAAACAAGCGTTGGTTTTTTAAGTTGCAAGGAATAAGTAATTTGGTGAGAGGTGCTAAAGTTTGGTACGGTAAATTCAATAATAGAAACATTGGCATCTCTTACAGCTTTAGTTACCGATTCGTATATTTCTTTTATATCCCTTTTAGTATTTGGGTGTTGTTCAATCCAATCTCCGCAAGTTCCAATCCAATCGTCGGTTAGTACATGTCCGAGACTAAGTAAATGTTCGCGAATTTTTAGATAGTATTCTTTATAGTCAGAAAAATGTAATGTTGTAGTTCCAAACCAGATTTTCATGGTGTGTATTATAGCACCATATTGTGTAATGACTACACACTAATTAAATGTTATTAAAATAGTATCTTATGAATACAGAAGGGGAGAAAATGAAGAAAATCTACACGATCTGTTTATTGGTAAGACCGGGGGAAGTTCTTCTTGGTCTTAAAAAACGGGGCTTTCTTGTAGGAAAGCTTAACGGCTCGGGAGGTAAGTTACAAGGTGACGAAACTCTTGAAGATTGTGGCAAGAGAGAAACATGGGAGGAATTCGGTGTTCAAATAAACACAATGAAGAAGTTTGGCGAAGTGTTTTTTTATGATCCCGACCTTACTCACGAATGTCATGTGTTTGTGGTAACGAGTTGGGAAGGAGAGCCATGTGAAACCGAGGAAATGAAACCATCGTGGTATCGTGTAGAGGATGTTCCGTACCAAATGATGGGGCAGGCTGACAAGTTCTGGTTGCCCTCGATTCTTGAGGGGAAGAAAATCTGCGCCTCATTCTACTACGAGGACTCGGATGATTTGGAGAAGTTGACGAGAAAGGTTATGCGGTTTGTTGATAGCTTTTAGACGCTTTCAGTGCTGGTTGTAGGACTTATTTTTACAACCAACATCTTTTTTTCTAAAGTAAACTTCCACTTCCGAAGTGGAAGAGTTTTGGGTTGATAAATCAATATTCACCATCTTTTTCTTTGTCATTGTGGACAAACTAACAATATGCTATATTGCAATAAGTCTTCGGTAGATTAACCTCTTTACCTTTGTTTAACCTTCCGCAGAAACTAAATCATAATGCAATACAACCGTAGCCGTTATCGGCGTTTTAGCGCTAAAAATTATCGTGGCAGTGTTAATCGTGGAAAATTTTCCAAATACGATCTGCTTCGTCAAATAGAAATTTCCAATAGAACTATTTCTGCTGTTGCGCCTAAAATTTGTGAGATTAAGAACCCTTTTAACTTGTTAAATCTAGACTCCATCCTAAAAATGAATGTTGTCAATAAAGGCTACCGTACACCAACAGAAATTCAAGACCAAGTGATTCCCGCGGTAATGCTAAATCGCGATGTCATTGGAATCGCTAACACCGGAACTGGAAAAACCGCTGCGTTCCTTATCCCCTTGATTAACAAAGTTTATCGCGATAGAACCGAAAAGGTTTTAATTATTACACCAACCAGAGAACTTGCTCAACAAATAAATGACGAATTTAGAGCACTATCCGCCGGAATGAGAGTATTTTCGGCTGTTTGTACTGGTGGTTCTAACATCTATCCCCAAATTAAAATGATTCGGGCAAACTCCAATTTTGTCATTGGAACACCAGGAAGGTTAAAAGATTTAATCAGGCAAAAAGTTTTAAACCTTAGTAAGTTTAATAATGTGGTACTTGACGAAACAGATCGAATGGTAGATATAGGTTTTTTGGAGGAGATAAAATACTTTATTGGACTCTTGCCACAAGATCGCCAGTCTTTATTTTTTTCGGCAACGGTATCCACCAAGGTTAAAGAGATTTTAAACGCTTTTGTTCGAAACCCCATAACAATAAGCACCAAAGTTTCCGACACCACCCAAAACATTAAACAAGAGGTTGTTCGTATTCCATCCAACAGCAACAGAATCGAGAAGCTTCATGATTTACTAATCCAAAAGGACTATTGTAAAGTTCTTGTTTTTGGGCGAACCAAGTGGGGCATAGAAAAATTGTCCAATGAACTGCTGGATCGCGGGTTTAAAGTGGGAGCAATTCATGGAGACAAAAGACAAGGACAAAGACAGCGCGTTTTAGCTCAATTTAAAAATGACGAAATTAAGATACTTCTTGCTACCGATGTGGCATCACGAGGTCTTGATATTAAAAATGTTAGCCATGTAATTAATTTTGATTTGCCTCAAACCTACGAGGATTATGTTCACAGAATTGGAAGAACGGGAAGAATAGGAAAAGCTGGCGTTGCTGTAACCTTGATTGATTAACTCTTTCCTTTTCGAGCTTGTCGATGACGCAAAGAACTTTCTAAAATCTTTTTTCGTAACCTTAGGCTTTTTGGCGTAACTTCGAGCAATTCATCATCTTCTAAAAATACCAAATACTGTTCTAGGCTAAACACCGTTGGAGGAACTAAAAATACTGTATCTTCTCCTACCGATCTGTTATTCGTGAGCTGTTTCTCTTTACAAACATTTATCTCCATGTCGGAATCCCTGCCGTTGATTCCAATAACTTGCCCCGCGTAAACTTTATCTGTGGGTACAACAAAGGTAGCTCCTTTTTCTTGGGCGGTAACAAGCCCATAGGCAACAACCTTTCCGGTGTTAGAGGCAATTAACACCCCGCTTCGCGATTTACTAATTTGACCGCTAACCTTGTCGTAACGCAAAAACACAGAACTGGCAACCGCAGTCCCTCGGGAAATGGAGAGCAAAACTCCTCTAAGACCAATAATTCCGCGAGTAGTTATTTCAAAAACCATTCTTAGGGTATTTTCCGAGATTTGCGATTGTGACAATAAAACACCTCGCCGTTTGCCAATTTCCGCTTTTATAGCGCCCTCGTACGCACTCTCTACATCCACCGTAAGTTCTTCTACAGGTTCTGATAAAACACCTTCGATCTCTTTAAAAATCACCGTGGGCTTTCCAACCTCCACCTCATAACCTTCGCGACGGAGGGTTTCGATAAAAACCGAAAGATGCAATTCCCCGCGTCCATATAAAATATAACGACCCTCTGTGTCGATTTTAAACTTCATGGCAACATTTGTTTTGAGTTCTTTCTCTATTCTCTCGAGAATTTGCCTCGCGGTAATAAATTTCCCTTCGGTTCCCTTAAAGGGAGAGGTGTTTGCTCCAATTGACATACTAATGGTGGGGTGCTCTACTTTTAATCTTGGAAGCTTCTCGGGAGATAGGGGATCGCACAAAGTATCTCCAATTTCCGCAAACTTAATTCCCGTAACGGCAATTATATCCCCAGCAACTCCTTTTGGTGTTTCTACTCTTTTTAATCCTTGGTTTAGATAGACCTTATCTATTGTGGACAAGATTGTACTTCCACCTTCGGCGATATTTACTACCTTCATCCCAGGAATTGCAACGCCACGAGAAACCCTGCCAATACAGTAAGTTCCGCAAAAACTGCTCCAGTCCAAATTGGTAATTTGCATCTGGAAAGGTTTTGCTGGATCGGCCAAGGGGGCGGGAATGTATTTTAAAATCGCTTCAAAAATAGGGGATAGATCTCCTAAATCATCAAAGTTTTCTGGTTCTTTTTCCCAAGCTTTTCCCTGTCTTCCCACCGCGTAAATTATTGGGAAATCCAAATGCTCATCGCAACTTGCTAAATCCAAAAATAAGTCGTAAATACTTTTTAAGGTTTCCTTAACTCTAGCGTTGTTCTTGTCTATTTTATTTACAATGACAATTATTTTAAGTCCTAACTCTAAAGCTTTTTTAAGAACGAATCTAGTTTGTGGCATAGTGCCTTCTTGCGCGTCAACTAAAAGCAAGGCGCCATCCGCCATATTTAAAGTTCGTTCTACTTCACCACCAAAATCAGAATGTCCCGGAGTATCGATGATATTTATTTTAGTTCCTTTGTAAATAATTGCCGTATTTTTAGCTAAAATGGTAATGCCTCTCTCGCGTTCTTGATCGAAAGAGTCCATAATGAGATCTTGGGTCATTTGAGCTTCGTTATCTCTAAAAGTATGCGATTGCTTTAACAAGCCATCAACAAGTGTGGTCTTTCCGTGATCAACATGGGCAATAATAGCGACATTTCTAATATCCATGACCGATGGATTATACTCTTAAATTAATGCTTGTGGTAGCTGACCCTTTTGAGACGAGTAAAAATTTGGTATGATACTAAAGCTTGGAGCCTAATTGTGCCGAAGTAACTCAGTGGTAGAGTAGCATCTTTCGCCTACGGCGAAATGTTCGCACTCCGTGCGAACAATTTTGTATTCCTCGACAAAGTCGAGGATATAATTTGGAGCCTAATTGTGCCGTCTTAGCTCCCGCCCGCATCGCCTAACGGCTCAGCTTTGGCGGGCAGGCAGTGGTAGAGTAGCATCTTTCGCCTACGGCGAAATGTTCGCACTCCGTGCGAACAATTTTGTGGTCCTCGCCAAAGGCGAGGACATAACTTGGAGCCACCTTTTTAAGCCACCTTAGCTCAGTGGTAGAGCAATTGTTTTGTAAACAATAGGTCATTGGTTCGAATCCAATAGGTGGCTCCAAGTTATAAACAGCGTTAGATTACTTTGTTATTTTATTATTAGTTTTAGTTTGAAAGTTTACCAACATGGCGAAAAAAACTAACCGAAAAATCTTCCATTTGATATGTATCAAATGCAAGAGGCAAAACTATATTACAAGTGCAAACAAGATCGAGCAAAAAGAAAAGCTTGAGCTTAACAAATATTGCAAGTGGTGTAAAAAAACAACAATGCATAAGGAAAGCGCAAAGTTGAAGTAGATTTTTGACGGACGGGCGTAGTTCAGCGGTAGAACGATGGTCTCCAAAACCATTAACGAGGGTTCAACTCCTTCCGCCCGTGCCACGTAATATCTTAGCGATCTGCCGACCTAAAGTCGGCAGGAGTTTAGTTTGTATTCTGATGCCTTCTTAGCTCAGTTGGCAGAGCGCATCCATGGTAAGGATGAGGTCTCCAGTTCGATCCTGGAAGAAGGCTCCAATGGTGAGTTTAATCGAACCATGCCTAAAAAATACTTAAATATCCTAAAAACCCTTGTCGCGTCTTTATTGTTCCTGTATTTCTATACAAACTCCGCAAAAAAACCAGTTCAAGCTCCAAGTCCCGTTGTTGAGTCCACTCAAAATTTACAAAAAGTGACAAGAGTGATTGATGGCGACACCATTGTCATGGAAAACGGTGACCATATTCGTCTTATTGGTATTGATGCCTCGGAAATTGAACCAGTTAAAAATCCAAAATGTTACGCCGAGGAGGCAAAACAATATTTGACAAACCTGCTAGAAAATCAAACGGTGTCGTTGGAACAAGATGTTTCGGATGAAGATAGATATAACAGAAAACTTCGTTATGTCTATAAAGATGCTCTATTTATCAATGGGGAATTGGTAAAATTAGGCTTTGCGAAACAAATTACTTATGAACCAGATGTAAAGTATGAGTCCTTACTCAAAGACCTCCAACAACAAGCTAAAAAGAACAATTTAGGTCTTTGGAAAGAATGCAAATAACTTTTAATTAGAATTTTGTTATAGTTATTAAAACTATGCATAAAGAACAACAGCTTCTACCATTTATCTCTAACGCAAAATTATTTTTAGCTGTAGAAACAGTTCTTACTAGAATAAAAAATGCTACTAAAGACGACAGAGATTTTTACAAAAACTCTGTGGATCCTTTTTCGGCAATTTTTGATGCTTCCAGTGCTGGAATTTCATTAAAAGATTGGATAGGACAAGAAAAGGCTAGGCAGCGACAAAAGACATTACAAAATGCTGTCGGAGAATTTCACGAAGTGATTATTGGTAGTGTTACTGGATGGGAAAATCTTCCTGTTGGAAAAATCATTGATGTAGAAAATATCGAAAGAAAAATTATTGCCGAAATAAAAAATAAATATAACACCACAAAAGGTTCAGATAAAAAGGGGCTGTATGATAACTTAAAATTTGCATTAAAAGGCGAATATAAAGGGTATATAGCTTATTATGTGGAAATAATACCTAAGAGTGGTGCTATTTATAATAAAACCTTTAAACCATCGGATAATAAAACCAAGGTTAACAGAAAAAGTAACAAAAATATAAGAAGGATTGATGGGAGTAGTTTTTATGAAATTGTTACTGGTGATAAAAATGCCCTAGAAGAGCTTTACAATGTGTTACCTACTGCTATCTGTAAAATACAAAATGGCAATAAATCTCACGACTACAGCTTAGAGCCTTTGTTCCACAAACTTTACAACAAAGCATTCAAAAACAATAAGTGGGTAACCCTTGCATAATGCAATGGTTATTGGTAGCATTTTTACATGCAAGATAAAACCCTCACAGTTATAGAAACCGCTACTAAAATTGGTGTGTCTTCTGACACCGTTAGAAGATGGGAAAAGAAAGGTCTCATAAAATCTAGTAGATCCCAAAATAACTATCGTCTATTTAATTTAGATGAGGTGGAAAGAGTAAATAAAAAGCAGAACGGTCTTTATACACCTACAGAATTTAAAATTCTAAAATCAGCATACAAAACAAAATATACCACCATCGAATTATTTACAGGAGCTGGTGGGACTGCATTGGGTTTAGAAAATGCAGGATTTGTTAATACTTTAATGGTAGAGATTGATAAAAACGCCGTCTCTACATTAAAAAATAATCGACCAGAATGGAATGTAGTTCAGGACGATATTAAAAATATTACATTTACAGGTAAAAATGTAGATGTTGTGGAAGGCGGTTTTCCTTGCCAAACATTTAGTTATGCAGGAAAAAAACTGGGTCTAGAGGATAAAATAAGGGGAACATTGTTTTTTGAATTTGCAAGGTGTGTAAAAGAAACAATGCCCAAAATTGCCGTTGGAGAAAATGTTAAGGGATTATTGCGACACGACAATGGAAAGACATTAAAAACAATGGTAGAGACTCTTAAAGAAACTGGTTACAAAGTAGCCTATAAAGTTGTAAGGGCACAATATTTAGATGTGGCACAAAAAAGAGAACGGCTATTAATTATTGCTGTTAGAAATGATTTAGATTTGCCAATTTTATTTCCAAAAGAAAAAGATTACATAACAGTTTTGAGAGATGCGTTAAAAGATGTTCCAAAATCTGAAGGTCAAAAATACCCCGACAAAAAAAGGAAAATTTTGGAATTAGTTCCCCCCGGTGGTTATTGGCGAGATTTGCCTTTAGAATTACAAAAGGAATATATGGGAGCCAGTTTTTATATGGAAGGAGGAAAAACGGGAATGGCTAGAAGATTATCGTGGGATGAACCAAGTCTTACTTTAACTTGTGCTCCTGCTCAAAAGCAGACAGAAAGATGTCACCCCGACGAAACTAGACCTTTAACCTATAAAGAATATGCGAGAATTCAATCATTTCCCGACGAGTGGGAATTTGCTGGTTCATTATCTTCTAAGTATAAACAAATTGGCAATGCTGTACCCGTTAATCTTGGCTATCATTTGGGACGATGTTTGATAGCAATGCTAGAAAACAAACCAGATTTTGAGACAATGGTAGAGGTTAAACCAGTAGTTACAAAAGACAACCCGTTACAGTTATTCGGAATTTCCGAATAACTCTTTTACCGATTTGGAATGTGCGCGTTTTCTACACAATGTAAACTGTTCCATTTTGGAACAGGTTAGTGGTGAACGTTTTTGAAAAAATTCGAACTCATTTCAAAGAATCGTGTTAGCTCGCCTCGCTCCGCTCGGCTCACTACTCCAGCGCGGCGACCCCACCCGCCGCGCTTCCGAAAAAGTCGGCTCGAACATTCCGCTGAAAGCGGAACAAAGAAAAACGCAAAAATTTTTAAAGAACTTTTCTATCTAAGTTTAACATACTTGACTGTTCAAAATATGCTATACTTTTTATGGAGTTACATATGGAAAACCAAACCAATATTGGTAACCAAGATACCCAACAAATCGAACAAAATCCGATTAGTCAGTCTATTAAAGCCCCAAAAAAATCGAAAATAAATTACTGGATAATTTACACAGTTCTGCTTTTGTTTATTTCACTAATAGTTGGATCGTGGTTTATTTTAAATTCTAAAAATAGAATACCTTACGATAAATTACCAGCAACAAATAATAAAAATCAGGAGGCAGATAAATTAATCCCATCTAGTTACATATTTCAAACGTTTGTCCGAGGTAATGTTTGTGCTTATCGAATTGGATCTGATCCTAATACGATAGATCCTTTCTGTAGGTATTGGCAAGTTAATCCAGCAACTAATACAATCGACGAATTACCAGTCAACCATCCATATTTCAAACAAATATATGTCCAACAGCGAAAAACAAATGAAGGCGTTCAAAGAGGTGTATGTACAGATTCAAAAGACGAAGAGGTATGTATAAAAGAAACAAGCCAGGATAATGATAATAAGTTTATATACACTGTTGATTCAAAAAATAATCTTCCTACTAGCGCATGGATACGAACTGTAGGCACAAATAATAAAGAAAAAATAGTTGATGATATTAAAAGTACAGGCTGCGAAGGGCAAATTTCGTCTTGGTCTGAAAATTCTGGAGATATACTTTTTACAACCCAATGGGATAACACACCAAAATCCCCGTCTGGGGAAATGCTGAAATCATTATGTATTTATAATTACAAAACAAACAAAATTATCTACAGAAAAATCCTTCCAGTCGATGTTTATTCATTACATACAGACGACATGATACTGGGACGCATTTTCCTTCTTAACGATCTGATTATTAATTATAGAAAAAACATTGAAGAACATTTACCAAATATTGAAAATAGTAAAATAATATATGATCAAAATGGAAAAATATTTCTAAATAACCTAATTCTTATAAAATCGGAGACGACGGATAAATTTATTTTATTTTTATATGATTTAACTAATAAAAAATTATCCTCACAAATATTTATCCCTCGGTTGCAAGGAGTTGACGAGTATAACCCACCCAAGTCTGATTCAATTGACATAGTTAAAATCTCAAATGATAGAAAACATATTATGCTTGTTTCTATTCCACAAAATAGCAGAAATACCCTGTCAATATCTACATGTTTTTATGATTTAAATATCAATAATTCAAATCTACAAAAAGTGGCATGTGGTTACCAATTCCAATTGCTATATCCTGGTATGGAAGCTTCAAACTTTGAACAATTTATTTATGCTGATTTCTTGGATTGGTACGAAATAACGAATGACACTACAATTCCTAAAGATGCCAATAAAGACGTTATGTAAGAGTGTGATGATGGCCCTCAATTCAGTCCACCCCATCCGGATTGGTGTAAAAACGGAACTATAATAGCTCCTACAAAAAAAATTAACAGAGAGAAAAACTGTTACTGTTATGGTCCACCAAGTTGTAATTTAAAATAAAATAAATCGCGCGTGCAAAAAATAATTGCCATGATTTATCAATCATGGCAAAAAAAGTCGGCTCGAACTTCTTTTTAATGAATCGGCGGCTCTCGGTGAATTTGGATTTTGCCTTTGCAGCGCTGTCTGCGGAGGCGGGCGCAGCCAGCGCTGCCCCCACTTCCGACTCGATTTCCTTTTTGGTGACCCCGGCGGGGTTCGAACCCGCGATCTTCTGGATGAAAACCAGATATCCTAGACCACTAGACGACGGGGCCACGGTATTAAACAAAATGGCTGTGCCACGTTAAATCTTGGCATCCATACGGTAGCGTAAGAATCCTCGCAAAGCTCGGATTCAACGCCACACTGTAAAACTCTATGCTCTCCCGACCTTCCGCCAGTTGGCGGAGTCGGGGATCGCTAAGATATTACGTGGTGGGTGGTACAGGACTCGAACCTGTGACCTCTTCAATGTCACTGAAGCGCTCTAACCAACTGAGCTAACCGCCCGAAGTGGAGCGAGGAACGGGACTTGAACCCGCGACCTCTTCCTTGGCAAGGAAGCGTTCTACCACTGAACTACCCTCGCA
>Ga0180007_10005963_pt1 | contig 12082 bp, 12 predicted proteins | sample MM_PC_MetaG_FD_121122 | JGI IMG/M metagenome (GOLD analysis project Ga0180007, IMG submission 121122) | Groundwater microbial communities from the Aspo Hard Rock Laboratory (HRL) deep subsurface site, Sweden - MM_PC_MetaG | ecosystem: Environmental > Aquatic > Deep subsurface > Groundwater...
AATCAAATTTCTGGTAACTATTATCCCTGTAAATAACGATATTACCACTCCCAAAAACAAGGTTAAAGCAAAACCTCTAACTGGACCTGCGTTTACCAAAAAAGACCAATTGAGAGGATTAAAAAGAACAAAACAAGTAATAAGTGTTGAGACATTAGCGTCCCGAATGGAGTCCCACGCGCGCCCAAATCCTAGTTCCATAGAAAGACCAAGAGGTTTTCCAAGCCGTCTTTCTTCTTTTATTCTTTCAAATATTAAGATATTGCTGTCCACGGCCATACCTATTGAAAGGATAAACCCCGCCAACCCCGGCAAAGTTAAAACAACGGGAATTAGTTTGTATATCGCCAAAGTAATTAAACTATAAATAAATAAAGCCATGACAGCCAGAATACCAAGTTTCCCGTACATTCCTATCATAAAAACGGCCACCAAAAAAAGCCCCACTCCTCCCGCAATCAAACTTCTTTTTACGGAATCCGCTCCCAAGGTAGCGCCGATATTTCTTTGTTCAATCACTTTTACCGAAACAGGTAGAGCCCCTGCGTTAAGTTGAATTACATACGATTTCGCTTCGTCTAATGTAAATTTTCCGGATATTATCGCGCTTCCGTCAGTTATTACCGCTTGCACCGTGGGCGCGGTTAAAAGGGAGTTGTCTAAAAATATAGCGAGCGGTTTTTGCAGATTTTTTTTGGTTATTTCTCCAAATTTTTCCGCCCCGCTTTGCGTAAATTCAAGCCCAACTTCGGGTTCATTGGTTTGCTGATTAAACGAAACAAGAGCCTTTTTAAGGTCTCCCCCGGATAAATCCGTATCCACAAAATCGGCAATGGCGGCAGTTTGCAGGTCTTTTCCCTCAACCAGTTCTCTAAAATTAAGTTTAGCGGTGGTTCCGATAAGGCTTATGGCGTCTTGAGTGTTATATATGCCGGGAAGTTCCACAAGTATTCTATAGGAGTCTCCAATTTTAGCGGTTTGAACGGTGGGTTCTGAAACGCCGTATAAATTAACTCTTCTTTCTATAACTTTTTTTGCGGCGTCTATAGCGGAAACTCTATCCTCTTTGGCAATGTTTTCCATATCCGCCTGCAAAACAACATGAACGCCTCCCGCTAAATCAAGCCCCTTTCTAATGTTTAAATCCCGTTTAAATTTTCCATTTAGAATATCAATGGAGTACCCCCCAATTTCGGTATCGCGAATTCGTATTTTTGGAATATCAATTAGAAGCGTGATAATTGTTATTGCCAATATAAAAAGTCCTAGTGACCTTGTTTTGTTCATAGCGGGATTATTTTACCAAACAGAATTTAGATTCGTCTCCCACAAGTACGACCCTTCCTTGCAGAAGTATGTTTAAAATAAAGGGATCTCTTCGGGCTTTTTTAAAATCAAACTCGTCTTCTCCCAGCACCGTGTAATTTATTTCATGCCCTAAATCTTTTTCGGATTTTTTAACGAGTTCTTGCAAATACTTTATGTCCACAGCCCCTACCAAAAGAAGGTCCACTTCGTTTGGAGTGGCAATCCTTCCCTGCGCAAATTCGGTGGATAAAAGGGCAAATTTAACTTTTCCAAGCTCCGCAAGGTTTTTAACAATAAGACCTCCCAACCCCACTTCTTTATTTACAAAAGATAATATCTCGCTAAAAGAGGAATAATCGGTTCTAACGGAGTAAAAAATTTTGTTAGTCTTGGGTTCTTTTTTGAGCATCCCGCATTTTTGCAAGCGGTCTAATTCCCTTCTTACCGCATTTATTTCCGTGCCTACTCTTCGGGCAAGTTCTCTTATATGCAAGGGAGTATGCAGATTTTTATAGAGTTCCAAAATTATTTTAGTTCTCACTTCGGAGGTGATTATATCTTTGAGCATTTTGGTTACCCTTCATTGTGTAACGAAACTCAACGAGTCGGCGCTTTTAGTGGGGATGATTTCAACCCAAATCTGACCGCGATTAAATTCCATTTCTTTTCCGCTTTCATCATAAAAAAATGTTCTTTCTCTAATGGACGATTTAGACCAAGTGGCGTTTATAACCTTTCCGTCCATAAATATTTTTGCGGTACCCGACCCAACAATATCGTATAAAAGATGGTTCTTTTTATCCTCTGCGGAAGTCTCTTTCGTAAATTGAACCACAACATCTTTGGCGACAATATCCTTTTGATTTTCCGCGTCAATAAATTTCACCCCGCCTTGATATCTTGTATATTCATTGGTGTCTTTGTTGTATTTCCACACCACCTCAAAATTAGGTTCTTCCCAAAAATTAAATTTAATATCGGTAACAAAGCCTCTGCCAGAGGGAGAGGAATCGTCCTTAAATTTCCAAGTTTCAAACTTAATAAATTTTGTCCAGCCTTCTTCAGGATACTTGTTTGGCGCTTCTTTCCACAACGCGGGTGTTCCGGTATATCCCGTGTGTTCTAAAGCCACATCTCTGCTAGTGTCTCGGTAATAGGCAGTGTCGCCTAGCCACATTTGGTCTAGGCTAGCAAGACCTACATCATTTATATGCTGATACGCGTCCGCTTTGGGGTTTGTTTCAGAGTAGTCTTTAGTGCCATCGGGAAATGTTGGCGCGTAAGCTCCGCCCCAATGCGCGTACCAGGAAAAATATTCTGCCGCTAAATCAATAAAATGAACGCGCGCCGACCTAACAGGCCCCGCCTTTTCGGCGTCTGTGGAATGAAAAATAGGCATTAGGCGAGTTATACCTCCTTCGGCAACGGCTTCGTAAACAATGTCCGCCGCAGTAAGACCAGATTGAGGCCTTGCGTCTATGTGATTATTTACCATTATCGCCAACGGACGGCGACTCATAAATTGTTCGTACTCCTCTTTGGTGTGATAAACCCCATTTATTGGGCTTGCAAATTCCTTAACGGCGTTTGGGTTGTTTGTACTGCTTTTGGAGGGTCCTTCCCCCAGAGGACTTTCTATGGAAACATTTTTATTTGCGAAGAACTTTTGGTAAACAAAAAATCCCGTGGCGGATAAAATTGCAATGGTAAAAAATACAGTTATTATTGTTAAAACAATTTTCCTAATTGGTTTTACTGGTGGGGGTTCGCTTATTTCCGCCTCTGGCGCTAAAGTGAACTCGTTTTTGTTTTCCGAAATATTTTTTTCTATTATTTCCATATTTAAAAAACTAACTTTTCTCGGCGTTCTCTAACGCCTTTCTCTCTTCTGATGATAACTCAATTTTATTATCTTTTCCAGAAGAAATTTCTTTGATGTAAGTTCTAGTGGATTCCCTGTTGTGAAGCCCAGAGATGATAAGCCCCTCATTCAACTTATTTAATATAGCCACCGCAAAGGATAAGTTCCCTCCCATAGATTTAAAAGGATTAAATTTAACCACTCCTATTTTTTGAAAAGATTTTTGAGATACTTTTTTAAGCTTTTCTAAATCTTGCGAGATTTGTATTAGGGTGTTTAAGTCCAAAGATTTTGCTATTTTTGAAAGTTTTTTAATTTTTATTAGCAAAAACCCAAAGGTTGCGGTGTTTACAATAAAAAGGATAGATAAGAGAATATAAAGAGTACCTATGTTATCCATTATGTGTATAATATCACAATAGCAAAAAATCCGAAACCAATATCAACTTTCCCAAAAAGGGACTACCCCGATTCGGGGTAGTCCCTTTTTGATACGAGATGTGCTAAAATTTTAATATGAGCAGGAAAAAGGATAAGAATTACCGCAGAAAAATAGAAGCGTTACGGGCGCAGTTGTCGTCCCAGCCTGTGGCGCATAAACCGTCCGTTTCCGTTAAAGGGGACAACATTGTTGCGCAGAGCCCTTTGCCTAAAAATCAATTGGCGGATGCTGATTACACTTCAGTTGCGGTGGTTAAAAAAGAGGTAGTTAAATCGCTTTTGTTGAGTTTAATTTGTTTTTCTATTATTTTTGCTGTTTATATTTTAGGGCGGTAAGTAAGCGCTTCGGATAAATGGTTTTGGGCAATCTCTTTTGAATTTTCCAAGTCCGCTATTGTTCTTGCCACTTTTATGATTCTAAAATACGCTCTTGCTGACAATCCCATTTGAGTTACCGCGTGTCTTAAAGTGTTTAAACATTCGTTATTTAGTTTGCAAAATTCTTTAATTTCTTTGGGTTTCATTTCCGCGTTTCCGGTAATATTTAGATTCTTAAACCTTTTAATTTGAATGTTTTTAGCTTTTTGCGTTTCTTCTCTCATTTGTTTAGATGTTTTGCCATAAACGGCTCTTTCCTCTATTAGCTTATCCGTTTCAACCGCCGGCACATCTATGTGGATATCAATTCTATCCAAAATGGGGCCGGAGATTCTTTTTTGGTAGCGAATTATTTGGTTAGGAAAGCACGAACAGCTTTTTTTGGGGTCTCCCAAAAACCCGCAGGGGCAGGGATTAAAAGCAACAACCAGCATAACGCGACTTGGGAATTTTATGGAGCCGGCGGCTCTGCTTATAGTTATAAAACCATCTTCTATTGGTTGTCGCAGAGCTTCTAAAACATGTCGTGGCAATTCCGCAAATTCATCCAAAAACAAAACACCTCGGTGAGCAAGAGAAATCTCTCCTGGCAAAAGGTTTGACGAACCTCCAACAAGACCCGCGCGGGAGGTGGTGTGATGCGGGCTTCTAAAGGGGCGAGTTTTTATAATGGACAAGTCTGGGCTTAAATTTCCGGAAATGGAATATATTTTGGTAACCTCCAAAGCTTCTTGTGGGGTAGGGTTTGGCAGAATAGAAGGAAGACATCTTGCAAGCATAGTCTTTCCCGCCCCGGGCGGACCTTTCATTGAGATATTATGTCCCCCCGCGCAGGCAACTTGCAAGGCTCGTTTAACATGTTGTTGTCCCCGAACTTCGGAAAAATCAAATTCGTAATGTACCTCTTCGGTTAATAGTTCTTCCAGATTAATGGTTTTAGCGGGATAAATAATCTTTTCGCCGGAAAAATGGTTGCAAATATCCGTAAGCGAGTTTACAGGACGTACAAAAACATCGGACACAATGCTTGCTTCTTTAACATTTAGTTGTGGCAAAAAGATATTGGCAAACTTTCTTTCCTTTGCCATTAAGGCTATGGGCAATACGGAGGAGGTGTGTCTTAGCCCACCGTCAAGGGAAAGTTCTCCTATAAACACATCTTTAGAAGGGTCAAAGAACATTTGCTTGTCGGCTAAAAGTATTCCCACGGCAATAGGAAAATCAAAGGCGGAACCTTTTTTGGGAAGGTCGGCGGGGGCTAAGTTTACGGTAATTCTTTTATCAGGAAACTTAAAACCGCAGTTTTTAATGGCGCTACGAACCCGTTCTTTTGCTTCGTCCACTTCTTTTGAAGCAAGACCTACAATAGAAAAACCGGGGAATCCTTGATGGTCAATAGACACTTCAATTTCAATAGGAAAAGGTTCCAATCCGACCACAGTGCCAGAGGTAATTTTTGCTATAGGCATAATACTATAATAGAAGCTCAAGGCTCAAATGTCAAAATTAAAAAAGAAAGCGGTGGGAACTTTGCTAATTTTCCCACCGCCGTAGCGCGCACAAAATATAAAATAATATCCCTACTCTTTTAGAATAGGATAGCTATCCGTTTCTTGTAAGCGGGTTTCTTCTGCCTCGTCCGTGGGCAGAAGGCGCCCTTCCTTACCTTGTAACCACTCAAGGAGCTTCCTCCAGTTCTCCCTGATAGAGTCCAATAATCTAGTGTCTGCGCTCATATTTTGCGCTAAAGCGAGGTGCTTCTGCCTTCTTGGTGTACGCTCGTCGTTCATTTTATTCTCTCCTCGGCGCGTGGCGCCATAAATTGTGAAGCGGATGTCTTATCCGCTATTTGCTCATTCGCCCAGTTCAATAGGGAAATAATAGCATAAAAATACCCCAAGTGTCAACTATGGGGTCTAAACAGAGGGGTAACTACTCGCAGTCATCAGCACAGCGTCATTGCGATCCGCCCTGGGCGGGGAAGCAATCCCGGTGAGATTGTTTCGTCGTTCGCCTACGGCTCTCTTCTCGCAATGACGAGAATTACCAACTATTCATTTTATTTGACTTATGTGTTAATATATATTTAGAATAATGAGCTTGAGTAACCGCATTAATTATTGGCTTTTATGGGGTTGAAAGACAGAAATGGCTCTACTGCGGGGTGCAATTAGACTAGCTTGCTAGTATCGAAAGCACTACGATGAAGGAACGCCGCCCTTCCAACTCCATAAGAGTTCGTAATTCTTCAAATAGTTTTCGTTCCTTAACCTAAAACAAGTAACAATATAATTCCTATTTTCCGCAAAACCATCGAGGGAAATTTCCTGTGCTACTTCTATGGAACAAAAATAAAGGTCCCCCTTAAGTTTCTTTACTAAACAAAATGCTCCCCTCTTACTAGCTCTATTTTTGTATATCTTATCTGGGTATTTCGTTATAGTATGAACATTTCTTATTATAAAGTCGAATTCTTCTGCGGGTTTTTTGTCGTACAGGTGTTTCAATATTTTTGTGTTTAAATATGCTCTCGAAGAATCTAGACCGCAGACTTTTTTAACCTCATTAGTAAGATTACAAACAAAAACTGTTTCTTCAAATACAGGTTGCTTGGACGCTGTGTTTTTCACACTTCCAGTATAACATTAAAGTTGTCGCAAAGACGAAGCTCCTTTTTTGAATTTCATCCTTTGTAGGTTTTGGGTTTTTTGGTACACTTCATAATAAGGAGGTGATTTTATGAGTATGCACAGCGACCAAAGGGTAGGGGTTTTTGTGGATGTTTCAAATATGTACTACAGCGCCAAAAATTTGTACGGCGCTAAGGTTGATTTTGGAAAGGTTTTGCATTCCGCTGTTTCGGGAAGAAAACTAATCAGAGCTTTTGCCTATGTTATAAAAGCGGATGTTGGGGCGGAAAAAGAGTTTTTTGACGCTTTGGAAAAAAGAGGGTTTGAAGTAAGAACCAAAGATTTGCAAGTCTTTTTTGGCGGGGCTAAAAAAGGCGATTGGGATGTGGGTATTGCTATGGACGCTATCCGTCTTGCCGACAAAGTGGATGTGATAGTTCTTGTTACCGGCGACGGCGATTTTTCAGCTTTGGTAGATTACTTAAAAAACAATAAAGGTTGCAGGGTAGAAGTGGTGGGTTTTGAAAGAACCACTTCATCAATGCTTGTTAGCGCGGCCGACCATTTTGTTAATTTGGAAGACAAACCAAACGACTTTTTGATAAAAGGTAAATGAAAAAATGAAAAAAAAAGCGGAAAGTAAAAATCTTATTAAAAGGGTGTTGTGGGTTTTTTACGCAATTGCCCTTTTTGGGGTGGTAGTGTTTTCTTTGTACCATCTTCTTTTTGCCAAAACGGTTATACCCGGAACGCGTATCAAAAACGCTAATTTAGGAAGGCTTAACTTTTCGCAGACTCTTGTGGCAATTAAAGGGCAAATCCCAAACAATCAAACTCTAAAACTTACTTACGGCGACCAAACTTTTGATATACCTTTGCAAGAAATAGGGCTTAATTATGATATTGAACAAACCGCAAAAACCGCTTTTAAAGTAGGCAGGGACGGGAATTTTTTTGAGAATTTTAAGGCAAAAGTTGCGGGTATTTTTAATCCTATTTATATCAACTATGTTTTTTCTTACGAAGACGAAGCTTTAAACGACAGACTTGATGTTATTGTCAAAAGCGTGGATACCCCGCATAGCGACGCGCGTTTTTCTTTATCCGCAAACGGCGATTTAATAATTATCCCAGAAGAAACGGGCGCGGTGATGGATAAGGAAAGTGTTAAAAGCGAAATTCTAAAAAACATTTCAAACGCCGTTTTTTTAGATTTGTCGGTAAAAACCGATGGTTACCAACCTAAATTAACGCAAGGGGACTTGGAAACGGTTCAAGCAAAAGTGGGGGAGCTTATAAACAACCTCCCGATGTTTGTTTTTGGGGAAAAGTCTTGGAAGATAACCAAAAACGATTTTTTGCTGATGGTTGTTTTTTCCAGAAAAGATGCGCAAGTTGAAATAAGCGCGGATAAAGAAAAGGTCAAAAAATTTGTTATTTCTATAGCCGAGCAAATAAATCGCCCGCCCAAATCGGAAATCTTTAAAGTTGAAGGGGAAAAGGTAGTGGATTTTCGTTTGCCAACGCCGGGGTTTGTTGTTAAAGAGCATCCCGCGGTGGAAATATTTTCTTTGGCATTGCTTGATAGTTTTATGGAAAGGCAGATTGATATTCCGGTGGAGGAGTTTATGCCTTTTTCTCAAGACAACTCGTATGGAATTAAAGAACTTATTGGCGAGGGGGTTTCCACATTTGTGGGGTCTGCCGCGGGAAGAATGTTTAATATTGAGCTTGCGGCAAAAAACTTAAATGGGATTTTAATAGCTCCCGGAGAAATTTTTTCTTTTAATAGCAATGTAGGCCCCATAGATTATGCCCACGGTTTTACTTCAGCGTATATTATAAGCAAAGGACGCACTGTTTTAGGCGAGGGTGGCGGGGTTTGCCAAGTTTCCACAACTTTTTTTAGAGCGGTATTAAATTCGGGCCTGCCTGTGATTTCCAGAACAGCGCACGCGTATAGGGTAAGTTATTATGAGCAGGATATGCCTGTTGGTTTTGACGCTACTGTTTACCAGCCCACGGTGGATTTTAAGTTTAAAAACGATACCCAAAATTATATTTTAGTGCAAAGCGAGTATATCGCGAAAGAAAGCAAACTTTATTTTAGGCTTTATGGAACTAAGGACGGGCGGGTTGTAAAAAGCTTGAACTCAAAAATACTTTCCCAAACCCCGCCTCCCGCTCCTTTATATCAAGACGACCCTTCGCTTCCTAAAGGCGTTACAAAACAGGTGGATTGGTCAGCTTGGGGAGCGGTTGTGGAGCTTAAAAGGGTGGTGGAGAAGAACGGAAAAGTATTATACGAGGATACTTTTATAAGTAATTACCAGCCTTGGAAAGCGGTTTATTTGGTGGGGACGGCGGAATAATAATCTACATTTACTATAGTAATGTTGTTGGAATCTTTGGTAAGGGTTATAGTTATAGTCTCGTTTCCCTTTTTGTAAATTGCCGGGCTTACTAATTTCCACCCGTTTTTAGTTAGCATGTTTTTGTAATAGCTTAATACTGTGGAGGGGGAGTTTGTAGTTTGTTGGGTAATAGATTCGCTATTTTTTAAGATGCTTTGACTCATTATTTGGGAGTTGGGGTATTTTAGGGCGAAGGCTATGGTTTTTTCACCGGCAACGGTTCCTTCGCTTTTAAGGGCAAGGGTTGGTTTGTAGGCTTGAAATTCCAAAAACGCAAGAATTCCAAGGAACAAGGCGATAAAAGGAAAGCTGATAATTAGTATCTTTTGAATAGCAGGTTTCATTCTAGTATAATAGTACCACTTGCCGGCCCCGTCGTCTAGCGGTTAGGACATCGCCTTCTCAAGGCGGGAATCGAGGGTTCGAATCCCTCCGGGGTCACTAAAAATATGCTATACTATATTTATGAATCAAAGCCAGTACAAACAAATCGTTTGGGATTACAATTTAAAACTGAAAGATTTCCAGCAAATTTTGGCGGGTAAGAAAAAAATGGGTTGGCTTAATCAAGAGTGGGCAATTGGACGGGTTCTAGAAAACCTCAACTATTATGAAGCAAGAAAATTAATTTCTCTAAAACAACTCGCGCAGTACTGGCCGAAAGTTAAAAAGCGTATTTATAATAAAACAATTAAAAAAGGCTATGACTTCGTTTTACACCAATACACTTTATCCACTGCAAGATAAAGTTCTAAAGTTAATATCCCCTCTCCAAACCCCGTTTTACTTAACCGGAGGTACTGCCCTCTCTCGCTTTTACTTTAACCACCGCTATTCTGAAGATTTAGACATGTTTGTAAATCAAGATACCCACTTTTCCAAGTATGTTGAAAGGATAATTTCCCAATTAACCCCCCTTAAAATTTTAGTTACCCATCGTTCGGAAAGCTATTTTTCGATAAAAGTGGATAAAATACTCAAAGTTGACTTTGTTAATGATACCGTAGGACATACTGGAAAATTCAAGAGGGTTGCCATTTTTTCCAAAATAGATAGTTTAGAGAACATATTAGCCAATAAAGTTTCGGCTCTAATTAGCCGTGAGGAGCCAAAAGACATTGTTGATTTATGGATTATTGCCAAAAATAAGAAGGTTAATTGGAAAAAAACCTTTTCTAATGTAAACACTAAAACTGTGGGCATTTTCCCTCCCGCAGTTGCTGAAAAAATAAGCGCTTTCCCCGTGGAGGAAATTAACCAAATTAAGTGGGTTAAAAGAGTTCCAGATAAAGAAATATTTAAAGCGGACTTAAACGGAATTGTCCAGCAAATTCTTGCTCTGTAACAATAATCTAGGGTTCGAACATCCCTCCGGGGGCACAAAAAACCTGTGTCCAAAATATGCTATACTATTTTCATAGAGATACATATGAAAGACCAAACCAATATTGGTAACCAAAATACCCAGCAAAACATACAAAATCCGATGAGTCAGACTGTTAAAGCCCCCAAAAAATCAAAAATAAATTACTGGATAATTTACACAGTTCCGCTTTTGTTTATTCTACTAATAGTTGGATTGTGGTTTATTTTAAATTCTAAAAATAGGATACCTTCTGATAAATTACCAGTAACAAATAATAAAAAGCAGGCGGCAGATAAATTAATCCCATCTAGTTACATATTTCAAACGTTTGTCCGAGGTAATGTTTGTGCTTATCGAATTGGGTCTGATCCTAATACAATAGATCCTTTCTGTAAGTATTGGCAAGTTAATCCAATAACTAAAATAATTGACGAATTACCAGTTAACCACCCATATTTCAAACAAATATATGCCGAACAACAAAAAGCATATGAAGGCATTCAGAGAGGGGTATGTACAGATTCAAAAAGCGAAGAGATATGTATAAAAGTAGCAAGCCAGGATAATGATAATAAGTTTTTATACACGATTGATTTTGAAAATAATCTTCCTACTAGCGCATGGATACGAACTGTAGACACGAATAATAAAGAAAAAATTATTGAGGATATTAAAAGTACAGGCTGCGAAGGACAAATTTCGTCTTGGTCTGAAAATTCAGGAGATATCCTTTTTACAACCCAATGGTATAACACACCAAAATCTCAATCTGGAGAAATGCTAAAATCACTGTGTATATATAACTATAAAACCGGTAATGTCATATATAAAAAATTGCTTCCGGTCGACACATACAATCTTCATAAAGACGATATGATAAATGGACGAGTTTATCTTGACAATATAATTATTGATTACAGAAATAACTATGAAGATAATTTACCGGTAATAGAAAATAAAGAGGTAATATACGACGAATACGGAAAATTGTTTCGAAATGGCTTAATACTTGTAAAATCAGAAACACCAGATGCTTTCTATATACAGCAATATGATATAAATACCAAAAAATTATCCTCGCAAACAATTATTTCAAGAGATCATGGAGTTGATGATAATAACCCATCTCAAAGGGACTCCCTCCGATTTGTCACTATATCGAAGGATCGAACTCATATAATATTTGAGCGTATGCCATCCAATAATCGTAATACCACATCAATGTCGTCGTGTTTCTACGATTTTGATCTTTCTTCTTCTAAAATACAAAAGATAGTCTGTAGTTATCAATTTCAAGAGTTATATCCAAATACGGAGCCTTCTAATTTTGATCAATTTATCTATGTCGATTTTTTGGATTGGTACGAAATAGCGAAGGACACTACAATTCCTATAGATGCCGATAAAGACATTATGAAAGAGTGCGAGGATTGTCCTCAATTCAGTCCATTCTACCCGGATTGGTGTAAAAATGGAATTATAGTAGCCCCTAATAAAAACATTAACAGAGAAAAAAACTGTTACTGTTATGGGCCACCAAGTTGTAATTTAAAATAAAATTAAATCGCGGGCGCAAAAAATAACGGAAGCGTTGGCGGGCGGGGACACCGCGCTGGAATAGCGGGTAGCGAAGAAGCGAGCTAAAAACTTGACTTAAAACGAGTTCGAATTTTTTCGAAAACAT
>Ga0180007_10005965_pt1 | contig 12080 bp, 10 predicted proteins | sample MM_PC_MetaG_FD_121122 | JGI IMG/M metagenome (GOLD analysis project Ga0180007, IMG submission 121122) | Groundwater microbial communities from the Aspo Hard Rock Laboratory (HRL) deep subsurface site, Sweden - MM_PC_MetaG | ecosystem: Environmental > Aquatic > Deep subsurface > Groundwater...
CTGCGTAAGAACTTCGCCGCAATGAAGCAGGAACTTATACGCGATGGCGTAAACAGAATTCGCGCGGAGTTTGGCGCGTATATGTATTATTCTTGGTGGCAGGAACGCGGTACGCACAACAAAGACGGTTCCTGGAAACTTCGCCCCCGTCCGCATATTGTACCGGCTGTTGAGAAACACTACTCGGATATCCTAAAAGCGCAGACTCAAACTATGATCATGCTTTCTCAGGCTGGTGTGAATGGTCAGAAAATGAATGCGCAACAGGAGATCATTAACTCGTGGATACGAATACTGAATGGGCCTGTTGCACAGTCTGCTCGTGGGTGGGCGCGTGCCCTTGACGTGTTTGAATTTGGAATGCACATACGCAGCATCCACGGATACGCTTCGACTAGTGGGGGATTACTTGGCCCAAGTTCTGGTGCGTTGGGTAAGATGCGCAGCAGGCGCGGTGCACTTGGGTTAAGAAAGCGCGCGCTTGCTGCTAGAGATAAAGAGTTCACGAAATTTAAGACCACACGAGATGCAATGAACATAAAGGCCAGAGAAACCAAAAAGTTTGAGCGATCTGTAGAGCGTATGCAAAGACGCAGTCAGAAGCTAGCATCACAACATGCAAAGAAGCAACTCAAAACAATTGAGAGATCCCGCAAACGGATAAAGGCACATACAGTAAAGGCTACCGGCACTAAAAAAGGCAAGCAATAATGACTGGTGACTACACACGCAGATCAAGATTTGCGAAGAGCCTAATAGACTGGCTGATTTCTGATGAAACCCTCCTGTCTCTTACGGAGCACTCTGCGGAAGATGCTCACGTGTATGTGCGTACAAGTAATGAAGCTGCCGTTCTACCAAGTTTGATTTGTGAGATTCAGCACAGTGGCGCTATGTTGAATGACTCTGACGCTGGTCCGTTTGTATCCACAGTTTTGGTTGAGTCATTTGCAAAAGATCCAGAAGCAGCAAGTAACATTATGGGAGCCGTTGAGCAGTTCTGCATGGAAGACGAAACTACGCGAGCAGATGCAGCATTTTCTGATGACGATGGCATTTCCACTGTTTCGTTGATGTTCGCATCATTACCAGAAGACGGTGTGCCTACAAGCGATGAAGACAGTGGTGTGTATATGTCCGCTGGCCAAATTAGTGTCATCTGGAAAGACACTTACACGCCAGCATAACAAGTGCTGAGAGGAGGTGAGAACAATGGCCGGTGTTAACGTAAGTGAGATCCTGGTCGGAAAGTGCACAGTGACCATAGATAGCGTAGACGTTGGGTATACGCAAGGCGGCGTCACGCTGCGTGCGCAGAAAGACAAGCTGGACGTAGAGGCGGATCAGGCTGCGGGTATCGTTAAGAAGCCTACAACGCTTGAACGAATGTTTGTGGTTTTCACGATGCTTCAGTCTTCGCTTTCTAACTTCCTGCTGGCTTTCGATGAGCCAGCAGCAGGTACAGGCGGATCAGGTACGTTAGACTTCGGATCGGCAGATCCTGCCACAATTGAGCATACAGTTGCTGTTACTGGGCCGAATGCATCAGGTGCAGGATTGCGAACGTACACGTTCTACCGCGCAGTCCGCGTGGAGAACGCAGAGACTGTTGTAGGTAACAGAGCAGCGGTTCAGCAGTTGCCGGTTACGTTGGAGTTGCTGAAGGACGCTAACGGTAAGTTCGGGTGCTACACGGACGCTTAGGCGTTCAAGTAGACGTGCAAATGAGGATGAAAAACTTTACATACTAAGTTGGAGATATAAGATGGAACAGGCAAGGCAGGATCAGATATCAGGAATATCACAAGCGTACGCTACTGCTGACTTTGATTTTGCAGGGTACTTGCTTACGCTTCATAGCACAGATGGCTCACAGCAGTTTCAAATCGCTGACCTGCTGCCGTTCCCCCGTATTGAGCGTGGGGGGCCAAGCCGTGGTTATGAGCGTTTCAGGTTTCTCATCACGCAGAAAGACGGTGATGATGAAGTTGCAGATCTTGTAGCCCACATCAAGAAGATCCACGGCCAGTACGTAAACGGCGAGGTACTGGTTGAGCCAACAGATTACATGAATAAGCGCAGACAATTGCGTACGCTGCTCGAAAACAAGCGTACTGCATCCAACGAAAGGTAGATGAAACCATGATGAATGCACGAAAGGACAATGCAGTACAACGAGTAAATGCCTCTGTGTTTGAGGATTTACTTGGCGGTGAGTTCAACGTGAGATTAGTCACGCAGCCAGATAAGGAACTACGTTGCAGACGTATTCCGTTCCTTACGGTAACGCGGATACTAAGTAACTTACTGCGAGGCACTACGTCTGAATATCAAAGAGTGCAATCACAGTTCCTGCCAAATCTGCTGGCTCTACTTCCAAGCGTTGAACAAGGACTAGCCGGATGGAAAGTGATACTTGGTGATGCAGTTCTGTACAGTAAACTCACGTCATTGCTGTCGCCTTTGCTCACAGGCATTGCTATTGAAGTTCCTGATACGTTGCGGGATCTTTTGTGTGATGTGGTTGTGGACGGTACACCGGAACTCGTGGATCGCATTGCATCTGAGGATGCGCTGGAAATTCTAACTGTTGTTGCATCTCGCATGGATACGGCGGTACTCGCACGGCAGGTGCGTGAACTTTTTTTAGGATTGAAGACGGCGATACTGACGAATTCTCAACCGCCGATGATGACGAGTACATCAAGCAGCGTAGACAGCAGCTTGCCGCAAGACGATCCAGGGTCCTAGCAGCGAGCGGGCTTGTTGATCTGCTTAGTGTACTACCGTCGCTTACGCTTGATGATCTTCGCTGGATGTCAAACGAAGCGGCGGATGCATTTATGGCAGTAGCGCGTATACGTAGATTGGAGTCTGTGTTGAACAGCGCACGTGCAGTTAATATGGCAGCGGAATCATTTGCTGACTTGGGTGGTGATATTGTGGCTTTGATCAGTGGTATTGGAGAAGACAAGATGATGCATGTAGCTAAAATGCAAGAGCAGATTGTTGCACAGAAGATGGGGCTAGGAGATCCTGTTTTAGAAAAGGATCTTGCACGCCACGGATTCATGAAGCAGGAGTAGCTCGATGGCAGGTATTACAGGAATGCAAACAGCCGGTGGCGGCGTAGTAGTGCCGTTTAGTTCTGACGGCGCTAGGTACAATGCTGGCATTGATTCGATGGAAAGCAAGACTCGTACGCTTGAAGACACACTCAAGCGCACTGGCGATACTATTGGCAGAGTGGGTATGAGGGCTTTGAAACTGGGGACTGCTCTTGCTGCACCATTAGCGCTGGCTGCTAAAGAGGCTATTGGGTTTCAAAAACACTTCGCTGAAGTAAATACGCTGATCTCTGACATGCCCACGGAGCAGTTTGACAAGTTGAAAGAAGGCGTCAAGAGCCTATCTATGGAGATAGGTGAAAATCTCACCGTTGCTACCAGGGCATTGTATCAAGCAATATCCGCGAGCGTGCCCTCTGATAACGTGCTTGCCTTCATGAAGATTGCAGGTATGACGGCTAAGGCTGGCGTATCGGATATGTTCACGGCTGTTGATGCGCTGACTACGGTGGTGAACGCATACGGAAGCCAGTTAGATAAGTTTGGTGATTACTCTGAACGCGCGCTGCACGTTTCAGATGTTTTGTTTCAAACAGTTGTACTTGGTAAAACAACCTTTGGTGAACTGGCGTCGTCCATAGGTACAGTTGCGTCTACTGCTGCGTCATTCAAGGTCTCACTTGAAGAACTCGGCGCTATGTACGTCGTTCTTACAAAACGCGGGATCAACACAGCAGAAGCCAGCACATATATTGGACGTGTTATCCAGGGATTAGAACAGCCAGCGGATGACGCTAAAGAGGCGATGGATCGCTTGGGCATTGAATATGAAAAGTTTCAAAAGAACCAGATAACTTTTCCTGAGATCATGCAACAGATCGCAGATAAGACACATGGTGCCGGTCTCGAAATTGCCAAGCTGTTTCCAGAAATGCGCGGTTTCAGGGGTGCTGTAATTCTGGCTGCTGAAGGCGGCAAGGAATACAGTGATGCACTAGAAGGCATGATAAAGTCGGGTGGACAGACGATAAAAGCCTTTGACATTATGGAGGCTACTGTAGATGCAGCTATCGACAAAATGAAAGCTACATTCCGCGTAGCTTTAGTTGAAATTGGCGATGTGCTGCTGCCAAAACTTGTTGAACAGGTTAAATACATCAAGGGGCTTCTTGATACCTTTGTAGCGTATGGCAAGGCTAGTCCCGATGCACTTTCAAGCATAGTAATTCACGTGGCGGAACTCGCTGCCGGGCTGATCGCCTTTGGTGCTGCATCTATGGTAATCGGCCACGTTGTCAAAGGGCTTGTTGGTATTGTTATTGCTGCTAAAGCGGTGCGCGTTGCTCTCGTGTGGGCATTTAGCCCCGCGATCTTTCAACCGCACATCTTAGCAATTGTTGCCGTGTCTGCTGCGCTGGCCTTGGTGATCAAAAAAGCCTATGAGACGCACACGGCCATGAAGCAGTTAGCAGACTCAAATAAGTCTGCGGCAGCTACTGCTGATAAATTTCTGGATCGTTTGGTAAGAGAGCACCAGATCACTGAAGAACAAGCAAAGAGTATACGCAGTCTGGCTACGGTTAAGGAACGCTTCGCTGCAACACAGCAAGCAGTAGTGGAAGCATCAAGAAACAAGATAGCAACTGAAATTGAAATGATTACTGGACAGATTGCTACGGAGCAGCAACTTGCGGATACACGCCAGGCAATTGTTGATAAGAACGTAAGCACCCGTACTGCTGCTATGTATGCAACAAAGCAAATTACAGAAACAGAACTGGACAATATTGCGAAGGTTTCAAGCACAGAACAGCAGGCATACGATGAACGCTTGCGTATCTTCTATGAGTTCCATGCACAAGAAGCTACTATCAACTCAAAAAGTGCTGCCCAGCAAAAAGCCCTATTAGACTTCTTAGGCGTTAAAACTGCAAGTGAGGTTCAACAACAAGAGATAGTCAACGTTGCTCGCGCAAACAGTCTTGATCTTGCTACCGCTGCTTTCGTTGTGCAAAACAATCTTACTGCTGATCAGATCGCAATGGTACAGCAGGGTGCGATGGCGGAAGTTTATGCGACGCAAGCGAAAGACGCCGCACGCAAACAGGATGTAGTAAATCAGGAGGATGCACTATCTGAGACAGTGGTGAATTGGGGAAAATACCTTGATCTACTTGATCAGGCATACACCGAAATGGCAGATCGAGAGGCTGTTCTACAATCTGCAATTAAACAGCAGATCGCAGAGACCGGCGCTGCCGAAAAGGGTACTACCTCAGCGTTGATTGCGCTGCACAGAACAATGCGTGGTATGGCTGAGGAACGGCTTGGCGTGGAAGCAAAAGTAGGCAACAGCGTAATAACGCGCCTACTTACCGAAGCCGGACTTGCTCAAGAAACTGCGGATGCAACAGTTAGTGCCAACGAGGTAACAAGGCAATCCAACGAGGCATTGGCGGCATCCGGTCTTGCTGTTGTACAACAGTTACTCGCAACTAGCGATCAGTACAGCTTGCAGTATGGGAAGCTAACGGATGAACAAGCTACTGCACTTAATCTAGCTGTGGGTGGTTTAGTGACTGGCCTCACAAACATGGATGAGATCACCGGGCAGTTTCCGGTACTCCTGAAGCGTGTGGTGGAACTGCACCCAGAAGTAACAGAGACAGATGCACAACGTGTGGTGAAAGCTATTCAGGGCGCAGCAACAAATGTAGATGAGGCTACAGCACCCGTGCATGATCAATACAATCAACGCTTCGCTCTTAGTCATGCAGAAAGTCCCTCTGTTCTGGACATACTACAAAACGACATTGGTATCATGTCAGGAATTTATGAAACGCTAACCAATGTTGTTGGCAGCGCGACAAGTACGATCTACGGCATGTGGCAAGATCTATCAAACAGCCTTGTCGGTGGGATTTTTCAGGATATTTACAACGGCATGCAGTATCTCAATCCGTGGGCTACGCACTCGCCATCGTTGGTTTCCAGTGTGAAGACAGGCGTATCTGCAATTGAGCAATCCTGGTTGGACAGCGCTGATAAGCTTTATGAGAGCTACAAAGCAACGTATGCAAAACAGATTGCGCTTCTAAGTGAGTACTTAGCTGCTGGCAATACGCTCAATACCATGATCGCAACAAATGCACAAGGACAGATTGACTATGGAGAATCCCGTATAGATCAAGGACCAACAGGTTTTTCAGTCTCAGAGTACATTGCAATGTTGGAAGCATTGCAGAGAATCAGCAACTTGCTGGAGCAAGCGGTTGGCATCAATAAGCAGTTCCCGATGGTTCCGCTTACACCAGATCAAACGGCTGCAAATGCCAGCAATGGTTCCGGGTCTCTAGCTATTGGCGATGGTACTACTCTTAGATACAACATCGAATCTGAGGAGACAACTGATCAAAACCAAGTAGACTACGCCGATGCTGCTGTAACCTTGGCCTATGCTTTGGAACGGCAGCGCGCCGGTAAACCTGTTGAAACACCTGCGCATCATAAGAGACCTACTCTTGCTAATTGGGATTGGTCAAACTACGGTACTACTCTTAGCTACAACTTTGGACAACGTAAACGGGATTCCGATGTATTGCGCCTGCTCGAAACCGGAAACTTGTACGATACAACACCAGAGAGCATGGCACTGGACGCGCTACAGTCTCCCAGGAGACGTTTGCAGCCATTGGGTGATAGAAAGCCGCGTGTAAAACCTGAACGTGTCACCAGGACGTTTGCAGGAGGATATGGCGGCGGTATGGCCGTAGTTCCTAGTTTACTTGCTGATCCTAAGTGGTGGCATGTTACACAGGCACCGCCAACAGGCGCAGCGATAGATGCAGTAGGTGGGCAATTGTTAAGCCGAGTACTTGCAAGCAGCAAGCCGCCGAGATCACAAGACAACTACGGCGTGTTTGAAGCTGCCGGTGTGCCAGCAAGTAACAATACAATGAACATGAACATTGGGCAAGTGCGTAGTGATACACAAATCAGAGTTCTTGCACAAGCCGCTGCTGCTGAGGCTGAGATGCTGGCGTGGCGCAGACGGAGATAGTATATGGGATACAGGCCGAGAATTGTTTATGGTGAGGCACAGACAACATATGATCTGCCAATGCCGGTCATGAGTACACCAATGCGTACCGGCAGAGTGCCCACAACGTTTGAGATCCCACTTGTTGACGGCGTATTTCTGTCAAGAAGCAAGCGCGGATCGGGGCAGTTATCACTGTCTGGCATAATGACTGTGGATAATCCACAGGATACGTGGCGTGCAGGATTGGCCGCTGGTTGCATATCCAATATCTCAGCAGAAGTTGAGATAATGCAGCAAGTGCTGCTGTACAACGCGCTGCCGTTTTATCTCTACAGATACATTGCTGGTGCAACACTTGGTGGTATGGAATTCAGTGCTGCTGCAAACACACGCTACTTTCAAAACTGTGTGTGCATAGAGTTGTTTTTTGATTGGTCCAACAGAACTGTTCGGCACTTGCCGTATTCGTTCACGGTGCTGGTTCCAGATGGCGTGGAGTGGATCTATAATCCACCTGCGTAGTAGAGAGTAGTCATGGCGATCCCGTACGTAACAGCAGTCCCGACTACAGCTACCTCTTGGTTTGGTAGTTGTCGTCTCAGTGTAAGAGACGTTCGGGAACCGATCAGTAACGGTGCTGTAGCTAACTCCATTGCAATATGTGGAACGCTCTGCGTAAAACTGCTAGCAGGACAAAGTATCGCGTTTCAGAAATTCGATGGTACTGTACTGATGCGCATTATGAATGATGGCACCGTGCAGTTAACAACTGGAACTGTTATTGGGTACGATTATCCCATAGTTCACAGCGGTCCTGGTTTCTACTTTAGAGACCCTGCTGGAAACAACAGAGCAGTTATTGATGATTATGGGTTCTTCCACGTATGGGGAGACATTCTCGCACTACCGCTAGGCGATATCACGCCGGAGTTGCGCAGCGGGTATTTGCCGTCTTGGGAACTTGCTCCAGCATTAAACGTATTAGGTGGGTTCCCTCGTGTGATCTTTGGGTATGCTCTTGCTGCAAACACAGCGTCTCTTATCGTGTACAACGCAGCCAATCAAGTTGTGTTCATGATCAGTGGAAAAACTCCAGCACGTTTGTACATGAATGAAAACGCAACCATAGACGTATCTGATCGCCAGTACCGAACAACACGCTACAGGAGCGTTTAGCATGGCGTACACGTATGATCGTGCAATCTTCATTAACGGTGTGGAGTTCACGTTTCGTATTTCCGAATGCACGTTTAGCTGGGCAGATCCAGGTGGATGCAGCACTGCCAGTCTTATACTGCCCGGTTTGATGTTTGATGATTTTGGTGGCGTAAACTTTGGCGACGTGGTTAAGATCTACCACAGCAGAACTCGAACGTATGATGAGTTTGGCAATTGGACGCCGGAACTTGATACATTTGTAGATGTGGATCTTCGTTGGCAGGGTCACGTCATCGACATGGCTACGTCGTTAGAGGGTCTTACTCTTTCGTGCAGTGGGTATGCGCTGACGTATTTGAAAGAGTGGGATGCATTTGGCCGGTACGGTACAACGGCTGTTGTAACAGCACCGGCAAACGTTGCTATTGTGCAGGATGCTACAATAGGGAATGTTGGAAAAGGCGTTCACAAATACTATGTCTTCGCTGGGGATTCGCTGGGTTTCAAATATGCCGGAGTCACAGGGGAAACTGTCAATACGACAGTAGCTGAAACCGGCAGTCCCGCTGCCGTGCCGCCGATCAGAATCACAGTTTCTTGGGATGACGTTTCACTCGCTAAGCGATATCGTGTATACAAGGCATTTACAGCAGCAATGATTGCAGCGGCGGTGGGTGCTGGAAACGACACAGGTGCTGCATACACTAGATATTACTATACAGATGTTGTTGAAAATCGCTTTGTTGATGATGGGCTGTTTACGTGGACAAGTTGTTCTTACGTAGAGGCAGTGCCAACTGTGGATACGTGTGCAGCGCTTGCTGCCGTGGCTACAAAAATAGCCGATGCTATTAAAACTGTACTTAGTGGCAGAGTGCCTGCGTTGTATGATGAAACGCTTATTACAGCCGGTGCGGATCTCGATGCAGAAGATCTTAACTACGATGACAACAAGTGCTCCATTTATGAAATGCTGGAGACACTCGCCAATCTTGTTGGTGATACAACATGGGGTGTAAATGCACTAGGCAAGATCTACTTTAAGCAGAAACCTACGCTGTTTGATACGGCTGTTGAAATGGAAGCAGCCATTCTCATGACTAAGACTGTTGGTGAGCAGATCGATCCAAAAGATCTTGCAAGTGCAAACGTGTTTGATATTCTGGTCAATGTCTCACGCAGCGCGCGCAGGGATGGCATCACTGAAATCGCCACGATACTGACGCAAGATCAAAAGACTAAACTTGCAGGTAAAGCTATAGCTGCTGGCAGTGCACCTGGTGTGCACTGGTACACATCAGGAGGAAATAGGCCACAAGTGTGGAGTGTTTTCTTGGCGGGGTTGCATGCTACAGCGATGCTCTCAGTAGATCCTGAAACAGTCTTTGGTACACCTGAGTCACCAACATACGCGGATGTAGATGCATTTGAGGTAGTGTATCCTGATCTCGGCTGGCTGTATCGTTTGTGGCTAATAGACGGCAACTCAACACGCATGGTCAGAATTCTGCAAACGATCATGGTGTTGATGCAACCGACAGCGCAAAACCCTGCTGGAGGCAAGCGTGCTCGTGGAATCATAGCAGTCCCAATTGGCACAAGCAGCGAAGTGTCGAATGCTGTGTACGCCACCAACATTATGCGTGACGCTGGATCAACTGGTGGTGCGTGGAACATTACGCTTAATAGAGCACAAACAGAAATCATACCAGGAGAGAAACTGTTTGCGGTAATCGCCACTAATGGCACCAGGTACGTAATGGAGATACGCAGTGTTGACTACACGTACGAAGCGGACGCTAATGTAACTTTAACGTGTGGTGAACTGGATACGTATACGCTGGCAATGCAGCAGCATGAACGTGTCCTGCGAGAACTTGCCGCACTAAAAACACCCGATGAAGCAATACCCGGTGTTGGCAATCCTGTGATGATGGCTACACGTGCATTACTAGAGAGTGGTGATGTTGGCGAAAATGCATTGTACCCACAAGGTACGTCGCTGGGTAGAAGTGCATTGGGGACTTCTCCAATTCCCGCATCTATAGACCATGAACATGCGTTGGAAAAAGACGCCTTAAACAAGATGATAGACAAAGATGGACAAGCACTGCCGAACATGGCGCGCATGTTTCGTGCAGCAGATCTAACGGCATTAGCAGCACAAACGGGAACAACAAGAGGGCTGCGTTTTCAAGCTGGTGATTTGGCAGAAGTCTCCAGCGATCCTCCTAACAGTCTACGCAAGTACAGTAGTAGTGAATGGCTTTTACTTAGTGGTGGTGGCATTATAACTTATGCAACAGTGTCTGAAGCATTAGCAGCAGCTTCTGGTTTAACGCCGGGGCAGGCTTGTTATGTAACAGAACTGAATCGCTACTACCATTTACTTGCTAATCACACATGGCAAGCGTGGAGTTTCCTCGAATGAGTTGGACGGATTTCGGATACGGGCCGGGTGTCTACCGGAGTGGGTCTCTGCAAGCGGACACGATTCAGCTTGCCGCCATTCCTGACATTCTTGAGGATCTACGGATCGGGGTGAACGAGCGGATCGCGATCACTGACCTCGCGGATGTTGCTGCATTCGAGACCGGCGAAGGGTTGACCTATGCGGAAATCAAAGCGGCGGTTACGGCGCTCAGGACCAAGATTGAAGCATTGATCGGAACGGGGTATTGTCTAAACTCTTGGGCGGTTCCACCATCATTCTTTACTACCATTGCGGACGTTCTAGCTCTTGGTTCTTATGGCAACTCCTGGTTGACATTTGAACGCCTTCAAGATGGGCGGGTTTATGAGCAGATCCGAGAGGCGCTCGATGTGATTGTGGCTGTCGGGGTATCGGTAACAAAACTTCCTCACAATATTGCAGAAGTTTATTCTAGTTATGGTGGGGGCGGTTGGTTGACATGGCGCGGCTCCGTCCAGGCGGGAATAGTAGAAGCCATGGGTCCGCCGCCAGAACCGCCCGGCTTGCTTCTCACCGTATCAGGCACTCCGGGTCTTCGTGTGCCTCTTGCAACGTTATGTCCTTCGGCTTTAATTCAGGGTTATATGCTCTACATGGCGGATAGCGTCAACACGCCTGATAAGCTCTTGCCAATTATCACGATAGATTTGCAATCTCACACGCATGGAGATGCAACGCATTGGTACTCAGGAACCGGGACTCATGATGACGATTATTTTTATCTAAACGTGTCCCACAATTGCGCCTCTAATCCCTGGACATATTACGGCGGCGTTTCAATAACCTACGCGGCTCCCCTTGATGATGCTGTTATTCTATTTGATCGCGGTTCCACTTGGATAAAGAAACCATGAAAACTTTCACCTCGATAACGAAGACCGGCTCCGGCGCGTGGTTGCATACAAATTAGGAGATCATAAATGGCACTACTAAAACCCGCATTTGAAAAGCTCATGATCTTAGAGGGTGCTTACGTTGTGGATCATGCAGGCCCGACTAATTGGGGTGTAACTCTGCCTGTATTGAAACTCCTTGGCGACGTTGATGATGATGGTGTTCCAGATGGTGATCTAAACAGAGACGGAATAGTAGATGCTACAGACGTTTTAATCATGGAGCAGGATACAGCATACAAGGTAGTTGATACGATGTGGTGGACGCCATACAGATACGGTTGGTGCAAAGCACAAGCAGTCGCAAACAAGATTCTGGATATGTCATTCAATATGGGGCCAAAGCAAGCGCACATACTTGTGCAGCAATCGTGCAACTGCACCGCGATCTTGAAAGAGCACGGGTTGCCGCAGTTGCTAGTGGACGGTTGGCTCGGCCCAATATC
>Ga0180007_10005966_pt1 | contig 12079 bp, 2 predicted proteins | sample MM_PC_MetaG_FD_121122 | JGI IMG/M metagenome (GOLD analysis project Ga0180007, IMG submission 121122) | Groundwater microbial communities from the Aspo Hard Rock Laboratory (HRL) deep subsurface site, Sweden - MM_PC_MetaG | ecosystem: Environmental > Aquatic > Deep subsurface > Groundwater...
GCTCGGGACGGGGAATATACGGCTGAAAGCGGTTTCGTAAAAGCCGCTCTCGCGGATTACAAGGCGTTGAGTTTGGCTCTGGGGCAGGAAGCGCGGGAGTTCAACCTGAGGGGAGAGGATCTTGTCAACATGGCCCGTGGAAAGACTATGGAGATTATTGTAACTTCGTTGAACAGGCTTATAAAGCTTCTTCTCATAATGCCTGTAAATATAGAGGAGCAGCGTGAAATTTATGAACACGCGCGAGAAGTGCTGGCAAGGGCGTGATTAGGAGAGGTAAGGGCCAATAAAGCTATCAGCTATCAGCCTTCAGCTTTCAGCTAAAAAGAGGATCAAGGAGCAAAACGCGGAACGTAAGAAGGGGTGGGATGAAAGGGTCAGTTAAGTTTAAAAAAGTTTGAAATTTTGTTTTGACTTCAAAAGCGTTCCGTACTATAATGTTAATGATGGTAAAAAATTTAAAAGTCAGGTAACATCAAAAAAGTGACGCGAAACGCGAGTTGATGGTAACAAATAAAAAAACAAGTTTAGTAACGCCTAACGAACGATAGGAGAAAAAAATGTTTAACGATATCAAGAGATCTCTGTTTTTTAAGTCAATAAGCCTTTTTCTTGTCTTGAGTTTTTCATTCTACAACGTCAGTTTCGCCTCGATCGAGAAAGACGATCGCGCGCGAGCGGATTTGCCGTTAATGGTGGAAGACATCGGGATAGCCATCGATAGCGGTACGATAAAATCCAGGCATCAGACCGGTGGGGATAAGGTCATCATCCATATCCAGGATGCTCACTGTAACTATGAAGCGCAGCAAAACATTAACAGGATCCTGGAGCAGCTTTCCGCGGAATGCGGCGTGAACATGATCTCTGTGGAAGGCGCGGAGGGTATTGTGGATACGTCCTGGTTCAGGGCTTTTCCGGACGCGGAGATACGCAAGGAAGTCGCGACGTATTTCATGAAAAAAGGGGAGCTCACCGGTGCTGAATTTTTCTCCATCATTTCGGATAATTACGGCGGGACTATATTCGGGGCGGAAAGCAGAGAAGCGTACATAAAAAACCTGAAGGCGTTTACGGCGACCTACCCGTACAAACCGATGATGGAAAACTTCTTCCTGGATACACGCACTATTGCCAACAGGTTGAAAGCGATCATTTATTCGAAAAAACTTAAGGCGCTTGATCTTAAGATAAGGGCGTTTGACAGCAAAGATATCAAGCTTGGCGCGTTTGCCGCGTATCTCGACAAATGTATCCGCGAAAACAGGATAAGCCTCACCGATTACCCGGATTTCAAAAAGCTTGTCGATACCCTGGAATACGAGGGGAAAATAGATTTTGATATCGTCGACCAGGAACGCGGCCAATACATCGATTTCTTAAGCAAAAAATTATCCAAAGAGGAAATGACGGAACTTGTCACCCACAGTATCAAGTTCAAAAAAGGACACATAAAGGCCGTCGAATTTTATACCTATCTTCGGGATATCGCCAGGAAACAAACGATTCCGATGCTGCAAAAATATCCGAACCTTTTCTACTACTACATCTACACCAAGCTGTACGACGGTATTGACAACGAAAAATTGTTCAAGGAAATAAGAGAGATAGAAATAAGTCTGAAAAATAAGCTTTTCGAGGATGATACCGAGCGCGCGCTGGACAAATACGCTGAGATGCTTGATATGTACGTGAACCTGGTCAATATAGAGCTGACAAATGACGACTACGAACTCTTCGAAAAGTATATGTCAGAGTTTTCCGTCCACGATATTGTGGAATTTCTCAGCGGGCTATGCGCCGGATACAACCTGAATTACGTTATCGATACGGTCCCTGCCCAGATAAGCGAAAATATCCCGAATATGGTGGATTTCTATGAGATAGCGATGAAGAGGGATAAGGCCCTTGTCGATAACACGCTGGCGCAGATGGAAAAAGGCAAAGAGAACGTCAGCGTTCTTATAGCCGGTGGTTTTCATACCAGAGGGATGAAGGATCTACTGGCGAAGAGGGGCGTTTCGTATGTGGTTGTAATGCCCAAGATCACAAAAGACGTGGAGACACCTTACATCAAGGTGCTTACCAATCAGAGGACGTCACTCGCGGACATAATCACTGAAAGCGCCATGCCTGTCCCGGCGGCAGCGGTGTCAAAAAAAGAAGGTGTCGGGACGGCAAGGCCGGAACTTCTCTCACCGCTTTTGAGATTCGCTTCCGGTGTCAGCTGGTGGGTCGATCCGGAGAAACACGGAAAGCTTATCGAATGGTCCGATGAAATGGGGGCTATCGCGGGCGGTGAAACTTTCGCGGAAGCGGCACAACAAGCTTTTAACGACACGGTTGATATGTGTACCGAACGTTGGCTTGACGCCATCAAGAAAAGGATGACGGATAAATTCGGTGAGGAATACGCGGAAAAGGAGTGGAGTAAGTTTGTTAACGACGATATTCGTTGGGGGCTTTTGCTCAGCGTTTATTTGGGTACATATCGGGACGCGGGGGTTAAAGTCGATACATACCCAATAGTTGCCAAAGCGATAGAATCCAGATTCGCGAAATACAGGAACAGGAGGGCAAAGGGGACCGCAGGCCGCGATGGCACACCAGGCGAGCACCCTGCTCTTGCGGCGGCACGTACGAACGCACAGGCCCTGGCCGCCGACGAGATCATAGGGGAGAGCATAAGAGGGGGACGCGCGTTACCTGTTTCGAGGGAATATGATTATATCAGGCCTGGCTTCAGGTTTGTGGTGCATGAAGGCCTCGCGGATGCTCTCAGAGCCAGAGCCGCGGGTTTGGACACGGGTGTCCACCCCGGCCGTGGTGGATATGTAAGCGGGGCAAGCCGCGGGCTTTTGCAGGCGCATATCGATAAAGGGATATACGGTAGTTTGACTGAAGCTGAACGAGAAACGGTCGCCCGTCACGAATTAGCGCATCTGGATATCTTTAATGGTGATAATGGAGTGACGCTTCGAGGGGAAGCTCTCGCGACCTGGCGGGAATGGCGGGCATGGGTCGCCGCTGATCCGGACATTACCGCGGACAATATTGCCGATAAACAGGAAGATTTTGTGAACGCGTTACCGGGATGTGACGTAAGAAGCATCGAGAAGAGCCTCGCCAATATTGAGCGGGACCGCGTGCTTTCAGCGCGTTTCAAAGATATGCGTCAGCTCGGGGAGGTCCCAGCTGACAAAAAAATATGTCTTCTCTTTGCCGGCGGCGTCGGAACGCGCCTTATCGGGGTAAGTACTCCTGAAGCCCCTAAACAGATAGTCCCTATCTTTAGGGATCCGAAAACCGGAGAGCAGAAAAGTTCCTTACAGATAGGTATTGAAAGAGCTTTAGAGGCCGGCTTTTTGCCGGAAAACATTCGCATACAGACGACCGGGGCTTTATTAAGGCCGATACAGGATATTCTTGTGGGAATGAGTGTCAAGGGGCTCACGGCGGATAACGCGTATGCTGAACCCGCGTACGCTGATACTGCCGCGGCGTTTGGTTACGGTTTCGCGTGTCTTGTAAGAGAAGGTAGAGGCGATAACGCGGTTTTTGTCGGTACGGCCGATCACATAATAGACTTAGATAGCGGAGAGTTTAAGGAGACAGTGAATAACGCTCTCGATGTTGTGTATGGTAATCCACTGATAGCGACTATTGGTATAGTTCCGCTGGAGGCAAACAATGATTTCGGACACTTAGAAGTCGGGCCTGAGACTTCCATTCCCGGGATGTTCGCGCTTGCCGGGTTTGAGGAAAAACCTGAAGGCGAAAAGGCTCAGGAACTGTTTGATAGAGGCGATCTTTTTAACAGCGGCATGTTTTTGGCCACCCCGGAGACTGTTATGGAGGAATTCAAAAAAGTAGCCGAAAAAAAAGGGCTTAACCCCGACGTGGATGATTGTTATTACAGAGGCTTGAGCAGAATAATAGACGCCGCGGAAGGCAAAAAGCGTGACAGTGTCGAAAGAGAAGAATTCGTGAAATTCGCGCGATGGAAAAAAGACGGGAAATCACCTGAAAGCCCGAGGGGGGTGTCGTTCGACTATGTGATAGCCGAGCAGTCAGAGGTTATGATCACCACGCCGGGGAATTTTTACTGGAGAGATATAGGCGGATACAAGGCTATATACGAACAGTATGCCGAGCCTTCAGGTAAATATTACGCGGCAGGTAAAACAGTTGATAAAAAAGGTAATGTGGTTCTCGCGTCGGCGGAAGAAGAGGATATCGTTCGTTTCAATAATTGTGAAAAATGCCTTGTAATCATTATGGATAACGCAGATGGCGAGGGTTTTAGAGCGGATATATCTTTGAGCGGGTTGAAAAGTCAGTTGGTTGTTTATAATCCGTCAAAACGTATGACTATGGTAGCTTCACTTGATATGCCTGGCTCCGTGCTTAAAGCTTTACAGGATAAGGTACTGAATGTTAATCCTTATACCGCCCAGTTTCTTGGGCGCGGTATTCCTGAAATGGTGGATAAAAGGGGAGAAGTTTTAAATGTTGACATAGGAGCAAACGTAGAGACGCGGGCCGCAAGGACAGGCATAATAAAAGGCCTGGGCAACCGGGACGTGGTGGCCGCGTGCAATTCAGGTTTATTGCTTTTGCCCGGGACAAAAGAGGCAAGGATCGATGTGTTCCGAAGAAGCAACAGTAAAAGGATAACAATCGATGTTAGCAAAATAGATGAAAAAAACGGTATAATCCTTGATCCCTTTGTTAGAAACGTTGTTCCTGAAGATATGCGGGGAACCGATAACGAGGCTATTCAAAAAAGGGCCGAGGATATAACGGGTATTTTGACGCGCGGCGAAAAAGAATATATTACTCTGGAGGAATTTATAGAAATGTATGACGCAACTCACAGCGATTTTCCGAATGCGGAAGACCAACTGGATAACGTTTTAAGATCTGGCGCTCCTATTTACAAAACACAGATGGAGATAAACGGGAAAAAGCGGATAGTTTACAAAGCCTATCCCGCGAATAGAAGAGCCTATATGGAAAAACATTTCCCGCCTGCCGGGTTTGGAACGAGCGGGATACGTGGGGCCGATGAAAAACTTGTGGATTTTGTGATCAGTACTACAGTCGTGGGTGTTGTGGAATATCTTAAAAATCTTCCGGAGGAGAGGGGCGGAGTAAGGGAAGGGTTATTACAAGCGGCTTTTGCCGGTGACTTAAGGCCGTCTACCCCGCGCATCGCTATAGCCACAGCCGCGGCCATAAGGGCATCAGGTTTAGAACCGGTTTTTGGCGGAGAGGTTCCTTCCCAGGCCATAATGAATTATGGCCTGATGAATAACATCATAAGTTTCATGATCACGGGGAGCCATAATCCGTTTGGCCAAAACGGAGAAAAAGCCAATACAACACTTTGTGAGGTGCTTAAACATGAAGAGAAAGCGATTCTTGAAAAGATAGAGGAAGCCCGGCAAAAAGAACTGTCCAAATCATGGAAAGAAACAATGTTTACGCCTGACGGTATGTATAAAAGCGTAAAAGAAATGTCTCCTGAACAATTGCATGATTATGAACAGGCTGAAAAAGACGCGCGTACTATTAACATGCAAGTTAAAGATGCCTATGTAGCGCGTTATGTTGACGCCCTGGGCATTGATTTCCTTAAAGGTGTAGAAAGCTCATTCTGGATGCAGTCGGCCGTCGGCCGGGAGATAATACCTCGAATATGGAATAGTATGGGCGCTCGTATGAGAGGAGTGAGAAAAGCACCAGATGGAACTTTTATACCGGTTGATACAGAAAATCTGCAGCCGGCCGCCAGAAAAGAACTCAGAGATATTGCAACTGAATTGAATAGGGAAGTAGCGCGAATGCCGGATGCTGACGAAAAACTCGTGACAGTTAATTCTACGGACGGAGATTCTGACAGGCCGGTATTCTGTGACGAAACCGGCGAGTTTATCCATGGCGATAAACTTGGTGTTATGGCCTGCGTATGGCTGGCGAAAGAGGGAGTAATTAAATCGGTAGCCGTACCTATCACGTCTAACCATAAGGCTTTGGGCATCCTCAGGGATATGGGCATAAAAGTTGTCCAGACAGATGTGGGGTCGCCGTATGTGATCGGTACGGGATATGACGCGACAGAAGACCAGACAACAAGGGAACTTTTGAATGCCGGATGTGACGTGGCGTTTGAGGTCAATGGCGGATTTCTTGTATGTAAAGATCTGAGATTATCCAATGGCAATGCGCTTTCTGCTTTGCCGACAAGGTGTGGTATTATTTCACAGATATTTGCTACACGTCTGGCCAAAGATATGGGGCTTAAGATATCGGAAATGGCCGAGTTTTTCTTTGGGGCCGGCGCGAAGGCGGAGGCCGCCCGGGAATTGGGGGAAAAATTGAAGGTGAATGATGTGGTGGTGCAAAACTTCATTGGCGGAAAATATCAGGCCGAAACAATGGCCGGTCTTGTCGAGAACCTGCCGGAAAGCGGTAATATTACTCCGGGTTGTGAAATGTATGAAACTGATATGGGGAAAGGCGTGATAAAGGCTCTTACGCCGAAAGATCCCCGTATAGCCGAATTCAGATTTATTGGTGATGAAATAAAAGTAGTGAAGAAAAAGACCGTGGCCAATCTACTGGAAGGCGATGAAATCGAGGAAATGGCTTCGTCGGAAACAGCTTCTGAACTTTCAGGTATACGTGAGGCGCTAGTATCCTATTTAGGCGATATAAGCGGGCTTAGAAACATAAATATCACGGCAATAAATGTCATGAATGGCATAAGAGTGTATTTTGCTAATGGAGAGGTTGTCCATCTCAGGCCGTCAGGTAATGCCGCGCAATTCAGGATATACACATTGGCAAAGACAACGGAACGTGGCCGCGAGATGGTAGAAGACGGCACCAGAGGAAATACAGGGGTTTTAGTCAGGCTTATACAGGATTACGCCGATGGAAAACTGAGGGCATCTGTTACGGCACCCGGAAAGGCGGAAGCTGTCACCCCGGGTATTTACGCCGCGTCAATCGGCCCGGCGGTGAGAGCGGCCCGGAAAAAAGCGGCTATTGAAAAATTGGGTGAGATCATCAAGGCGGGTCAGCCTGTTCGATTTGTGCCGTTCTTGAAGACAGGCGATGACGGGTATACATGGGGCCAACCGCTTCCCGTCAGCGTTATACTCGAGATCATGGGTGCTGAGGATTTGGAAGAGAAACAGGCTTTGGCCGCGGAATACGGTATCCCTCTCAAGAGACGGCTTGCCTCCGGCGAAGAAGTAGTAGACCAGGAAATAGCGGAACGGTTGTATTCCGCTGGTGAAATCGATGTCGACGGCGTAAGGCTTCCGGTAGAAACGTTGGAGCTTTTCAGGGAAGACGTTTCGGGCCTTACCACGAAGCTGCTGGCTTCGGCGAAGGTGCTTTCACTTCAGATACACGAGTTTGACGAGATGATAGTTGCCCAAGAGGACGGTTACATATACTTAGGGCTTAAAAAAGATGTGACGCCGGAAGAATTCGTCGAGATATTAAAGGCCGGCTCTCCCGGCGATATAAAGAGGATGTTAAACAGGGTGAAGATCGCGAAAGGTGACGTGTATATCGTGCCGGCGGGTATGGTGCACGCTTACGGTGAAGTGATCGTGTATGAAATGAAGGCCGTGAGTCCCGCCGGGGATAAGCCCGGAACCATCTCGTTCTTTGACAGGCTGAAATATCTTGATGATAGCGAAATTTGGGGGCTGATCCAGAACATAGTGAAATATGCCGTTGGTTACAAAGACGCGTACCAGATATTGGTCGATAAAGGGTTTGTGCGGGAAGGTAAAGACGTGCTTACCCTGCCGGATGAAATGGACGCGATCGCGATCGCCCGGAAGATACAGGGATATGGGTTTCTCAGGCAAGTGAACCCAGGTGACTATCGGTGTAATCCTGTGGTATTACACCAGGCCGGGACAGGTACATGTGAAAGGTTGGCACAAACCGAGGACTTTGTTCTTGATCGTTATACAATAACCGAAGGGGAATCGATAGAAGTGAGTGGTGAGGCGCTCGAGAATCCGCATCCTCTAACGGTGATAGAAGGGCGGATAATGGTTAAAAGCGCGGGAGGCGAGACAGAGATCGGGCCCGAAGATGATAAAATGATGCCGCGAAACGCGGCCGGATACACCATGACGGCGGTAGGCGGCCCGGCGGTGGTTTATTTATCGTATAAACCTCAGACAACGGCGGGAACATATACTATTGTCAGGCCGTTTGCGAAAGGCGCGGAAGTTCCCGGTACAGATACGCCGGAGAAAAACCCGGACCGGGAATGGGCCGTTAACGGTGAGATAAGAGATGATTCGCGGGATGGTGTCGCGATGAGCGATATACTTACGATCAACGGAAACGAGATCCAACCTCCGGCGATCATCGGGCCTCGCGCGCACCGCCTTGTTGTTCAGGAAGGGGAAGTGCAGATAGTTTTTCCGGACGGAACCGTTACGGAAGATCGGTACGGAGAAGGATCGGTCTTAAAGATGACGGCGGAAGGATTTAGCGCCGTAGACCAGGCGGGCAAATATTCCGAGTATAAGTGGGAGCTCACGGGAACGACGGTTGAATACAGCCTCAGGAAGTCGGGCGCGAATCGCGCGATCGTTAAAGTCCTTTACGCTAACGATAGGAAAGCGGAAACCCCGGTTTATACGGCGTACCGTATGCTTGCTAAACACCAGGATGTTCTATCGAATCAGAAAGTGGGGTACATAGCCCCGAATATTCTTTTTGCCAAAGACGGGCCGAATTCAATGGACGCGGAACAGGCAGCTATTAACATAGCGCTTGGTTCAGACGACAGGGGCGACAAAAGCGCTTATAACATAAGGACTTACAATGGCTGTATCTTCAAAGATGATAAATTGAGGCTTGATCCGAATATTAACGATATCCTGAGAGCGGTTGATAATCTCCTGTCGGAAGAAAGAAAAGTCGAGCTGGCGCTTACAGAGGCGCAGATCCGCGAACTTCTTGATAAAGAAGGGGATCATTTGGAGGATGTTAGCTATGAAGATATGTCACCCTATGGCAAACTTTGGAGCCGCATAAAATCGGGAGACGTCAGTATCCAGCCTATCGCTGACTTTAAAGAAAAGGACCTATACGTGGATGGCGACATAGCCGGCGGTAAACGCCTCGGGTGGTTTTTCATGAGAGAAGCCCAGGTAGGCGCTTTTATGCAGTCCGCGTTGAAGAAGGCCGATGTCGAAGGAGCCACAACTTTCGCGCGGGATACGCGCAGGTTGATGGAAGTCTTCACCGGTAAACCGGTTACCATGCAGGACCTTTACCTCATGCTGCCTTTTAACGAAATACCCGACGGATTTACGGTCATTGATCCGCGGACAGGGAAGATGGTGCCGGTAAATCTCGTCTTGTGGGCGAACAATTTGCTGGAAAAATTATTGCTTACCATGCCGATGCGGCCGTTAATGTACCTCAGGGAGCAGCTCGAAGCCAGGCGGAAGGTGATGTATTCAGTGTAATGTACGATTGACCCTTGCGTCCTGCGGTTTGCGGTGTGCGGTTCGCGTCTTGCGGTACTCACCTGTCCCGAGCGAAGCCGAGGGATCACTCTTCACTTTTTAGGGCGAAAGATTTTTCGCCCCTACGATTCACCATTCACGATTTGCCCCTCTGTGCCTCTGTGCCTTTTTTGCCCCTTGACCCGACGTTTTAGGGCGAAAGATTTTTCGCCCCTACGATTCACCATTCACGATTTGCCCCTTGACCCTTTGTGCCTCTGTGCCTTTGTGCCTTTTTTGACCCTTGCCCCGACGTTTTAGGGCGCGGAAACCGCGCCCCTACGATTCACGATTCACCATTCACGATTCACGATTTACCCCTCTGTGCCTTTGTGCCTTTTTTGACCCTTGCCCCGACGTTTTAGGGCGCGGAAACCGCGCCCCTACGATTCACGATTCACCATTCACGATTCACGATTTACCCCTCTGTGCCTCTGTGCCTTTGTGCCTTTTTTACCCCTTGACCCGACGTTTTAGGGCGAAAGATTTTTCGCCCCTACGATTCACCATTCACGATTTGCCCCTTGACCCTTTGTGCCTCTGTGCCTTTGTGCCTTTTTTACCCTTGGCAAAAACCGCGTTTCATCATATACTACCCATCATGAATCGAGACAATTCCGCGTTAAAACACGTACTCGCTAATATTGATCTGGCACGAACGAATGTCGCCTCGGACAGGAATACGGGAATAGTCGTCCTGGTTTCCGGCGACGAGGTCAGCTGTGATTACTGGCAGAGGCGGCTTGAGCGGACGGCGTACCGCGTATTTAACTCCGGCGGCGGAACCGTTATACTTTCGCTTCAGGAGAAGCAAGACGGGAAGGCCCGGACCGGTAATTTTTTGGGGACATTACTGGCATATTCCCGCATGAAATCTGCCATGGGAAAAATCGGTGTGGATTACCGGAATTCCGTGGCCCTCATGGGGATGATCTTTGGCCGGGGAGAAAGGATGTCCCCGTTTACGCAGATCGAGGGCAATTGTAAGCCCGCGATCGCGGGAGCGGCGGCAAATTTTGATATTAACGGAACAAAGACACCCATCTCGGAGATAGAAGAGTCTCTTATGTTCTTTTCGCCGGTGGCGAAATACCTGGAGGCCCGGGGGTTCAGAGGTGTGCTGGACAAATGGGGAGACGAAACAGAAATAGCCGCGATCGATCTTGGAGCCGTTCCGGATAAGGGTGAATCACTGAACGCGCACGACATCATAAAATTTGTGTCTGTATTCAAGATCACCGAGACTCTTGCCAGGTCTCGAGATTGGGTAGTCCACGACGGAGAAAACAATATGCTTGATCAGGCCGCGCGTGGTGAAAAAGAAGTCCTGATCACCAGATTAAAAAAGCTTGGGATCAAACCGCGTACCGGAAAGGATGCCGAGGAGTATTACGCGGGGGTAAGCCTCGGGCCTGTGGCTGTATCGTATGATGTACTGGATATTGCCGCGGAAATTTTCGCGGAAGATATTAAACGCCCGGGGGTTTGCCTTGATTTCGACCCGTACCTTTTGAAGGCGTTCGCTATGCGGGGCGATCAAGCCAAATGGAAAACTGCCTTAAAAAATGATCCGGCGCTTATGATTCTGGCGGGTCCGGCCGGGATGATCCCGGATCTTTTTGACAAGGCGCGCGCCGTGCGGGAGAGTTTTAAGAAAAAACACGGACGCGAACTTAATTTAAAAACGATCGACCTGGGTAAAGATATATTTTGGATGGATATCGGCCAGCATGACCGCCTGCGGGAAAAATACATGTCTCTCAACGCGCGGAACGAGCACGGCGTCATCGCGCGAAAACTTGAAGGTATCCCGGACGCGCCTGACGGGGACGGCAACATAATCATCAATTCCGCGATCTCTCATGGTATAAGTGTGAAAGATTCAGTCATTATAAACAGCCGGGCCGAGGGGCAGGGGAGGATCGAGAGGAGTGTTATAAAAGATTCCTTCTTCCGGGACATCGATATGCGAGACGCGTTCGCGGTTTTGAGCCGCCGCACGGGTAAGACGGTCCTCAAGAAAAACAGCGGGATATACAGATCGATCGGCAGTGTTTTTGACACTCTGGTGCTGGAAGACGGCATGAGATCCGGAACGTTACTGACATCATATGGGCCAATAGACATGAGGGTTTCAGAACATACCGATCTCGGAGATAGAGACAATACATATTGCGCGCCGATTTTCGGCAACAAGATCTCGTTTCGGGAAGCGTATGATGAGATGAGCGGTATAAGTTTTGACGAGTTGGAGAGAAGGCGAAAAAACCTTCTGGCAAAAGTTGAGGGAATGGATGAGGGTGAATGGTGAATGGGAAGAGCAGAGTTAAGGGGTAAGAGTAGCAAGAAGTATCAAAGTGTCATCGCTCACTTCGTTCGCTAGTGTCAAAGTGTTAGGAAATAAGGCTTATATTCGGATGTTGTGACACTCTGACACTCTGATACTCTGATACTCTGACACTCTGACACTCTGATACTTTGATACTCTGACACTCTGACACTCTGACACTCTGACACTCTGA
>Ga0180007_10005968_pt1 | contig 12076 bp, 8 predicted proteins | sample MM_PC_MetaG_FD_121122 | JGI IMG/M metagenome (GOLD analysis project Ga0180007, IMG submission 121122) | Groundwater microbial communities from the Aspo Hard Rock Laboratory (HRL) deep subsurface site, Sweden - MM_PC_MetaG | ecosystem: Environmental > Aquatic > Deep subsurface > Groundwater...
AAGCAGCAAGCTCTGCTACTCATTCTTTTCAGGGGATGTGACGTTTGGGATAAAAAAAAGACTTGGTTGTCAGGTGAAGGGGTTTCGATCAGATTAGCAGTGAGACCTTGACACTAATAGTAGACATCCAAAGATTTTAAGATGAGGAGAGATTGGTAAATTCGATGTGGCAATCTTAAGGGTTGAATCACGGCGCTGACGCAGTCGCCGGGAACGTTGAGATCAACTTGCCCGCCTTGCATCTATTGTTGAACTTGGCGAGCTGAAAGCTAGGTGAATATCTACAAAAATCTGATGCGAGATGCGGGTCAAGTGAATAAACTGGTTCGGCGACTTTTGCCGCCGTTTTTCCTTACCCCTTTAAAGAGATTTGTTTTATATAGGTAGTTGCTTATTCTTAGCTATGTAAGAGTAATACATGTAGTTACCACGAATAGCAAAGATGAACCAATAAATTACGCCAACTACTCCCAAGGTGGCAGAAGCTCCTACAATATCAATTAATGGAGCTACCCAAACCCCTTTTGTTAACGCCCAAATTGGGCCAAAACCAAAAGCGGCCCAGTTCCACTTTCCCTTGTATGTCTCATTAGATTCAAATATTTTTCTGAATTCATCTTGGTAATATTGAGGTAAATTGGAAAAATCTGTATTAGCGGGAGAGCCATTGGCTGTATTTGACATGAAAGTTTTCAATCTTACTCCGCACTTTATACATATTTCCTGATTTGAATTTGTTTCAACCCCACATTCTTGGCAGAATTTTTTTTCATTTAAAGGTCTCACTCCGCAATTCGTACATATTTCTGCTTTCGCATTAACGTCTTTTCCGCAGTTTCGACAATATTTGGCTACTATCAATTTTACCTCCTGCACCGCTTCTCGTCGGCGTTTTAGTGCATCAAGTTTATTAATTATGAATTGTTCAACGGATTGAATTCTTAGTGCATTTTTCTGGTATCTTTTCATTGCACCATCTATAATTTTTTCTTTTTTCCAAATGCAATAAATACCAATAAGTAACAAGGGGGAAAAAAGAATAACAATAACAACAACAGGGGCTTCGGCATCAAAAATACTCGCCAGGAGCAACAGCAAACTAAATACGACACAAATCCATCCGAAAGGTACCAACGTTTTTTGGAAAATCATGAAATTATAGTCTAATATTAATGTTAGTGGTGATCTTCGCATGACTGAATTTTCCGTTATTGATTATTGATTTATAGAGTTCATTACAATATTTGGCGTATCGTGCGTGCGCAACTAAATTGCCTTCAGGTGTGCTTTTGCGTTAGGCGTGTCTTGATGCCTCTTCGCCTTTCGCAATTAATTTCTCATGCTTCTTCGTTCCCAACTCCTTGTGATGATATTCCTTGAGCGTCCTGCGGATGTAAGGGGCAATTGAATACCATTCAGCATTCGGGTCGCGTAGAGATGCCTCATGCTTGAACCAAGCCATCACAACAAAGGCAGGGGTATCTGGCAGCATTGCTTGAATTGAATCCTCTGTAATTCTATCAAGATAGCAGAGCGGAAGAACCCAACTTTTCTCTGTTGGAGTCATCCATCTGGTCGTCCGTTCGTAAAACTGCTGATAAAAACTAACGCTGCCCCCCTTTGCTTCACATAAAAGCGTGACAAGAAATGGGTATCCTTGGGACTCGTCCATAAGAGTCGATATGACTCCATCTGCGTAGCCAGCGTCAAGAAACATTTGTTGGGCAATTTTGTCAGGGAACCGTTCAAGCCGAATTTTGTCTCTGACAAGGTGAGATAAATGATGTTGAAAGGATATGTGCGCATCAGACAGGGTATCGCGGCCAAGAATGATGACTGTCGAATGGAAGTTGGCTCGCTCAAGAACTGGAAATAATGCCGTGGTCACGAAATCAATGATGGTTTTTCCTAGAATCTCGAAATCGTCAATCACTAGAAGTAGCCGGCCTAGCCCTTTAATGGGCGAGTGATTAAGTCGATAAAAATCTTTGCGCTGATAGCGATTAAGGATAGCGCATAGATCCGCAACCCACTCGTCTGCGCTCAAGCGATATAGATCCGCTTTCAATCGTTCACGATAGGTGATGCGAAGGACATCCTTTAAGGGTCCTGGCAACCAAGATGTCTTCGCGATAGCCTGCAGTGAGGCCAAAAGTTCAATTGCCTCATCAACTCTTTTGTCTACCCCCACTTTCCGTAAATAATCAAAATCTATGTAATCCTTGGTTTTGGGAATACACTTGTTGAGTACGCTTGCTCCTCGGAAAATCCACCCTGCGGCTTTCTTAACATCTTCCGGGCTAGTTGATTTTTTTAATGCTGTCTCGACGTCCTTGGAAAAAGAGGCGTGTTGCCGAGCAAGATAACGCACATGTGGAAAATAGTCATAACCTGCCTTTCCATGTGGAATCGTCCTCGGCGCAAATTTCCGGTCATAGAGCGCCATAAAATCTCCAAGGATTGAAGGGTCTGCACCATCAATCTTAACGGTCAGATAGCCCTTGGATACAGGTTTTTCATGTTCCAAAACTTGGCTTAAAAGGTATGATTTACCGATACCTCCGTAACCGGAAATCCCAAAGATATTAATCTGACCTGGTTTTGCAGGAGAATTCAGCCAGTCTAATACTGTTTTAAATTCGCTTGGGCGTGAACTGTGGATATCCATGTTTATGCATCTCTTATTGTTGACATCTCTTTGAGTTAAGCGGCACCCGAAGGCAGTCCGCTGGCTGGAGCGAAGGGTTGGGCTGCCAACTTCCACACCTTTCATGTTGTGCTTCACTTTACGATCGGCACTTTGAATATAGATCTAGGGCCGCGGATATTGTGTAAGTTGCCCCGGCAACCGCAACTAGCACCGGGGCTAATGCCACGATCCAGGGCAAACTGACGATACCGAAACTCGCACCAACTGCGGTTAAACCACCAGGTGCAACGAGCCAGGCCCACAGCATCGCGAGGCCGGCGGTAACGCGGCTTAGCTTGGCGACGTCTCGCACTGCTTCACTTGCCTGCTTGTGATTGCGATCGAGGAGATTCCATATGAATAGAATAACGAGAAGCAGAACGCATGGCAGGAACAGCACTGCGGCAAGAAGGGCTGTGGCAATCTTTTTTACAATTTTGGTGATGGAAGGGCAGTGTTCTTGGGGTTGCATAAAGACTCCTAACATTTATTGCCAGATCAATTTGACCTGGCAAGTTGATATTGAAGATGGCCCTTATGCTTCCCGCCATGTCATTAAATTGGCCCAAAGACCAGTTCAATAAAGATGCAAGAATTGACCCAATAAATTGATAGGGAAGATGATAATTACCATTGCATTTCATATCAACATGTTAGTCGTATTTTCCCATGATGAAGACATGGGATGAGGCATGTAGAAACTGGGGATATGGCTGATTTTCAGATTAATTTGGTTTTTTGCACGAAGGGTGTTTGGGCTCGGATGAGTTTTCCTATTGTATTTATCAGCACTCCATTGAGATGTGATTTGCCAAGGTTATGGTTTGGGAAACGGCATGATGTTGACATTTGTTAATGGCAATTAAAAAGTGTACCAGTTACGGGAAAATAAAAGTGTACCACTCGGAAGAAAATAAGGGGGACCAGAAGAGTCCTATACTTTTTCATTCTGTGGTCAGTTGATTATCTGTTTGTTTTTCTGTTCTCCTTGTTCTTTGATAATTGGATTTGTGATTGAGTGGCCCCGAAGCCGGTAACTGTGGCCTTTGATGTTGACAACTTTACAGTGATGAAGTAGTCGGTCGAGAATGGCGGTTGCAATAACCGGATCACCGAACAACTCCTGCCAGTCGCCGAAGCTCTTATTCGAGGTAATGATAGTCGAGCTTCTTTCGTATCGATGCGAGACAAACTGGAAGAAAAGGTAGGCCTCCTGAGGTGCAACGGAGAGATAACCAACCTCATCCACGACCACCAGGCTTGAGTTCAGATAGGCTTTGTGGCGTGATTGCCCGCCTTCCTTCAATTTCCTGATCAGCGTTTCCATGGTGGTGAAATAAACTTTGAAGCCATGGAAACAGGCCTTGATGGCAAGGGAAATGGCCAGGTGGGTCTTACCCACTCCCGGTGGGCCCAGAAAGACCACGTTTTCGTGTTTGGGGATAAAGGTGAGATCAAACAGCTCCATCACCATTTTCTTGTCCAGATGAGGATGGAAAGAGAAGTCATACTCTTCAATGGTCTTGGCGCTGGGAAGCCCTGCGGTTTTCATGGCGGTCTGGATCCGCCTCTTCTCTTTGGCGGCGACTTCCTCTTCCAGCAGATGATCAAGAAAGGCCAGATAGGAACTCTTGTTTGCTTCCGCTTCTTGGGAGATAGCGTCCAGCATCTCGGCCGCCCGGCTCAGTTTGAGGCGTTGCAAATTATCCATGAGGCGTTCAGCGGTCAGTTGGTCCATGACACACCTCCTTGGGCAAATCGGTCATATTCGGCAAGGGGCCGATGTTCGACCTGAGGGAAGAGGCTACCGGTGATCAAGCCTCTGGTGGCTTTGCCTTTATCTTTGCCATACTTGCGCCCCAGCTGCTCTTTGTCTCGCTTAAGCTGTTCATAGAACAGACGGCTGCCAACCTGATTGTGTTTGCTCTCCGGCTCCTGATAGCTGACCAGAAAATCATGGTCATGGAAGAAGCGGATCATGCCGTTTTTTATCTTCAGCAGAACCATTCTGCCCACGACATGATGAGGAAGCAGATAGCGGTTTGCGTTGTAGGAAACCTGGCAATCCTTGTAGACCTTGCGGTATACCTTGATCGAGGTGTCATAATCAGACGGAGGGAGTTTGCCGAGTTTGGCGATTTCCTGCTGCCAGCGGTCACGAACCGGCTGCCGGTGGGTTCCATGGATGCGTTGATTGGCGGTTTCATCAAGCCAGCGGCGGATGTCTCGGTTAAGAGTTTCCAGTAAATTAAACCGATATCCACGCCAGAACCGTTCCCGGATATAATCCATGGGGCGCTCCACCTTCCCCTTGACCCAAGGGCTATAAGGCGGGCATGGTTTCGGGCTAAAGCCGTAATGGTTGGCAAAGTGGAGAAACTCGATATTGAAGGAGATTTTACCTTTCTGGCGGTTGACAACGACATTTTTCATGTTGTCGTATAGGATCTCGACCGGTACACCGCCCAGATAACGGAAGGCGTTGATGTGGCAGTCCATGAAAGATTCCAGGGTGCAGCGACGGACAAATTCCACATACATGCCGCGGGAAAAGCCAAGAACCATGACAAAGGCGGAGATTGTCGTTGAACTGCCGTCCTGCTCCTGGATCTGAAAATCGCCGAAGTCGACCTGGGCCTGCAGACCGGGTTCCGTTTCGAAACGAATATAGGCAAGACGGGTGTTTTGCTCTTTGATTTGACGAACGTAAGTTTTTACTGTGTCGTAACAACCTGTAAACCCGAGGTTTCGCAGGCGATCATAAATCCAGGTTGCTTTGTAGTCGTCTTCATTCAGGAGGTCCTGAATGAGTTGATGGTAGGGTTCAAGGATAGAAATTTTGCGTTTGTGTTTATTGTAGGCCGGCAGTCTGCCACCTTCAAGATGATTTTTGACGGTCTTGCGGTGGATGCCAAGTTTTTTAGCAATGGCTCTCATGCTGAAGCCCTGTCTGCGTAATGAAACAATGTCCATGAATACCTCCAATGAAATCATGGCGGCCACCTCCTTGAAAAAGAAGGTAATCACCATGGAAAACGATTTGGAGTGGTACACTTTTCATTACCATTTTTGGTATACTTTTACGTTACCAGTGACAACATTATCCTGATGATGCCGGCAAGATGATAAGGGGCCTATTTGAACATTTTAAATTCGGCCTGAATAGTAGACAGTTAAACTTTAGGACTATTTGATAAAATTAGTAAATGATGTGGCAATCTCAGGAGCTGAAAGATCAACTCTTTTAACTGCCAAAGATCAATGGGTAAAAATTCATTACCCGACTACGGCTGGGTACCTCTCTGGTGGGAACCGCCTGATGCTAACCCGTTTGCTAGAAGGTTGCCTCCCTCTCTCACCTTAAAGAGGGAAATCAGTATTACAGCCCTTCTAGGGTGTTATCCAAGCCACCGACTCTGCCGGCGTCATAACTTTATCCAACCCCCGTTGCGAATTTAAAAAAATAAATGGATCCTTAAAATCGCAATTGTGCAAGAATTTTGTCATCATCAGAAGGTATTTGATAATCAATGCAGAAGTTAACTCTTGGGCGACTGGAAGATGATGCGGCCCAACAACTCCTCGTTGGTTCAATATATTTTTCATAAATATTTTCATGCCATTCTCTTTGTTCCTGCAAGGTCATTTGCCGCTTGTATCGAAGTGTAACGCGAATCATGTTGGATTCTGGTTCGAAGATGTCTTTAGCAACAAAAACTGGATAACCGAGATTCCCATAACCGTACTTACCCATTCCTAATGGCCTAATCCTTCCCCAGTCTTGCGCCAAATCGCAATAGGCAAGCAAAAACGAAATGGGGTCTTTATCGAAACTTTGAGGACCGACAACTCGTTTAACAAGTCGAGAAACCTGATCATTGTGCAAAGCAATTGCCAATGCTACTGGATCAACCTCGTTATCATTCAGGTTATATCTAAGAAAATTTTGAACAATCAGTGAACTATACAAACCGTGATCAGGGCTCTCAACTACCAACGCTGCCATCTCAGAAAGTAATTCGGCAACAACGTCCGGAGTATCTTTGCCATAAAGTTGACAGATCCTCTTCACAACCCGTTCTAAATGATATGAATGGAAGCGCCTGCCAAGAAGAAATCCCCAATGAAACTCTATAGGGATTATAGTTTTGTTTGAGTTTTTTTTGTCTCCTGGAGATCTCAAAACTCCTTCAATGAATGCATCTAACCACCCACGCATTTTTTCAAAGGGATAACCAATATCATGGAAAATGGATGTCATAAACCAAATTTTGAGACCATTTTTATCTTCTAGAACCGATCCCCTAAGACATTCATTTCTATTCAGCACGTTTATGATGCAAAAGCCCAGAAAAAACACTTTGATCTGATGGAAAAAGTGATCGCGGTAATGTGGGATTGTATAAAGAATTTCCTCTATGCTCAAGAAACGACGTAATATGCCTATCATTTCTTCTGGTACTCGAAAAACCTTGCACATACTTTGAGCGAAAAAGATTGATAATTCTAGGACATCATCAACATCCCACTCTGAGCGCATATTTAAGCTGTTTATATATGACCTTACTAATGTGCCGATTTGCCTTTGCTGAGTAATACCATAATATCCCCCATGTTCTTTTTTTAATATTTCATTTGCTTCTTGGAGGATCAAACTGCTAAAAGCGTCACCAAATAAATCCTTTGGGTCATATCTTATTGTTCTATCGATTCTCCTCATTACTAACTGTGTAGCCACCAGAAGTGTCTCTTGAAAGGACCGATCCTTTTCCAAGAAGAGCGTAATTGGCACGTCAATGGACAAAAGTTCTGTTGTTGGAATCTGGTCATAATGGCCTGTAACAAATATTATCTGTGGAAGTTCACCAGTAGAGTAATCTCTAAGTTTGTTCAAAAAGGCCGTGCCATCTTTCTCACCACCCCCCATTACTTGGTCAAGAACTATTAGATCGAATTTTAGTGACTTGAATATCTCGAGTGCCTCCACTGCCGAAATGGCGTATCGAATCTCAACGTCCGGATGCTCCTTTCGAAGGTTGGCAACGAACCTGTTGTACTGAGTCCGATGGTCATCTACTATCAAAATTTTCATAGCGCATCATCCCCTTTTTTCCACAAGTCATGAAGAATTTCGGGAATTCTCTCATAAATATCCTTGTATTTATGCAGAATTGAGACGTCTTTTCTTGCTTGGTATTCTCTTACTCCAGACATTAACACGACCTTGGGAGCAAGTGAGTTATTCGAATCTTGAAGCCGGCAAAGGAGTTGCACACCATCTAAGGGCTCTTTGTCAAAATTGCAGTCAAGCAGTATCAAGTCAAATTCATTAAGCGCATTAGTGGCTAAATCTTTTTGATATATTGCGTCTTGCACTTGCTCATATGTGTGCTGTGTTGTCAAAGTGATACTTGGAATCAAAGCGGCCTTTCTGGATAAAAGGCTTAAAAATTCTATATCGTCATCTATCGCAATAACCTTCAGGTGACGTGGCTCATGCAGCGTGATGTCTATCCGAAAGGCCGCTCCAGTCGGTGTGATGTTTAATGGGGGGTCCAAAATCCGTAAAGTAATCCCGTTATCAGCGAAGCACCGAAACGCCACGTTCACACCCATACCGAGCCCCGCATGTTTACTTGAAGAAATGTCGAACTTCTCCTCAAATTCCTTTCTCTGTTGTTTTGTGAAGCCTGGTCCATTATCGACAAATTGAATTGTAGCTATATCGAGTGTCTTTTTGGGATCATCGGTGCAACTTGTGAGAATCCATACCGCTGGATTTGACATCCCTTTAACGGCATCTATTGAATTCTCTATGAGCATATCAAAGCCTCTTAGTACCTCTTCTATATCAACACTAGTAAAACGATCATTTTTTAAATAATCGGCGTGCAACTCGATTCCTTCTCTCTTGAGAACTCCGCATCGATCTATAACATTTCGCAAGAGTTGATTTATAGAAATTGTCGCTCTGCGTTGCGTAGAGCGCGAATCGTCAAGCACCCTTTCTCTGAGGTTATCGATTTCGACAAGAGTTCTTTGTGCAATATCTAAATACGCCATCACATTTGAATTAGAAAAACCACTGGTTATAACTGCACGGATTGCGTCTTTAACAGCATATAGTGCATTCTGAACATTGTTGCCTAGTCCATGAGTAAAAAGCCTTGCGCTTTCTCCTTTTTTAAAGAGAAATTGCTGCTGACGCCGCATCTCAAGCGCCAAAGCAATATTGGAGGCCAATACCTCAAGACCGCGCAAATCGTTGTACGTGAAATGTGACAGATTGACAGGTTTTTTATTTTCTACTTTTAGAACACCGATTGTCTTGTCACCAATTCGTAGCGGTACGCCAATCAAAGAGCAGCATTCCCAATTTTCCATTTTTGCACGTACTTGCTTATTGTGAACGCCCTTCCATCCATGTCTTTCGTCTTCAACTTCTTTACGAGTATCGTACTTAACCGGTTGGCTATTAGCCCATATACTGCCGGTCAGTCCTTCCTCCCTCTTATATGTCGCCCCTTTTCGATACCTTTCGTACCCTGCGCCAGAAACCATAACGATATAATCTGATGTTGCGTCTGAAGATTTTCTCGCATCCTCAATATACAGGGAACATGCTTCTGCATTGAAGACATCAATGCATTTCTCAACAATCCTATCGCAAAGCATTTGAAAGGTTATAATTTCTGGGCTTACTAGCATCGTAGATACGTCTCTCAGTGCATTTAGTATTAAAGTGTATGACTGCTCTGAGTATCTTTGATTTTCTATAGCCAAGGCAATTGTGCTAGCAATTGTCTCAAGCATTAGCTGATCTTCATGCGAAAAGCAGGCAGGTTCACTTGGATTTTTGTTTTCAACCTTTAGTACTCCTATTGTCCGCTTCCCAATTCTGAGTGGCACACCTATTAATGAATAACTAATCCATCCAGATACCTTGTCGAGAACAATCCGATTATGGAGTCCCTCCCACCCACGGTCAGGATCTTCGATTTGAGCCTTTGTATCTAATTTGACGCTCCTGCTAGTCTGCCATATCTTGCCAGTAAGGCCCTTGCCGCGTTGGTATTTGACGCCGATTCGATACTTTTCAAAGCCCGCTCCAGACACCATCACAATCTCGTCCGGTTCGTTGGTGGGATCAATGATGCTGTGTTGAAGATATAATGAACAAGCCTGTGCGTCAGTTGTTTCCATGGCTATTTGAACTGCTACATCATAAAGCCTGTTAGGCTCTTTGCTTTCAACTAACTTGGATGTAATTCCTTCAAATATAGCTACAAGTTTAGAATTGTCTCTATTAGGCATATCCACCTCCATTTATATGGTTTTGCCTTTCCATTGAATTCTCCAACTAACTTCATTGTAAGTGGTTGAAATTGCATATCTCACATTTTTCTATTTCTCCCGCCAATTTCGGCAACAATTGATGAAAAGTTACTCAATGATAAATCGCCGCCGTAGGCGGTGTGAGGCGCTAATAAAGAGCAGAACGATCACAATGTGTAAACATCCTTTGCCGGCTCCGGCTGGGTAAACTCTGTGAACTGCCTGGTGGGAACCAGCATGAAGTGGTGTGGTGAGGGTGGGAGAAAGACCCACCCTTACCCGATTGGGCACTCCCTGTCATACTTGCTCTGACGGACCATTTGGCATAGTTCGGCTGGATTGGCGCTTCGCAACGTCTCCGTGAATTTTTGCCAGCAACTTGCTCAGGGCAGATCGCAATTCGGGAGTGGTACCGAGTGGTGATGCTATATGCCCCAGACACATATGTTGGCAGGTGTTAAAGTAGTAGCAGCTCCCCAAACCGAAGTGACGGTAACCGAGAAGAGGAACTAATCCTGGTGCTTCCAAGAGAACACTCGATCCATCTCTTTTCTCCAGGAGTTCGAATGACGCATAGTAGGATATGGGCTTCGAGAGCAACTCCTGAGCAAAACGTTCCTTTGTGGGGGCACAGGTCAGACGCACGCCCTCATTGTACGTGTCGCGTATGTGCCGGAAAGGAAGCACCTCCTTAAACTCATACAGATACTTTGTTTCCCAACTCACCCACGAGGTGGCGAATAGGACTCCACCTGTGAGCACAAACTCACGGAGCAACTCGTAAAAACTTTCATTGCCGTACTGCGTGAAGTGTTCTCCTCGGACCAGCACCAATAAGGAGTAACTCTGAAGCAAATGCCTCTGAAGATTGTCAAGTTCGAAGGAAGCAACTGAACTAGGGAGACTCACTACATAGAAGCCCGCATCCTCTGCAATTGACCCAATGCCCGTGGCGAACTCCGTTCCATCAGACACGAGGAGACAACAATGCTTGTCAGGAATCCCTCGAAGAGCGTAAGATTGCACTACCCAATCATTGGCCGACCGGTTCATCAGTAGGGTCACCCCTTCGATTACGGCCCGGTGTTTCTCCTCAAACCCTTCAGATTCCACCTCACGATGGACACCCTGTCCTCCATAACCGATACTTCGGCTCTGGCCAGCGAGACATTACTCCCACCTTTGGATACAGCGCCCCTTATCCGAGCGCTAGAGGGACTTTAACCCTCCTGATCTATGCGCTGCCCAGCGCACACTACGAGGTAATCCGCCACTGTGCTCCGCATCGGTACTCTCATTCTTGTGGGGCCTCCACTTGAACTTCTTCCTTAACATCGGAACGACAGCTTCCCGCGTTCCATATGAAAGCCTGAGTCAGGATCACGCCATCTTTATGCCGGATGCCGCGCAGACAGTAAACAGGTGCCCTCCGCGCTTGTCCTGGAGTAGTTACCAGCCTCCAGTTTTGACATCATCTTTAGCCTTTCGACACTTCATCGAATGGTTCACTTTCGTTCGTCTTCCTGACTCCCACCTGATCCCGTCATGCGGGACCTTCTCCTCAACGCTCACCACCACGGCTCTTTACCGCAGCAGCTTGAGGTGGTTTGAAGCCTGCTCCTGCAAGCCGGCTTCGAGGGACCTTCCCTCATCTCTCATATAGTTTGGGACACGCAGTTCCCTAAAAAAAGAAAACCGCGTGCCTCTTCGCGGCACACGGCAACCCGGCTGTCTCAAAAAGACCCGCAGCTTTCCGTCCCCATCTTACGGTGGGGTTGGCTTTATCTAATTCTCCCTAACAACTCTTTATGAAGCCATTTCTTTTTTGTCAATGAGCAAATTGTCGCACATGTTTTAGGGCTATCAACACAGCGAAAGATTCGCACTGGCAACCTGTTGACTGGAATAGTATACGAAAACTTGAGATGTTCCTGAGGAGGGTAAGGACAGAACGCTCATGCAATCAATCGCCAGCTAACCAGGTTGCCGGCAATTGTTTTTTTGATGGCATTTTGATCGCTGCAGCTGCTCCGGACAAAGCGATTCTGCAAT
>Ga0180007_10005970_pt1 | contig 12073 bp, 15 predicted proteins | sample MM_PC_MetaG_FD_121122 | JGI IMG/M metagenome (GOLD analysis project Ga0180007, IMG submission 121122) | Groundwater microbial communities from the Aspo Hard Rock Laboratory (HRL) deep subsurface site, Sweden - MM_PC_MetaG | ecosystem: Environmental > Aquatic > Deep subsurface > Groundwater...
GTGCTTATGCGCTGCAGTGTAGCCATAAAGCCCTCGCCGCCGGCAATAAAACTCATGATGTCGGCAGCGGTGCTTGGGTTGGCCAGTTCTGCCAGCAGGCGTTCGGTTTCTTGCGGTCCGATCTTGTTCAGCTTGTCTACCGTACGCAGAACCTCTACGGATTTTTCGGCAATACCGGCCCGGGCCAGGAAACGGTTAAAAACACCACGGTTATTTACGTAGATTTTGGAATCAGGAACGCCCAGGGTTACCATTGCCTGCCGTATCAGTGCGACTATTTCGAAATCGGCGGCTGCGGTATCAACACCTACAGTGTCAAAATCGGCCTGTACGAATTCGCGGTAGCGGCCGCGCTGGGTGTTTTCGCCGCGCCAGACCTTGGCAATGTGGAAACGTTTAAAGGGCAGATATAGTTCGCTGTGGTGCTCGGCCATAAAACGGGCAAAGGGCACGGTCAGGTCGAAACGCATGGCTACATCACGTTTGCCATGGTCCTGAAAGTGGTATACCTGTTTCTCGGTTTCTCCGCCGCTTTTTCCGAGCAGTATCTCGGCGTACTCCAGTACCGGAGTGTCGATAGGTACAAAACCGTACAGCTTAAAAGTAGTACTCAGTTTTTCACTGAGTTGCTGACGCAGCAATTCGGCTTGCGGCAGAAAATCGCGGAAACCTTTTAATACTCTGGGTTGAATAATGTCGCTCATGAACGCTCCTTGGCTGCATGCCTCCCGCCAACAGTGCGGGATTTCGGTTTGTGTTAAATTGTAATGTCGGGGATCAGCCTTTCAGCAGTTCTGAAATTTCATCGCTGGACACATGATCGTCGCGGCCGCTCTGCTTGCCCGAATGAGCATCCAGTATACTTTCGATTTCGTTGGCTGCTCCCGTGTGCGCGTCCCTGATGGCGCGGAGTTCTTCGGCCCGCAGTTCCAGGCTCTGGCCGATAGACGAACCCGGCTTCAGAAAGGCGTCTAACGCCATGGTCATTGTAGTTGCTGTGCGGGCCAACAGAGCCAGATATTCGTTGCGGTCAGATAAATGACTGTTTCCCAGTATCATTTCGCGCACCACACGGAAGGCCCGGTCAGCCTGCAGAATTACCGAATAGACAACATCGCCGAGAATTTCGGCGTCGGCATCCAGTCTGGCAGTATCAGCCAAAAATGAAATGAGGCTGTCTATCAGATATATATCATCCTGGTAATGTATCACCTGTCCCATACTAGTATTGTATACATACAGTGCTCTCTGGTAAAGTCCCGCAGGCCGTCATTGCAATCAAGTTTCCAGTATGTCTTGATACCGCCCGCTGCTTTATGCTATAGTGCCGTGCATTGTTTTCTAATAATGCTCCTTATCCGTCCGTATGGGCGGATCATAGACCACAGGGAGGACTCATGAGACCCTACGAACTAGTTGTTATTTTTCCGACGGAGGAAGAACTCTACCGTGCCGGAAAAGAAGCTGTCGCTGCCGAGATCAAGAATCAGGGCGGCGAAGTTGTAAGCGAAGAAGAAATGGGCGATCGCCCGCTCGCGTACCCCGTTAAAAACCGCCCGCGCGGCCGTTATGTTCTGTTCAACATCAAGTTGAGCCCGGACAAGGTTATTGCCGCCGAGAAGGTGTACAAGCTCAATACCAGTGTACTTAAGTACTTGTTTGTTCGCGTAGAAGAGAAAAAATAAGGAACACGCCATGGCCGATATGAGCATCGCTATCCTGGTGGGCCGGCTTACCAGGGATGCGGAACTTAAATATACCAACAGCGGGCAGGCAATCTGCCATTTTTCACTTGCTACCAGTACGCGCCGCAAAAAAGCTGACCAGTGGGTTGATGAAGCCAGTTTCTGGGATGTCGATTTGTGGGGCAAGCAGGGGGAAACCCTGAATCAGTACCTTACCAAAGGAAAGCTGGTTGGTGTAGAAGGATCTATGCGACAGGATCGCTGGGAGCAAGACGGCCAACCCAGAATGAAAGTCGTAATCAATGCCAATTCAGTACAGCTGCTTGGCGGCGGGCAGGGCGGTGGCCAGGGTGGCGGTGGATATAACTCCTCTGCTTCCTCCGGCGACAACGGACCTTCCCAGCAGCCGGCCGGACGTGAATGGCAGGGACGCGAGCAGACCAGGGCACCAGCCCAGCAGATGCCGCCGACCGATGATTTTTCTGATGATATTCCATTCTGATTTTTAACCAAGGAGACTTCTATGTCAGATATGCGCAGTGGACGGGACGACGATTCCCGCAGAGATGACGACCGCGGCGGCCGTGGCGGTCGCAAAGGTTTCTTCCGCAAGAAGGTTTGCAAATTCTGTGCCCAGAAAGTACGGATTGACTATAAGGATGCCGACGTGCTCCGCCGTTTTATAACCGAGCGCGGAAAAATTCTGCCCCGCCGCATTACTGGTACCTGTGCCAAACATCAGCGCAGCCTGGCAATTGCCATCAAGCGCTCACGTGCTCTGGCTATGCTGCCCTTTGTTGCCAACTAAGTAAGAACCTCATACATGAACCTGACGGCAGCACAATCAAGGACCATCTATATTATCGGGATGGGACTGTTGTCTGCCGTCTTGTACTCCACCATGTTTTTCATGATGGCTTTTCTGCTGCCGGTAGTGCTGGTATTTGGCCGGCACGGTTTTCGCGGCATGCTGCAGTCTGCCGGAGTGGCCGTAGTAGCTATTTTTGTGGCTATGTTGGCGCTGGCCGGTGGTGGTGGCGGTTTGTCCGGTAGCCTACTGGCTGTTTCGCCGGCGGCAGCATTGCTGGCCGGTATTTTACTGCTGGCCTGGCCAGAGTTACCGGTGCGTAATTTTGTTAGCCGGTCCCTGCTGGCCGGTTTGCTGTCTGCGCTGATGGCCATTCCGGCTGTCTATTACATGCTGGAAAGTGCCGAGTTTTCGACATTGCTGGATTTGGTCCTGCAGCAAACAGCTGCTTATGTGCAGCTTCCACAAGGCCTGGGTGAAAGCCTGCCGGTGGTAATAAAGGAAACGATGGTCAACTTTTTTGCCGTTTCCTTTTTTCTTATTGTATTTGTCAGTGCCTGGCTTGGCACCCGTTTTATCCGTGCCGCGTTTTTGCGCGGCCTGGTACAGCCGGGAAAGGCTTTTGAGACAGTCCTGACACCCGAAGCCACTAAAAAGTTCATGGCTGTGGGCATCGCCCCACTACTGCCGGAATACCGGGTGCCAGTTTGGTATGTCTGGCTGCTGATGGCTGCCTGGTCACTTTTGCTGGCACTGCGTTTTTTTGAAATTAATTCTGTAATTGTAAGTGCCTTTGCCTGGAATACGGCATTGGCATTATCAATATGTTACGCTGTCCAAGGTCTTGCCGTGCTGTTTGTGAAAATTTTACAGACTCGCATGGCCTCTGCCGCTGGCGTCATGCTTCCGGTTTTGCTTTTGATCGTCGTCGTTGGCGGCGTGACCAGCATGATCGTGAGCGCTGCTCTGGCGCTGCTCGGTACCCTCGAGACCTGGATACCGTTTCGCATACCAAACCAAGGAGATAAACCATGAAGGTTATCCTGAACCACGATGTACCCGGACTGGGTGAACTGGGCGACGTGAAGGACGTTGCCGCAGGCTACGCCCGCAACTACCTGTTGCCGCGCGGCCTGGTAATGGCCTATACGCCTGCGGCTATTGCCGTCTTTGAAAAGCGCCGTGCCGAAATCGAAGCCCGCAAAGCCGAGAAGCGCAAGTCCAGCTCAGACATCAAAACCCGCCTCGAAGCGGAAGAAATTGTATTGGACATGCCCGCCGGACATAACGGCAAGCTCTACGGCGCTGTAACCAACGCCAGTATTGCCGATGCCCTGCATGCCAAAGGCTTTGAAATTGACCGCAAGAAGATTGAAGTTCCCGGCCGTGTGCTTAAGAGTGTCGGTAACTACAAGGCTACCATTCATCTGTATGAAAAAGATGTGGCTGTAGTACGTGTAGTGGTAAAAGGCCACGATGAGCGGCCCAAGGATGCTCCGGTTGTTCAGGCTCCGCGCGGTAAGCGCCGGCATGAGGAAATTACCGAGCAGGCCGAACAGGCTCAAACCAGCTCTGAGGCTACCGAAGCCGGCGAAACCGCCGCTGTGGATACTGCCGCTGCAGAAGAATAAGAACCACCCTAGCTATGATCCCCGGTGAACTGAAGGATAAAGTACCGCCTCACAACAGCGAGGCGGAACAAGCCTCACTGGGGGCCTTGCTGCTCGATCCGGACGCAGTACCGCATATTCTACGGTATCTGCGTCCGGACGATTATTACATAAATGCCAACCGCAACGTTTTTTCAGCTATTATCTCCCTGTTCGAAAAAGGCCAGAAAGCCGACCTGATTACCCTTGCGGACGAAATGCGCAGCCTGGGAACCCTCGATAACTCCGGCGGAGTGGCCTACATCGCCCACCTCACCGACATCGTTCCATCCAGCGCAAATGTTGAATATTATGCTAAAATAGTATCAGACTGCTCCATCCGCCGCGCTTTAATTAAAATGTCGGCCGGAATAAAGCAGGCTGCCCACAATGACTCCATCGAGACCTCGTTGATGCTCGACGAGATCCAGGAAAACATATTCAAGATCACCCAGAATAAGCAGACAGTCAATTATAAATCGGTTAAAGAAATAATACCCGAGACCATGCTGCAGATTGAAAAATTCGCCAAGAACAAATCGCCCTATACCGGACTGCCTACCGGCTACACCGATCTGGACAATATGACCAGTGGCCTGCAGGATTCCGAGCTGATAATCATTGGTGCCCGGCCAAGCGTCGGAAAAACCGCTTTCGGTCTTAATATGGCAGCTAATATGGCCCTGCGTGAAAATGTCAGCGTAGGCTTTTTCTCGGCCGAAATGTCGGACATGTCGCTCATGTACCGTATGCTGGCAAGTGAGGCCCGGGTCAGTTCCGAGAAAATTAAAAGCGGCCTGATAAAATCCAGCGATATTCAAAAATTGATGGAAGCCGCCAGTCGCATTTACGAAGCGCCCTTGTACCTGGTAGATGTCCCCAACATTAAACTGTTGGATCTGCGTTCGCTTGCCCGGCGTATGAAGAGCGAACAGAATATCCAGATTCTGTTTATTGACTATCTCGGACTTATCAGTCATGAAAATGCCGACATGCCGCGCTGGGAGCAGATTTCCAGCATCTCCCGTTCGTTAAAAGCTCTGGCCCGCGAGCTGCGTATTCCCATTGTCGCTCTGGCGCAGCTAAAGCGCGAAGCCGAAGGCAAGCAGCCGTCATTGGCCGATCTGCGCGATTCGGGCTCCATCGAACAGGATGCCGACGTAATTCTCTTCCTGCACCGCGACCGCGAAATTGACAAGCGTCAGGATGAACGGTTGCCCTACATTTCCACCGATATTTACATTTCCAAACAGCGTAACGGCCCGGTCGGCAAGTTTTCGCTGTTGTTTTTTCAAAATATTACCCGCTTCGAAAATCTTGAAAAAGAACACGCGGGGCATTAGACTGATAGCAAGAGGATAATTCATGGACCTTGAAAAAAATTATGATCTGACATTTCTGGTAAATGATACCGAGCGCATGGTTCTGGAAGAGCTGGGTCGGAGGCTGGATGAAGAAATAGCCGACGGTCTGTGCGATTGCCAGGAATGTGTACTGGATATCGCCGCATTGGCACTTAACAACCTGAAGCCGCATTATCATGCGTCGCTGCTCGGAACCATGTACGCACACGCCGCTGAATCAGGTGAGTTTGCCGAGCAGGTACAGGGCGCAGTTGATGTAGCCATCAAGAAGGTGAAGAAAAACCCTTCACACGGATAGCCGCAGTCTTGGCCACAGCCTTAGCCGGGAGCAGCTGACCTAGTTGTTATCCAGAAACGCAGCCTTCTTGTACGATTGGTACTGTCCGGAAAACAGCGCCTTAAAGGGCAATTTCTTGCTCAGCGCAGGCAAATTGCCCTGTATCTCCTGGTATTTGCTGCGGGGAATAGTCAACAGGCCGGTTTCGCCGGAAGCAAAACCGCTGATGCGGAATTGTAGCCCTTCGTCCACTACCGTGCCAAAATATACAGTAAGGTCAGATTCCGGTTCGCTTTCTTCAGCCTTGCTCTGCAGGTAGTATTTAAGCACCTCGATAGCCTTGGGTTCCAGTTCGGCTTCCACTATTTTTACCCGTTCAATGAACTCGGCAATACCGACGACGATCTCGCAGGATGTATCCACTGCCAGTTTGCCGCGGATAACGGCAATGCGCTCGTCTTCAGGGGCCACAAAAAGCGGCTTGGCAAACAGCCGGAAATTAACGGTAAGTGCCGGTTCCGGCCGAAGCGTCGTGCCGCAGCGCTCACAGCTATAGCTTAGAAAGTTGCCATCATGGATAGCCTGCAGCCATTGCGCTTCGCCATCCAGATTGATGGTTTCGGGCAGATCAAGTTCCATTACATTGTCACATTGGCATTGCAGCGACTGCTTCATTACATCCTCCTATTTGCCGGAAAAAAACAGGATATCGCCGACAGTAGTCAGCAGGAATAAAGCCAGAATCACGAACAGACCGATCAGTTGGTATCGGAATACCGTTTTTACCTGCACTGGCTTGCGCCGTATCAGTTCGATTACAAACAGAACTATCCAGCCGCCGTCCAGCACCGGAATAGGCAGCAGATTCATGATAAACAAACCGATAGACAGAATTGCCAGAAAATTGAACGACGAGGCCAGTCCGTTCTGCACGCCGGATTCAAAGCTGTCGGTGGTAACCTGCCCGACGATCCAGGTTATGCGGGCCGGGCCGGAAAGGGCAGTAAGTGGATTTACGCCTTGAAAAAGGCTTATAAGGCCTTTAAAAGTTGATGAAATGGTACTTGCCGTCTCGTTAAAGCCGTCGCCAATGGCATGGAAAACTGTAGGCGACTTGATGAGTTGGGTACTGGTCTGCCAGAGTACACCCAGCGATATAGCGTTGTCCTGGTATGAAGGTACCACATTGACTACCAGTTCCTGTCCGTCGCGCAGCAGGCTTAGAACCAGCTTGGCCGGGGTTTTTTCGCCCAGATAGCGGGATATATCCATGGTGTGCTGTACAGGCTGTCCGTCCACCGCAGTAATCAGATCGCCTGGCTTTACTCCGGCAATAAAAGCCGCCCCGTCGGCCGGCACAGCGGCGATCCGTGGTTCGATCCAGGGATAGATGCCGATACGTCCGGCACCGCTGGCAGTATCCAGTTCCGGAGTCAGCTGCAGATTCAGGCTGGAAGTACCGCGCCGGACTGAGAGCGTTATCAGCTTGCCTGCAGAAAGCGCGATGGCTTCCTGCAGGTCACTGAAACTGGCAATAGTGCGGCCGTCGATAGCTTCGATAAAGTCGCCGGATTGCAGGCCGGCCCGGCTGGCGGGCAGGGGAGCAGCCTGTGCCGAGAATTCCTCTGCCAGGATAATCCGGTTACTGAAGGTTTGCACCGAATAGCCAAAAGCCATAATGATAAAAAATACCAAAAAAGCGAAAATAACGTTGAAGATCGGCCCGCCCAGCGAAATGATAATACGCTTAAGCGGATGTGCGGCAAAGTAGGTGCCTGGTTCGCGCGGAAAGTCGGTCAGTTTTTCCTCAATGGCCTTGCGATACGAGTCTTCACCCTTCATGCGGCAGTAGCCGCCTACCGGAAAGGCTGACAGCCGGTACACCGTAGCACCTCGTTTAAAGCCCCAGATTTTTGGGCCCCAGCCAAGCGAGAATTCCTCAACCTCAACACCGAAGAGCCGGGCCATCAGAAAGTGTCCCAGCTCGTGTACGAAAACTACCAGACCCAAACCTATAAGGCCGAGCAGGATGGTGATCAATGTCATGTATGCTCCAATTTATAAAATGTCCAGAACCAACAGTGTGATAAAAAAAGGATAAACGGCGAACATGATGCTGTCGTAGGAATCCAGGAAACCGCCACGGCCGGGAATACTGGTTCCGGAGTCTTTGACGCCAAAGCTGCGCTTAATAGCCGATTCAAACAAGTCGCCAATAATACCGGTAAGACCACAGAAGAGCCCCAGCAGTAGTACTACCAGCAGCTTGTCGGTAAACTGAAACCAGAAATTACCTAGAATTGCTGCGCCAATACTGGCCGCCATGCCGGCTATAAAGCCTTCGATACTCTTGTTCGGCGAGACCTTCAGAAAACCGCGATGCCTGCCAAGAGTCATGCCGAACAGCCAGGCCGCACTGTCATTGCTGAAAACAATCAGGCAAAACCACAGCACCAGGTAACCGACATGTACCGAACTGGTAAGCATGATAAGGAGCAGCATGGCCGGGAAATATATATACCCCAGGCTGAACAGAAAAGTCTTAAGCCGTTCCAGTGCAGCCGGCAGTTTTTCCAGTGGCGTTGCAAAGGTAAGTGGCAGCAGAGCCAGCCCACCTATGCCCAAAAAGCCAAGTGCTGCAAAGCCGAAGAGTTCCAGCGCAGTCGGCTGCACCATCAAACCAGCCAGATGCAGTAGCACTCCGGGGGCTATAATGCACAGTCCAGTCAAGAAGCGTACACGCCCTACCACATTGCCATTGCTCATGATGCGGATCAATTCTAAGGCTGAGCCGGCGGAAAACAGTATAATGATAAGCGCCAATACAGCATGATTGAACATGGGCAGAAACAAAGCTGCCGAGATCAGCAGGGGCAGGGCTATCACCACCAGTAAAATCCTGAAGAGGAGGTTTTTCAATCAGTGCCTCCGAATCTGCGTTTGCGCAGACGGAAATCATCCAGAGCCTTGGAAAACTCGAGTTCATTCCAGTCTGGCCACAGGATGTCAGTAAAATATAACTCGGCGTAGGCTGCCTGCCACAACAAAAAATTGGACATGCGTACATCGCCGCCGGTACGGATTATAAAGTCAGGGTCGGGCAATTCTGGCTGGTCCAAAGCAGCACTAATTGTAGCCTCGGTAATGCTGTCAGCCGGAGTACTGCTGTCGGCGGCAAGTTTGCGCAAGGCGCGCACAAGCTCATCACGGCCGCCATAATTAATAGCCAGATTTACAGTAATGCCCTTGTTGCCGGCGGTTTCCAGCCTGGTCTCTTCGATGGCAAGCTGTACCGCTTTGGGCAGCTGAGCAAGATTGCCGGAATGCACAACCCGGACACCGTGCTCGTGGTAAAAAGCCATTTCGGCCCGCAGGCAGCCAGGAATCAGATTCATCAGAAAACCGACCTCGTCAGCGGTGCGCTTCCAGTTCTCGGTGCTGAAGGTATAGAGTGATAAAAATGGTACTTGGGCTTGTCTGGCTGCGCGCACGATGTTTTTGGCCGTTTCCAGCCCCTGACGGTGCCCTTCAGTGCGGGCCATGCCGCGCAGCTTGGCCCAGCGGCCGTTGCCATCCATGATAATGCCGATATGTTGCGGAACGCCGCCGCGCTCAGAACTTGACATGCTCAAACTTCCAGGATTTCCTTCTCTTTTTCTTCAAAAGCCTTGTTTACCTGGGCAATAAAAGAATCAGTCAGTTTCTGCAGATCATCCTCGGCCTTTTTGATGGCGTCTTCCGGAGTTCCCTGATCTTTAAGTTTTTTGAGCGCATCCACCGAGTCGCGGCGGATATTGCGGATGGAAACCCGGTATTGCTCGGCAATGGCCTTGGCATTCTTTACCAGTTCCTTGCGACGCTCTTCGGTAAGCGGCGGAATGGCAATGCGGATTACCTTGCCGTCGTTGGATGGATTTAAGCCCAGATCGGATTTAAGCAGGGCTTTTTCAATTTCGATGATAAGGGCTTTATCCCAGGGCTGAATAACGATCAGCCGGGCCTCGGGCACCGACACGGTGGCAACCTGACTTAAAGGGGATTTTTCGCCGTAGTAATCGACTCGCACCTTGTCGAAAATAGCCGGCGAGGCCCGTCCGGTGCGGATGGCCGCAAAATCATCTTTGAGTGAGGCTACCGACTTCTTCATGCGATCTTCGGTGTTTGCTTTAATGGTGTCCATGATATATCTCCTTATAAGGCAAAACGGGAGCCGCCGGCTGCCCGGGGCTCCCGCATGCGGAGTGTCGCTTACTCGCCTACGCGAATATAATTATAATCAACAACGGTAAAATTACTGCCGGTGGCCTTCTGCAGACCCTGAATAACGGCACTTACCTTCTGTTTCTCGTCTTTAACAAAGCCCTGATCCATCAGACAGATTTCGCTCATGGCCTTATTGATCTTACCCTTCAGGATGCCTTCGATGACATTGGCGGGTTTGCCCTTCATCTTCTCGTCACCTTCCATCTGCTTGGTAAAGATTTCCTGCTGCTCCTTAACCCAAGTTGCGTCTACCTTGCTTTGGTCAAGATATACCGGGTTATAAGCGGCGATATGCAGGGCAATATCGTGTACAAAGCCCTGAACTTCAGCATTCTGCAGGGCTTCGGCCTTGTCTGCGGCAGCCTTTACGATAACACCGATGCGGCCTTCGCCATGCATGTAGCTGTGCAGCAGTTCGCCGGCAGCAGCCTTTACGGCCACTACACGCTTAAGCGTGATGTTTTCTTTGATAACGCTGGCAACATCGCGAACCATGGTTTCCAGTTCTTCGTTGCTGGCAGTCCAGCCTTTTTCCAAACAGAGTGCGGCAGTGTTGTTGCCGAACTTGATAAAGTCCTCGTTACGGGCAACAAAGTCGGTTTCACAACCAAGCTCGATGGCCACGATGCTGCCGTCTTTTTCGGCCAGGAAAATACGGCCTTCGTTGGTAGCGCGGCCGGACCGTTTCTCAACACCGGCCAGACCCCATTCCTTTATCAGCTTCTCGGCCTTAACCGGATCGCCGCCGCCCTCTACCAGGGCTTTTTTGCAGTCCATCATGCCGGCGCCGGTCTTGTCGCGCAGCAGTTTTATGTCACTAGCCTTAATTTCCATTATAGTCTCCTGATCTTATTTCTCGTAATATTTGTCTTCTTCGACTGCCGGTTCTTCGGCAACCGGAGCGGCAGCCGGAGCGGCAACGGCTTCCTTGGCAACATAGGTAGACGGATCCACTTCTACTTCTTCTTCCTCTTCGGTAGCTTCGGCAGCCGGAGCTTCGGCCGGAGCGGCTTCGGTTTCCTCGTCCTGCAGAGTCTCGATGATCTTCAGACCGGTTTCACTCTCGGCTTCGACAACAGCGTTGGCGATGATCTGGGTAAAGAGCGAGATGGAACGGATGGCGTCATCATTGCCCGGGATCGGGTAGGTGATGCCTTCGGGGTTACAGTTGGTATCCACCACGGCGATGATCGGAATACCCAAGCGCTGGGCTTCGGCAACAGCAATGGCTTCTTTGCGGGTATCGATGATGAATAGAATACCGGGCAGTTTGTTCATGCCCTTGATACCGCCCAAGTTCTTCTCGAGCTTGGTTTTTTCTTTGGCCAGCTGAGCCTGTTCCTTCTTGGTAAGGCTGGAGAAGTCTTCTTTTTCGAGCTTGATCAGGCGCTCAATGGATTTGCGTACTGTGGAAAAGTTGGTAAGCATACCGCCGAGCCAGCGGTTGTTAACGAAGTACTGCTCGCAGCGTTCGGCTTCCTTCTGGATAGCCAGCTGGGCCTGCTTCTTGGTACCGACAAAGAGCACCGGCTTGCCGGCAATAACCGACTTGCGTACCGCTTCGTAAGCTTCTTTGATGGCATTGATGGTTTTCTGCAGGTCAATGATATGGATACCATTGCGTTCGGCAAAAATAAATTTCTTCATTCTGGGATCCCAGCGTTTTACCTGGTGCCCAAAATGCACGCCTGATTCGAGCAGGCTCTTCATGGTGACTACAGCCACGTATTCCTCCCGTGACCCGCCAAAAATATCAGGCGGGTCTCCTTCGCTTGTTCTCGTTCGGCACAGACATCTTAAAAAAAAGACCGGCGAACGGAAGATTTCACTGACAGCCGGCCGCCTTAAGGCAGCCAAACTACAGCGAGCCCGGCTCCTCCCCGTAAAGGTTCAGGCCGGACCGCCTAACCATGACATAAAACTCGTGGATTGGCAAGCCCATGACCCCCGAATAAGTACCCTTGATGCAACGAATAAAGCAGGCCGCCCGCTCCTGGATGCGATAGGCTCCTGCCACCCCCTGCCAC
>Ga0180007_10005971_pt1 | contig 12072 bp, 11 predicted proteins | sample MM_PC_MetaG_FD_121122 | JGI IMG/M metagenome (GOLD analysis project Ga0180007, IMG submission 121122) | Groundwater microbial communities from the Aspo Hard Rock Laboratory (HRL) deep subsurface site, Sweden - MM_PC_MetaG | ecosystem: Environmental > Aquatic > Deep subsurface > Groundwater...
ACAATGTAACGAACTCCAACTTCTTCAAAACAATTGAAGATTTAATTGCGGGGATTGAAAAATTCTTACGAGGTTATTTTTTTACGCTCTGTCCGTCCAACTATTTAACGCGTTGACTAATTTATCATATTCCCACTATCAAGTACTCAACAAAGTTTAAATGCAGGTTTCATTTAAAAACCCACATATGGGACTATTTTTTGGAAAGAAAAAAAATGAATCTAAGGTACCCGTACCTATGCGCAATGTTAGCGAGGAAAAGGTATTAAGTTTTTCTAAGAAGCCAGAATCTGAACGAATAATTCATCCTGAAGAGCTTAAGGCTGCTGCAGGGCTTGGCCAAGAATCTAGAACAATGAAAGATTTTGAACATCCGCTTAACAGTGCTCCAGGACCAATAAGAGCAGCATCAAGACCAACGATGTCAGAAATGGCTAATGATTTTGCGCCAATGATTATGGCAATGCCTGCGCCTGGTGTGGCTCCAGCTCCAACAGCAACAGGACCGGTTCATTTACATGTGAAAACATATCAGAGAATCCTGGGAGAATTGGACGGGATGAAAAACGAAATTAATGAATTATCTAATATCAATAAATCATTAGAAAAATCTGAGTATAATGAAGATAAAGATTTCGCGAAATTAAAAATAACTATAAAATGCATTCATGATAAATTGTTGAGTGCAGATAAGATCTTGTTTAGGTCATAAATCCTGAGGGTGATAATTATGGAAAGAATGCCAGTTTTTGTAAAAGTTGATGAATATGAAGATGTTTTAGATTTGATTGAAAGTGTAAAACATAAAATTGCTGATGCTAAAGATACGTTGTTAAAAATTAACGATCTCAAAAATGATGAAGATCAGTTATTGGAACAATGGCAAAACAGTTTAGCTGAAGTAGAAAAGAAGATAGAATTCATTGACCAATCAATGAACGAACCAGAAACGTATTAAAATGGCGAAAAGGAAAACTGTTAAAAAGTATCGAAAGACTAGATGTGCTCCAGTGAAGGAGAAAGAACCTGGCTTTATGGTAAAAATCAGTGAACCTAAACTGGTCCGTAAAGATATTCTTGAATCATTAAGAGAAGTAATCGTTTTTATGCAAAGTTATGAACAATTTAAACATGTTCAGGATGAAAAAGTTGTAACAATTTCTGCTTTACGGGAAATGATTAAAGATTTGAATAATTTGATTAACAAACTTAAAACTAAATTACCAAAAGGGAAATTACCTGCGCTGAAAGAAGTTTCAATGAAAGAATCCGACGATGAAGAAATGGAAGAAGCGCCTGCTCGTGTTAAAAGGGAATTTACTCCAAGAGCAGCACCTGTAAGCAACGGCGATTTGGATGATTTGGAAAGTCAATTGAAGGACATTGAGAACCAATTAAAGATTATGTCTTAATTTTTATTTTCTTTTCTAGTAAGTTTTATAAAATACTTCTTAATTTAACACTTCTACTCGTGGGTGTGCCGGAGTGGTCAAACGGGATGGACTCAAAATCCATTGGCTTAGTGTCTACGCAGGTTCGAGCCCTGCCACCCACATTTTTATTTTAACAAAACATTCTTAAACATCAAAATAATTCTTGAAATATGCCAATAGAAGTTTGTACAGTAGGTGGATTCTCAGAATGTGGACGTAACTGTACTGCCATTAAAGTGGATGATGAAGTTGTTATTCTCGACATGGGACTTAACATGGAAGAATACATTAACCACACTCAAACACATTATGATGATATCAGAAAACATGACTACAAAGATCTATTATCTGTAAATGCAGTGCCAAACTTTAATCATATCAAAGATTGGAAGAAGAAAGTAGTAGCAATTGTTCCATCTCATGGCCATTTGGATCATATCGGGGCAATACCTTTTTCTGCTGGACTATTTCCAAAAGCTTCAATTATTGGAACACCTTACACCATTGAAGTTCTTAGAAGTATCTTAAAAGACGAAAAAATTAATCTATCAAATAATCTAATTGCACAAAATCCAAATTCTAAATACAAATTATCAAATAATATCACAATAGAGTTTGTTTACATAACCCATTCAATCCCACAAGCTACAATAGTGGCGATACATACACCCTATGGTAAAGTAGTATATGCTAATGATTTCAAATTAGACCATAGCCCAACTCTAGGTCAGAAACCAAACTTAAAACGTCTGAAAGAAATTTCTACAGAGGGCGTCGATTTATTAATCTGCGAATCATTATATGCAAATGTTAATGGCAAATGTCCTTCTGAAGCCATCGCTCAACAAATGTTAAGAGATGTAATTTCTCATACTGATTGTACTGGCAAGGGAGTTATAATGACTACTTTTGCATCTCAAATTGCAAGATTAAGAAGCATGATTGATTTAGGTAAAAAGATGAATCGGAGAATTGTTTTGTTTGGCAGGTCATTAAATAAATATATTCGTGCAGCAGAAACTGTCCAAATTGTAAATTTCACTAAAGATGTTAACATTTATTCGAGAAGAAAAGATTTAGAAAAAGTTATGCGTAGGATTAACAAAGAAGGTATTGATAAATATTTAATTATTTGTACTGGTCATCAAGGTGAAGAAAAAGCAGTACTAGCACGAATCATAAGAGGGGAACTGCCATTAAAAATTAGGCCTGGCGATTTGGCAATTTTCAGTTGTTCAGTAATTCCAGTTGAAACTAACAAAGAGAACAGAAGAAAGTTAGAACAATTAATGAAAGATAAGGGACTTAGACTCTTTGTTGATATTCATAGCTCTGGACATGGTCATCGTGAAGATTATCGCGAAATGATTGAAATGCTTAAACCTAAACAGATTATTCCTTCCCACGCTGGCGAGGATTTGTCAAAACATTTGGTTGAATTGGCGGTGTCTATGGGTTACGTAGAAAATAAAACCATTCATTTGATGGCTGACGGCAAACGGCTGACTTTGAAATAAAACTATTTAATTACAACCCGCGTTAGTTCCTTCAGTTTCTTTGGATATAATAAAACAATTTTTCTCGGGTTTCTAACTTTCGTTTGATTCAAAGTAAAACTTATTAGTATGATCCAACCTACCAAAAATGGGATAAATCTTATGTAAACATAACAAAATGACTCCTTTATAGTAAATAACTACTTTATAACAATAAATCTTATAAAGATACCCAGGTCTGAATACTCTAAATTGTGGGGTTATCTAGGCAATGAAATTAGTATTAGCAGATTCAAAATCATTTAAAGACAGCATTTCAATAGCTTCTGATCTAGTTAATGAAGTAAAGTTTAAAGCGGGCACTGATGGGTTAGAAATGGTAGCTATGGATCCTGCCAACGTTGCTATGGTAATTCTGAAAATATTAAGCAGTTGTTTTGTTGAATACAAAATCGATGGGGAAGAAGAGGTTGCTGTAAGTCTTAACAATCTTAAACAAATTTTACGAAGAGCAAAGAGTGACGACATTTTAAGTTTAGAAACTACTGATGATGCTAAACTGAAAATAGAATTAAAAAGTAAAACCACTAGGTCTTTCTCAATTCCGTTACTTGAAGTAGATGATCGTGATCAAAAAGTTCCCGAATTAAGTTTCCCAATAAAAATCGAGATGCATTCCAGCACCCTTAGTGAATCTATTGAAGATGTTGGCGTAGTTGCGGAATCAGTAACTTTCTTAGGTGATAAGAACCAATTATTAATTAAGGCGCAAGGGGATTTATCTAAGGCATTTATTGAAATAAAACCAGATGACAAAACTAGGATTAAAACTGATTCTGAAGAAAAATTTAAGGCTAAGTATTCTTTAGAGTATCTGAAAAAGATGGTTGGTGGAATGAAGTTAAGTGACCAAGCGGTTTTACATTTCAATACTGATTATCCAATGAAATTGGAATATAAAGTTATTGACAAACTCGTGTTAAGTTTTATCTTAGCGCCAAGAGTTGATAATGATTAGGTTTATTAAGACTAATATTTTTCTTAATTAACAATGGAAATCTACATTGAAGGGATACTTTGGTACTTGTTCTTGTTAGATTGTTTGACATACGGGTTTCTTTCATGGACGTCTGGAAAATTGCACAAGAAAGCAAGCCATTGGTTATCAGGCTATTTCCCATTAAACAAATTTTTTAGTGTCTTTTACTTGTTTCTGGTACTCTGGACGGGTTTTGCTTTGTACAGAATGCAAATTGTGTTTAATTTTTGGTGAGGCATTACCTGTTTTCTACACTCAACAAATCTTAATATAGTAGCTCTATACCTAATAATACTATGATTCTTGGTAAGATTATCGGCAAGGTTAGTACTAACAATTTTGATTTTAATGTTACTAGTGCCCAGGCCAGGAAATTACAATTTATTCAGGTTAACCATACAGATTATGATTATGTACTATGTCAGATAATGGAGCTGGAGCGTACCAGTGATGAAATGGTAGCACATTGTAATGTGATTGGGTATAAAGATGCTTCAGACGGTAGAGTAAAAGGAATAAGAACTCCTTTCCAGTTGGGTACTGAAGTTTTAGAAGCTGAAGATTCTTTTATTAAGAAAATAATTGAATTGCAAAGAGAAGGAGCTTACATTGGAAAATTGGAAGGTAAAAATATTCCAATCAATATTGATTTACAGAAAGTTCTTACTAAACATCTGAGCGTCTTGGCAAAATCAGGTAGTGGAAAATCATACTTTGTTGGAGTATTGTTAGAAGAAATTATGACCAAAAATGTCCCATTACTTATCATCGATCCGCACGGAGAATATTCTTCTATGCGCTTACCAAACGATTCTGGAAAAGATCACCTGATTGAATGGAACTTGGAAGCTAAAGGCTTTAGTCCGCAGATCCAAGAATATGGCGATCCTAAAGTTAAGGAAGACATTATTCCTTTGAAACTTGACGAAAAGATGACCAGTTATGAATTAATGAAAATGCTGCCAATTAGTCTTACAGGCAACCAAGAAGCGATGTTATTTTCAGTAGTGAAAGATCTTGAAGATGTTAATTTTGATAATATCCTGATTGGTCTTGAATTACTTAATTATCCTGGCAAATGGGCATTGATAGATACTATCATGTACTTAAAAAGTCTTAATCTTTTCACCCCCGCACCAACAGATCCTAACGAACTCATCAAACCAGGTAAATGTACAATTATCAATTTACGAGGAATCTCTCCGGAAGTACAAGATATTATTGTTTACAAATTAATGAAAGATTTGTTTCATGCTCGTAAACAAGAAAAAATTCCACCTTTCTTTTGTGTACTCGAAGAAGCGCACAACTTTGCACCAGAGAAAGGGTTCGGGAAAGCTAAAAGTACTGACATAATTCGTTTGATATCTTCAGAAGGCCGAAAGTTTGGGTTAGGGTTATGTATAATTTCACAACGACCAGCATTGGTACAGAAAACCATCTTGGCGCAATGCAGTACACAAGTTATACTTAAGGTAAACAATCCCAACGATTTACGGGCATTGACATCTTCTATTGAAGGAATAACTTCTGAAACTGCTGCTGAAATCCCAAATTTACCTATTGGTTCAGCTTTAGTTTGTGGTGTTGTGGATCGTCCACTGATTGTCAAGATTAGACCTAGGAAAAGTAAGCATGGTGGAGAAGCAGTAAACATTTTAGGTTCAAGCAATGCTAAAGGGGAAGAAAACAAAGGAGTTAGAGAAATTGTAGATAAAGAAGATTATCAGAAAGATGTGGTTGAGGAAAGTCAACAATTTGCAAAACAGAATTTATTAATGATAATAAAACCCCAGCTAAGTATCAAAGAAATCAAGCTAATTTCTGCACAACCAGTAAAGAACATTACTACTTACTTAATTCCAGCATTATACTTCACTGTTGAATTTCAAGGTATGAAAGTAAATTTGTTAATTGACAAAGTTGGTGGAAAGATTATAACCAATCCTGACAAAGATCTTAAGCATGATATTTCTAATATTAGTTCTGAAAGTAACTTCTTACGTAAACCCGTATTTGAAAGTATAGAATATGATGTTAAATTAGATGGGCGAGTTGGGCCAGATAATGTTAAGAGCGAATTAAAACAGTTTTGTACTATCTTGGACTGGAAAGAATGTTTTATTGTTTACTATAAGGTTGAATATTAGGTTTGTAACCACCAACCTGGTGTGCCAAAAGAATATAAACAAGTTCCTTCTTGGACAGTTATGCACTTGACAAATTATTCTGGAAGTCAAACGAAGAAACAAACGAAATTCATTGTAGTTACCGGGGGAGTTCTTTCCGGGTTAGGTAAAGGTATTGCAGCTGCTAGTATTGGGCATCTTCTCAAAAATAGGTTAAAGGTAGTTCCAATGAAATTAGATGGATATCTGAATGTAGATCCAGGTACTATGAACCCAATTGAACACGGCGAAGTTTTTGTTCTTGACGATGGTGGCGAAGTTGATATGGATTTTGGGCATTATGAGCGCTTCTTGGATACAATTTGTAAATTTGAACAAAACCTAACTATGGGAAAAGTGTTTGATGGAGTTAGAAAGAAGGAACGTCGAGGCGATTATTTAGGTAAAACTGTACAATTCATTCCTCATGTTACAGATGCAATAAAAAATAAACTTTATGAAGTTGCAGAAAAAGAGCAAGCAGACGTGTTGCTAGTGGAGATTGGCGGAACGGTTGGTGATATTGAAAACGAACTTTACATTGAATCTGCAAGGCAAATGCGAAGCGAAGTTGGTGATGAAAATATTCTTTATGTACATTTAACTTATGTACCAATTCCAAATGGGGTTAACGAACCCAAATCAAAACCAACTCAACAAAGCATTAACATGTTAAGACAAAGAGGTATCAGACCAGATATAATTATTTGTCGGTGTGAAGAGAAACTTAACGATAAAATAAAATCAAAAATTGCTTTATTTTGTGATGTTGATAAAAAAGCAGTGATTAGTGGTGTTGATGTTAAAAATGTTTATTGTATTCCTTTTAGTTTTGAAGAAGAAGGGTTAAGTGAAATTGTTCATCGGAAATTAAGATTATACAGCCCACCAAATTTGGAAGAATGGCGTCAATTGTTAAACAATTTAGATAATTTAGAGAATGAAATTACGGTTGCCATTTGTGGCAAGTACACTTATCTTGCCGACAGTTATGCTAGCATCAATGAAGCTTTGATGCATTGTAGCGCACACACTAAAACTAAAATCAACTTAAAATTTGTGGAAACTACCGATATAGAAGAAGGAAAGATTTCTGCTGCAGAAGCGTTACAAGGAACAGCTGGAGTTATTATTCCGGGCGGTTTTGGTAGCCGAGGTTTAGAAGGTAAATTAAAGGTAATCAAACATTGCCGAGAAAATAAAGTTCCAATTTTAGGAATTTGTTTAGGATTGCAATTAATGGTTGTTGAATATGCTCGTAACGTTTGCGGGATGGAAAATGCCAACAGTACAGAAAATGATCCTGGCACTCCCTATCCAGTAGTTGACATTATGCCTGAACAAAAGAATATTACAGATAAAGGTGCTACCATGAGGTTAGGTGCATATGACGCACACTTACAAGAGGGAAGTTTGGCACATCAACTTTATGGAGAATTATTGGTTTCTGAACGGCATAGACACAGATATGAAGTTAATCCCGAATTTCATGAAAATCTTAAACAGTTTGGTTTAACACTTTCTGGCCTTTCTAAAGATTGCCGGTTAGCAGAATTTGTTGAATTGAAAGACCACCCTTATTTTATTGCAACGCAGGCACACCCAGAACTGAAAAGTAAATTGTCTAAACCAGCACCGTTATTTTTTGGTTTGATCAAAGCAGCGTTGGAAAGAAAGAAAAGGTCAACTAATATTTAAATTAAAAATTATGAAGTAAAACAAGTTGTAGAAATTATTTCAAATTCTCTTTGATTATAAATTCTGATTTCTTCTAAAGAAGGTATTACAACAATATCTCTCTGGGGAGAATGGTCAACATAAGTCTCAACTATTTTTACATCAGTATCTAAACAAGCAGTTTCAATCCCTAAATCTAATCCTTTGATTAATATTATTTCAAGTTGGTTAAGGGGGATTCCAAATCCTTCAGCAATATCTTCTAATTGTGTGTATGGACAGTTTAACAGAGAAACATGACATAATGAATATAAGCTACCTTCTTTGCTTATAATTGCATTACAAGACAGAAAGAAAAATGAGGCTAAATTTCCACCACTAAATTTGGGATCACCTCCAGCTTCGGCTTCTACATATTTCATTCTTAATAAGTCCTGGATAGTACTATTAAAAGCTAAGGCTAATCCAATGCTTTCTCGATATTGTTCAAAAATTTCAGTAGCAACCATTTTCTATTTCTCAAACAACTTAGCTTTTTTAACAATCACCCTGGCAGTATGTTCAGCCTCTTCAATTATCTTGAATTCTTCAATAACAAGTCTTTGTTTGAATAGTGGACAGTCAAGAACTAAACTTTCAAACTCACCGCCTTCTCCAGCAACATTACTGCCAATCTTATCTTTGAGTTTTTTCAATTTATTTAGATCCTTTAGAGTAATAACTTTGTTCAGCCAACTTTTGTCTAAACCGTAAGCCGCAACTGCTGTAAAAATGATCTCAAAGTTGTTATCCAGCAACTCTTGCATTTCATCTTCTTGAGATTTGTGCCATAATGGTGAAACAACTGTTAATCCTAACTTATCAGCAATTGTTTGAATTCTACTACTTTGATATTCAGAGAACAACGCCCCCGTAATCAATCCTTCAAATTCAAACTTTTTCCTAGATTCAACAATTGCATTTTCTAAATCTACTAATTCTTTCTCTTTTTCACCTTTTGTAGGAAAAAATAGTATTGGCAGTCTCATTGCTTCTGCTTGAAGTTCAGTCAATTCAATTGCGGGTGTATGAAACATATAAGATGCTTGATTTTCGGATTTCAAACTAATCAAACAAACAATTTCGTGCCCTTGCTGTTTAGCTAAATGTATGGCATAAGTTGAATCCTTGCCTCCCGTAAATAATGCAGCTAATTTCATCTTTTACTTAATTTTCACGAAATTTTATAAAATTATAGCCTAAACAGTAGAAAATGCAGGAATTGTGGAAAGATAACGGCCAGTTGGTTGACAAATGCAAATGGGGAGAACTTATCGCTAGTTTGTACAGTGATGAAAAAGTGGACTACAAGAAAGAAGCCAAACTAGTTCTTAAAGAAAAATTAATTTCTGCAATTAGGAAAAGAGTTCCGGAAGGAAAATATGGCGTGTTCTTTTCAGGAGGGGTTGACAGTAGTTCAATTGCAGTTATTGCTAAAATATTTAACAAAAATCTCGTTTGCTATTCAGTAGGGTTCCAAGATGAAACTAAAGAACCGGAAGATATCATCGAAGCTAAAAAGGTTGCAGAAAAATTAGGTTTTGAACTGAAATATAAAATTTTTAATTTGGATGAAGCAGAAGAAATAATCAAGAAAACCGTAAAAATTCTCCAGAAATATGGCAAAACTGATGTTGTTAATATTGGGGTTGGGGCTGTAGTTGTTGCTGCAACAGAATTAGCAAAAAAAGATAATGTTGACTTTTTATTTTCTGGTTTAGGTAGCGAAGAAATCTTTGCTGGCTATGAACGGCACGATAAAGCTGCCGAAAGCAAAACAAATAGTGTAACTGAAGAATGCTGGACCGGGCTGAAAAATATGTGGGGCCGAGACCTTGTACGTGATTTCAATCTAGCAAAAGAGTTGGGAATAACGGTGGCAACGCCTTTCTTAGACAGAGATTTGATAACTTATGCAATGCAACTTCCTTCCGAGTGGAAGATAAATAAGGAAGAGAAGAAAATCATTCTGCGGGAAGTTGTTGAAGAATATCTTGGTGATTTCGCTTGGCGGAAAAAGAAAGCTGCCCAGTATGGCAGTTGTTTTGACAAAGCAATAAGTAAGTTAGCTAAGAAAAATGGTTTTAAACTAAAGAAAGATTGGTTGGATAAAATAGTTAAAGAATCAAACTAATTTTTATATATTCTTGCTTGTTTATTATTTCTACTTCAAATGAATTTCAACTATATCATTGTCTTTTAATTTGTGATCAATACCTACTGAAGCACTGTCATGTTTAGCAGACTTGCCCCACACCCTAGCATACTTAAATTTCTTAATGAAATCTTTATGAACATGTTCTGCCATATCTTTAATGGTAGAACCTTCTGGTAATGTAATTGGATTCTTTAAGATCGGTCGCTTACCAGGTTCTTTAGTATAAATTTTTATCAAACCTAAATGTTCCCAAATTTTATTTTTTAGTAATTCTAAATTATAACCTGAAGTTGCAGATACAGGTACAGTTTCCCATACACCTTTCTTAATAACCTTACCAGATTCTTGTTTGTTCCAAGCAATTACTGCTGGTAAATAAGCTAACTTTTCATCTAAAACTTCAAAAAAATCTTCTAACTTAACTTCTGAGAAAACTTCTACACTTGCATTAGCAATTCCATGGTTACGTAATACTCTCTTGACAGCGTCAAGATCAGCTTCAATTAATTTTTCACCGATAATTTCTAAACCACCCGTGGCTTCTCTGATAATTTTAATTGCTGGTTTTTTTCTGTTTAAAATGATGTTACTATCGGCGAATTCTTTCAATAATGGTTTGATTTGTTCAATCTTATCAACTACTATCAAAATAAAATCAGAATTACGAATAATTCCAAATAAAGGGGTTTGTTTAATGGAAGCATCTTCCAATAACGGGGGAAAATCCACCATTTGAATTTGCACCGTCTGATAAGGCATAGCACCTATTTCAGGTTTGGTTGTAGTAAAAGGATAATGGCTAACTGAGCTTTTAGCTTTAGTAAGTGCATTCAACAAACTACTTTTACCAGTATTTGCTGGGCCAACGATAACAACCTGTGCAGCACCTTCTTTTTTTACTGCTAAAGAAAACCCGCCCTTCTTTTGTTCTTTTTCTCTTATGGCTTTTTCTTTTAGTTTGGAAATCTTTGTTTTAATTTCCATCCGAAGAACTTCTGTACCTTTGTGTTTAGGCACCTCCCGTAGCATGCGCTCTAAACCTTTCAGTTTATCAGTAACAGTAATTGCCTTTTGGTATTCCATTTCCGCTGCAGCATACTCTGCAGTAACATTAGTTGGCATTTGTTCTAATAATTAGTAACGTGCTTTATATATTTTTTTAGGATTAAATGGAATTGTTTGAATCTAATATCCCGAAACTGCTAGACACTACGAAAGTGCTAGACATTTCTTAAATCATCCCAAACTTCTTTTGGTGTTTTATAATGAAGGCTCATGTGAAGCCTTTCTTCATTATAATGTTTGATAAAATCTCCAAAAGAAGAAAATGATCCAGTAGCATATTCTTCTTTGTAAGTTCTGAAGAATCTTTCTACTTTACCATTTGTTTGTGGTCTATTTACTCTCGCTAAAGAATGTTTTATTCCTAAAATATTTAATGTTGCTCGAAACATTGTATTTTCTTGCTTTGCATTAGGATGATTTGAATAATATTGTGAGCCATGATCAGTCATAACGGCTTTTGGTTTACCCCATTCGGCTATGCCCGAATGTAAGAGGGCTAGACTATTTTCAGCTGTCTGTCTCTTAAACACACCATGGCTTGTAATTAAGCGTGTTCTATCATCTATGTACACACTAACGTTTGTTCCAGAGAAGGGGTCATATGACCAATCAGTATGCCATAAATCATTTGGGTTTGGGAGCTCATAACGAACCCATTTACGTGGTTTCTGTTTCTTTATATTTGGTTCAACCATTCCATTTCGCACAAGAATTTTGTCTATTTGTCTGTGCGAAATAGCAAATCCTTTTCCCTTAAGGATTTGCTCAATATGGCATGCGCCATAACGATGTCTTCGTCTAATATCAAGTATAATCTCAACAGCATTTTGATTAAGAATTGTTTCTGAACGACCAGTTTTATGGTCTTTTAGGCCGTCCCAACCAAATTCTTTGTATTTATCAAGAATTTGATAAATTGCGCTTCTGTGAATTTTTTGGGCTTGAACAATTTTTTTTACTGAAAGCCCTTTGTTGTATTGCTTAACAATCCAAACAC
>Ga0180007_10005972_pt1 | contig 12071 bp, 17 predicted proteins | sample MM_PC_MetaG_FD_121122 | JGI IMG/M metagenome (GOLD analysis project Ga0180007, IMG submission 121122) | Groundwater microbial communities from the Aspo Hard Rock Laboratory (HRL) deep subsurface site, Sweden - MM_PC_MetaG | ecosystem: Environmental > Aquatic > Deep subsurface > Groundwater...
CATGTTTTGTACGGGTGGGATAGTGTAGTGTCGGGGGGGGAGGGAAAGGGGGGGGGAAATTGTTTGGATGGGGGGGGGGGGGGGGGGGGTGGGGGGGGGGGAGATTTGCGGCTCCCCCGGATTCCTCCGGGCCGGCCTGGATTCTGCCGGATTCATCAGCCTCATATTGGTAAGGAGCATAGCGCCGGAAGCGTCGTCCATTGCGGCCCTTCGGTTGGAGGGCGACAAAGCCGACAATGTGTAGGTAGCGTTCGCCACCTGCGTCGTAGAACGCGATCAAGCATTTATCAGCGAGTTCTGCTTGCCAGCCAGCAATGTCCGCATCGGTCAGTTCTTGGCGTAGGGGTGCAGCGCTTGTACGGCAGAGCAGTGGGTCGGCTGGGTGATTGCCAAAGTCGTCAACGACGCAATGGAGCCGCCAGAACCAAGCCTCAGCCTGCATCGAAACACTGCTGATGCGCCGACCGGTGCGGAATCCTGAATAGATCCGGCGGTATACACCCCGAGTAAGATCCACAATTTCAGTTGTCATCCATGACCTTTCACTCGATCGGCTTCCACTGCTTGATCGTCCAATAGGTGCGGTCGAGCCAATCGCGCGACTCCATTTCCTGCACATCCACACTGACTTCCTTCACCGCCCAAGCGGGTGGATTGGCGAACAGCGTACATAGGATGACGTGTTGCGGGTCATCGTCGTGTTGCGGGCCATCGTATAGATGAACGGTGGTTTTCGGCGTGCCTTTTCCCGTCTTGCCGGGCTTGATGAATTTGATCTTGCCAAGCGTTCCAACGGTGATACCCGGCTCGACCCGGACACAGTTGGCGAGGCTAACGTAGGGGATTCCTGTCTGCTGTGGGGGTTCCGGCTCTTCGGGCGGCCATTCGTCAAAAGGGAGGTCGTCACCCGGCGCTTCGGGCTGCATGTCTTGCGGGGGCACTTCTCGTGGACCTATTGCGGGCATCGGCGTCGGCGGAGTTGGGGGCTTGCGCGAAGCAGTCGCCCTCTTCTCTGCTGCTGTTTGCGTAGGGGGTGTCAGTCTGTCGACCAGGGCATCGGTGCGAGACTTGCCCTCGCTGGGCTGATGATCGCCACGAGGAAACCATTGCTCTGCTTTGCTTGCCCCGTCTTTGATCGAAGTGAATATCTTCCGCAGCCCAGCCAACTCTGCTTCACTGGTTGCGTCCAACTTATGATTCAGGCTTGCTTCGATCATCTGTTGGGACACCCCGTAGGGACCGAACGCGCCGACCATCTTGATGACGCGATCCTTGATCGGTTCGCTCGTTGGTCCGGCCATAGTCTTATTGCACTCGACAACGGCCGCCTCGATCACGTCACCCGGAATGGTTGCCATAATGCAAGATCGGAGCCTGCGGGCGCCTTGGTTAGCGACCATCTCATAGATGTCGCGCGGGTCGGCGAGGTGGCTGATGTGGAAGTTATCGCCCTTGCCAACCCGCCGCTCATGCTTGACGGTGAAGACCTTTGTGCTCCTAGCGTTGGTCTCCAAATCCCAAGCGTAGGCCATGACTGTCGACTCGCCGTGCCGTTGCTCCAGCTCAATGATGCCGCTGTCGATATTTCCCCACGCTTGAGCGAGCACTTCGGCAAGCCGGATTGACGGCCCCTCTACGCGACTCCCTCCCCTTGGATACGAGTACACTGCTGATTCAGCAAGCGACTTTCTCTTGCAAGCGGCCAAGATGCGGTGCTGAGAGGCGATTTCGTCGCGCGGGAACTTCTTAGCAATGACCATAGCGGCCTGTACTTCTTGCGCTTGCCTACTCTGCGCAACATCAATCATCCCGCCCGGTGTCTTAGTTGGTAGTGCGAGCGTTGTTTCGGTTACACTCATTCCTTGGTTCCTTTCTCGTTTGTAAGTAGGCCAACGGGCCGCTTCACTATACGCAGGGTCCGCACCGTGGAGGGCCCGATGGTGTAGCCCTTGCGATCACTTTGATAGAACGTCAGGATTTTTTCGGGATCGCCGTAATCAAACGCCTCTGCCTCGGGGTCCGCCGCCAAAATGGCAGCTTGCAATTCTTCCGACCTCTTTTTGAATGCGTTGGCGACCTCTTTGGCTTTCTGCCATTTACAGAAAAGGTACAAGGGGAGCAGTGCCACCTTGTCTGGAGTGCGCCTCGCCTTACGGATCAGTTCCAGACTCGGGCGGCTATCATCTGGGGGCGTGTTAGCCTGGACGTTCTTACTCCAAAACTTGCAGGCGGTGTCTATAATCACTTCGCATAAGTCCTTGTTTCGGCGAATCGTGTAGATGCCAAATCCGCGCCCTCCCAGCAGGGTCGTCATGTAACAAAGTTCTGGCTTATTCTTCATACAAACCATGTGTACGTGACACTGAACAATGTAAGAATCAGGGACTTCATCCGTACCAAACTCGCCCCACTGGCCAAACAGCGGGCCGAGCAATCCTGACGTTTTTGCCTCTACCGGAAGCTGATCGCTTTTCACAATCCCGTCGATGCTTGCTGCAAGCGGGGTGCCGTCGAGAACACGCCGCTGATTTCGTAAGATGTCGCCCAATTCGGCTTCGGCAAACTTGAGAATCATCGGCTCGCTTGCCTTTCCCATTGCCATGACCTCGTTTTCTTCAGGACCATCAATGCGCCCCGTCTTTTCCAGCCAGACATCGTAAGCACTGAGATACGGGTCCACACCGAGAATGGCAGCCATATCACTGGACCCCAAATGCTTCTTGCGGCGTGCGCGTTGTTTCTCGGTGATCGGCACCTATTCGCCCCCTTCGTCATCAGGCCCTTCGTCCGGTGCGTCGCCCATCGCGCGCATTTCCCAGTGAAGTTCCAGAGCTGCCTCGATATCGTCGGCCTTGGACTCGCCGATCCCTTTGATATCCGTAAGCAGAGTATGCTCACGGAACTTCGCCATATCTCCAAGTGTGTTCAGGCCGGCGTCACGCAAGCATTTGAGCGTTTCGTTTGACAGCCCGTCGAGCACGGCGATATCGGCCATTTGCCAATCGTCAACCTCACCCGCGCCTTGTGGTTGATTGAATAGCGGCAAGGGCGCGCCTGCCTGCAAGAATTCGTTAATAGCGCTTTCATATTTCTTCTTGGCCAGAGAGGTCCTGTCTCTAGCCGTTTCCATTTCCATGTGAGCATTCAGCGCTTTTGATCGCGCCCGATCAATCTCTCGCAACCGGAGTTGATCATCAGTCGGAGTAGCGGGCGTGCCGGCTGAGACTTGTTCCTTGGTTTCAGTCATAACTGTTTCCTTTGGTAAGAGGTTATATCACATCAATCGACGTTATGTTGTCAATTTCACTTAAAATAGTCATTGCCCTAGAGAGTTGCATCATGGAGTGTTTGCGCTTGCTGTACGGTATTATGGCAATGTGTATTTTGTTGACCGCCATTTGTACCAGATCCTTAGCGCATTCCAGTGCCTCCTCTTCAGTGCAGATTGGCTTATCGTCCTCCTCGACAGAGCGCAGAAACGCGCGATCCACGGATAGCGTCATCGTCAGCTCCACGCTGTCGAACTCCAGTGGGTCAGGTTCAGGCGCGACGCCAGCGGCATCGCAGCCGGCAACATGTGCAGGGTTGTCTAGGGGCTTACTAGAGTCGATTGACATTGTTATTCCTTTTTGCAGAATCGCCCAAACAATTTCTCAAAGGCGGCTCTCCTTTTCTTGGTGTCGAGGATAGCCAACTCCTGCTCCTGGATCTTTCTGTCGAACTGACCCAAGACCTCGGCCTGGCCAAACGATGCTTCATAGTCTCCTAATGGTGTGATTTCTGTGTCCTTGGTGTCCGCCGTGAGCGTTAAAAACTTGATCTCCGCCCCGCTATATGGATTAGTGACATATAGCACCTCGAGGGCGGGACGCTCCTTGAAGGCGGCAAAGCCAACAATGACGCCGGGGTGCGTCGCATACTTGTCAGAATACTCTTTGACAAGCACCTTAACGCCGTCACCGACGCGGTATTTCTCGACAGTCTTTGCGGTACGCATGTCAACTTCGAGCTTGACACCACCAATTTCGATTACTCTCATGTTCTCATCCACGACAGTCTCCTTATTTGTTTGGTCCATTGTTCATACTCCCTAACGCTGCCGGGCTGCCTCTGTATCGGCGAAGATTTTATGGTAGTATGATTCAAGCTCTTCCCATACCCCATCACTTCCACGTTCGCACAGTACCCTATACATATCTTTTGCGGCAAGGACTGATCCATCGCGGTAGCATACGCCATCGGTGTATGGGCATTGATAATCATGCGCTGGTTCATGTCCTTCATATCGCGGCACTTTGCTGTGATATCCAACATCTGCCGGGAGGGGCTTGTGAAATACATAGGGGAATCGTGTGTCCAACGGCTTACTATCCATTTCGTCTTGTACGTGGGGTAGCATCCAATTTGTGTAAAGCAGGAATTGGACAACGCCATCGGGGCCCTTCAAAACCATGCGCAGATCAACACCCTGTATTCCGTAGTTTCTTGACGGATCTTGATTGCGCCTATCAAAAGCAGGCGCCATCGTGACAATGCGTTCAAATGTCATTTCATACTCCCTATGCTGCTGGGCCGAGAAGCGCACCTAATCGACCCAGCAGCCGGAGGGGAAAGAAGCCAACGTTATCCGTATCGAATATACGCGCCCCAAAAAGCGACGAGGCAAGCCATAGCGCCGACAATCACGCCCTTTCGTTCGGATTCAAAACAGAGAGATAAGCCCACTAGAAGCAACGCACTGATTGCCAATGGAACGTGGTGCATAGTTTTCTCCCTTTCAAAATCGCGGCGGGCCAGTCCTGCCCTGGCCTCCAGCTTGGCTTTCGCCGTGCCCCGCATATTCCCCAAGTCATGCGAGAAGGATTTGGACGCTTGGGACATCCAAAGCGTGTCATCTCGCCACGCCGCCGCCGCGTATTTAGGTGTCCTTATAAGTTAGCCGAGCTTTTTCATATCCTTCGGTGTAACCTTCTGCTCTTGCTACGGCCAAACACTTCTCACATGCCTCTACTAGAGTTGCGACTAGAGTCTGATTACACAGCACCGCACCACATGTGCCACAGCATATCTTGATATTTGCTTTGATCTCGGGCATGTCAGCAACCTCCTTTCAAAATCGCGGCGGGCCGGTTCTAACCCGACTCCAGCAGGATCGCGTGCCTCTTCGACCGCATTTTCTGGCGGGCTTACAGCCTACACGGGCAATTCCCTGTATCTGCTGGACCTTCGGCTGATCGTGCGTGTCACATCCACGCCGCCGCCGCATATTCAGTTGTCATGTATCAGGCTATTCTTTAAGCAGCATGGCCGCCCTTAACAGCCAGGCGTGTAGTTTTCGCACGTCCTCGGCCAACAAAACGCCACCGTAAAAACCGCCATTCTGTGAGTCTTGCCAGCCTACCCTAACGCTGGGCGTAACTTGACGACCGCACATCGAGCCCCAGCTAAATCGAAGACCGTAGGCCCCTTCAGGCTTTAGCGTAATTGGCGCAAGCTTTTCTGTCGGCTCCTGTTTGGGCATCATTCACTCCTTGGTCACAAAAAGGCCGAGCTGGCAACTCTTGCGGCGTCCCTTCGCCTCATGTCGATTCCTTTCGGTTATTGCCAGCCCGGCTTAGTGGAACACGTTTTTATGGTCTAATGTATCTGGGTCGCAACTTTACCTTGTGACGACAAAGAAACTTTACTACGGCATCCCGCTTCACACCAAATATCTGTGCAACCCCAGCACAACTATGGTGCCGATACGTTTGCTTGACAGCGTCTAACATGCTGTCTAAAAGTATTCCTCGTGGCTGGGGAAAACGGTTTTTATGTATCGCATCGCGCACATTGTCAGCTTGGCTGCCTGCGAATAGGTGAGCAGGGTTGACGCAAGAAGGTCGATCACAGTGATGACATACGCAGTCGGTGGGCCAATAACCACGATCAAGAAAGAACGAAAAACGGTGGGCAAGGATTGCCTTTCCCTTTGTAAAAAGGCGACCATATCCACGTGGGTGTTTTGAGCCAATCCAATCCCAACAACCATTCTTATTGACTTTGATGTTGGGCCAAAACTGGTTTACCAGTTCGGGAGAATACTGAATAAGTTCATTCAATGAGGAATGCAAAATATGAACCTCACGCTCGCTGGCCCGCGCACCAATGCGGGCAAAAGACGTACAATATCATTGATAGAAGCGTGCAGAGGTCCAGACCTATACTGATTGTTATGTTACGTTCAGTTTATCGGACGTGCCTTTTACGCCTCCAAGCAACTTTTGTAAGCCTTTCTCAAATTCAGAGCTTTGGCGAATCAGTGAAACAGCGGCATGTGTAGGCGAGGCATACTTTGCCCCTCGCCCCGATGATAGAATCACCAACACATCAAGCAGTTCACCGTCATCACGTCCCCTGGCACAATCTTTCCGTCGAATGTTTATGGTGTGTAACATTAAGGGAAACTTACTCCATGAGTCCGCCTTTGTCAACGGTAATCACACGAAACTCGTCCAGTCAAAATCTTTCCGTCCGATAACCACATATACCATCAAAGCTTACGGTCGAAAAAAATCTTGCTAAGTTGCTAATTGGTCCTTGCAACTGTCGTGGATCTGGTGTAAAGATGCAAAGGATCAACCGCTGAAAAGGAGATTGCCATGCTGTGCCGACTTGTTTTAGCCGTCTTGGTTGCTCTGGTGGTCAGTTGTACCCCGCCTGCCCCGCTTCCCCCTGAATCCGATACCGCCATTGCCGCTCCACCAGTCGAAAACCTCACCCCTGACCGTCTGGCCGTCAACGACCATCTGCGGGCAGCGTGCTATGGGTATGCAGAAAACGACCTGCAAATTGAAGGATTACTCATGGCAACAGAAGCGGATCGACTCAATGGGATGTCGATGCAGGAATTACTGGATACCCTTAATTGGACGTGTTCGCAGTTTGGGCTTCGCGGTCGTCCCGATATCAGTGTTGCTTGTCGGACCTGTGGCTATGCCATTATCAGACAGATTTATGCCTACTGACGGCATTCCGTCTCACGTTGGCGGAAAAGGCTTCCTGAAAGTCGGGTGATAGGGCTTTCGCCTGACGGCTTTCCGCCCCTTGCCAGTGATGATCCAAATCGCCTTGCCAATCGGATATGAGAGCCCCAACAAGAGTACACCTACAATAGCCATCCGATTAACAACCTTGTCAGACGTGCTGTTGTCTACCCTCTGAAACGCCACCAGGGCCGTTTGCGTGCTCTGTTTGATCTCCTGGGCCTCCTGGGTCACTTTCGCCTTCAAAGACGCAAGGGCAGCCTCCAGAGACGCTGAGACGGGCATTTCTAGATCAGCCTGGAGTTCGACCGTACCTTGCCGGGCCTGATCTGAGGCGGCACAACCAGAGATCCAGTTTATAACCGTGGCTATAAGGGCCAAGTAAAGAAGGAGGGCGATAACGTCACCCATCCTTTGGATCTTTCGCTTCAGGGTGATTATCCGCATGGGCTTGCTCCTCTGCCCGACGCCGAGATTCCAGTTGCTCCTCGATATCCTGGTAGGCTGAACAGTTACAAAGCTCCAGAATCATGCCGTTGGCCATAAGCCACCGACTCGACCCGCATTTACATGGCTCCAATGCTCTCATGGCTCATTCCAATGCAGGTCGGGAAGTTGGTTGTGCGCCGTCCCAAGACTTGAGCAGCTTCTTGGAAGCATCGCTCAGTGTCCTGCCCAGGTAATTCAGGATGCCTTCTTCCGAAAACAATTTCGCATCAACCGTGACCGCCTTCATGGTGTTCGCCCGTTCGTAGTCACGGTCCCACACAACCATGAAGTCGCGCTGCCTGCCAAATTCCTCCAGTGCAGCAGCAGACGCAGCCACCATTTCGTCAACGAATTGTTGTTGATCTTCCGGCAATCGCGCCTTCAGGTCATCTCCAGCTAATTCAATCGCTTGCCTGGCGATTTCATAGTTGCTACGAGAGAGGGCGATGAACATATTCCGGTGTATGCCATCCTTGACAACCTGGGTCTCGAAACTACCTTTCTGTGCTGCAAGCGTGCTTTGTGACGTACAGCCAAACCACAGCGGCGTAGCCAAGGCCAGCAGCATCAGGTATATCCATATCCGTTTCATGCTGGTTCTCCTTACAATGACCCGGCAATCGCAAGCACCTTAACGGCGGCGACGAAGCCAGCCACCCTGTTCTCACCAGCCAGCGCCTCACTCATCTCCTTGCTGGCCTGGGCAATCTGCATCCTCGTGATTTGCCTGTAGTCTCTTCGGTAAGCGTCGGAAACAGGCGCATCGTAATCCACCACGTTTTCGGTTCCATCCGAAAGGCCGAACTCCAACGTCAGATCATGCTTGGCCAATTGTTCAACGAACTTGGCGGCGATCTCGACAAACTCGCGCGCCGCCTCCCCAAGCTTGCCTGGATCGTTTAGAACGTCCTCAAGTTTCATGATTTCCTCCAATCTGGCATGGTGAGTAGCGCCATGTGTTTTGATGGTCCGCATGGCGCTACTCGCCATTAAGCCTCTCCAATTACACTGCCGGCAGATTCCCCAAGGCGTCAACAATCGCATTGACGACCTGCATCCAGAGGGCGTCGACAATCGCCGTTCCGATCGTTTCCTCAATGCAGCCGGTTGAACTGCAACCGAGCAGCAACGCCATGATTGCCATTGTCCACTTTCGCATGATTTCTCCTTTCATTTCTTCTTTGCATCTCGAAGCCTCTGCCGCACTTGCGGCAAGGTCATGCCAAGTTCTTTGAGCACTAATCTTGCTTCTTCTCTTTTCGATTCGGCAGTTCGTTTACGCTCTCGAAACTCCGCGATACTACCGCTCTTGTAGGTTGGCAGGGGGGTGCTTAAAACGCTATTGATATCCTTGTAGACCTGGATAGGATCAGCCCATTGCCGGAACTGCCCCACCATTCTTTGTCGCAATCGAGATTGTTCTTCCCTGTTATTCGGGTTGCTAACCCTTATCCACAGCCCGATATCCTCTCGGTGCATTTCTCCCTTTGCCGCCAAGCGTACTTGCGCGTCAAGTTCTTTATTATTTCTTCTCCGTGACTGAAGCAACTCGTTGCGCGACTTCCGCTTCTCTTCAAACTCCGGCGCCACCGTACCATACGCATAGGGCAGCAGAACAGAAGGGCGCGGTCTTTTGGCGGGCGTCCCTTGAGAGGTGAGGTACGGTCTCGCACCTTTGCTTATCCACGGATAGTCTTTAACAAGCGCTTCTTGGAAGCTGCCACCCCGGCGGTATACTGGATCTAAAACAAGCTGGTTCGCCCATCTGAGAAAACCAGAGGCGGGTACGAACTGTCCTAAAGTGAATGCCATTGAACCTTCGGCAGTGGCATCTATTCTTCCCGTCCATATATCCAAGGCTCTGCCAGCATTTGACAGTGGTGTCTGCGAAGTGAAGAAACTTGCCATGCTGCCGACGATCTCCATACCCTTCCGTATATAGCCAGCGTTCACTGTCTTTGGGTCTTTCGTCGTCACCTCCAAAACAGCAGCAGGCAAGGCAAGTGCTCCAGAGAAGATGCCGAAATACCACATTGGAATCCACTTATCACCAATCAATATCGACCACGGCCGCCTGCCGGAATCGTACCATAGCTTTCTTTCTTCAGGATCTTCCGGTGGTCTCCCAGTAGTTTTACCAGCCATTGCAAGAGCAAAACCAGCAAGCGTGACAATAGAGCCGAAGTTTGCCCGCCCGATATCCTCGGCAGTCATGCTCTTGAGGTCGTGATGGATGTATCCAAACGGCGAATATTCCACCATCTTCTTGCCGATGCCAATGGGTGTCCGCACAAACGGGAAGGACAGCATGGCAGGCCAGCGAAGAAATGGCACCTTGCGGGCCGATTCCAATAGTACGCCTACCCCATCCAGGGCACGAACAAGTGACGCCTTCTGTTCATCTCGTAAATCCTCACCCACCTTCTGCCTGAACAATAGTTCAGTAGCAAGATTCTCGCCGGCACGTACAGCTTCTTTAGCGTCCATACCCTTCTTTAAGAGCCGGGCTGTCTCGCCCGCTTGGATCATCGCAGCAAAGAACTTGTCTTGCGCCTCTAGAAACCTGCCAACCGTCATCAGGGAGCGGGCCACTGTGCTTTGTTGCGCCCCTTGCCTCATGCGCTCTTTCTCGAATTGATTTCGGAACCCCGTACTTGCCTCATACCATTTCTGGTTAACATTGCCACTGCGCCACGCCTGCATAAAAGCATCAAAGGCATTCGGAAGCGCTTTCAAGGCGTCTCTCTCATATTGATACGCTTCACCAACCTTGCCCCTGCCAATTAGTGCGGCTGGTCTTGCGACTAAGGTTTGCCAGAGATTGCCATGCACATTGCGCTCGTGCGATTGTGGGTTACTCAGCATGTTGAAATAGCGATATGTACCAACCCAATCCTTCCAGGTGGTCGGAGCAAACGATGCGATCTTTTCGACGACAGCACCAACCGCTTCCATGCGGGCCTGCTCATCCGCAACGTGACGGGCGCTCACGTACTCTTGGCGGATCTCGTCTACGATATTATTGTCCACGTTAGCCTTATGTTCAGCCCAAAAGCGCTCTGCATGTTTCATAAATGCCTTGCCACTCATGCCGGCAACCAGAGATGCTGACTGCACAAAACGTCCAGACTCTCGGAGCTGCTTGTCGTACTCCTGAACCAACTCGTCTTCCTGCGTCCAGTTTTCCTCCACCTGGGCCTTTTCGATGAGCGCAACAAACGTAGCGCCCTTTGCGGCAGTCGGGCTTTCTCCTGACATCGCGTAATTCGTGGCCTCAGTCACATTCTCTGGCTTTTCGCCCAACCACTTTCCGATGGACTGAACGACTTCGCTAGTTCTCGTTTGCTCGTAAGTCTGGGGGTCTACTTTTGACAACCTCTCCATGATCCCTTGCGGCAATCCGGTCTGATTTTGTACGTTCTGGAGGAATTGCCTCGCCCTCATGCGCTCGCCTATAACTGCTTTAGAAACACGATCCCTTAGATTTCTGATTGTTCCCTTGTGGGCCAGCCCTAATCTTTTCGCCTCAGTCATAAGTTCTTTGTAACTCATTCCCTGCACATTGGGACGGCGCTCGGCTACAGGTTCCGCAGGTGCCTTTACCACCTCCGGCGTCGGCTTTGCAAGCTCGGGTTCTTGACGCCCTTCCGCCCTTTCAGTTTCTTCACGAGCTTGCGAAATCCGCCTCGCTTCTTCTTGTGCCTGGGCACGTTGCGCCTCACTTTCTATAGGTCTTGGTGGTTGGACTTCTGGCTCACCCTCTCGCCGCATCTCCTCTTCATACAGCCGCCGGCCCTCAACCTCATCGACAGGTCGGCGCTCCTGCACTGTTGGCAATTGTGTCTTGCCCTCTTGGTAGGCAGCCATTGCCTGCTGGGCTTTGGGCAATTCCTGCTTGACAAGGGAAGCGAAGTCCGCCCGCTGCTGGGCACTGGTGAGGATGCTCCGCAGGTCACCTACGTCCTGACGGCTCGGGGGCTTCTTGCCATCTGCCTTATTGGCCAGTTTCTGCGCCTGTTCTATATGGCTTGCGGTCCATCCCGCAGCACCTTCAGAAGATAGTAGAATCTTCCGTAGTGCCGGTGCGCCTTTGCGATAGTCAACAGCATCCTTGATCCCGCCGAATATATGACCAGGCCCCATGAGGAACGGAAGCGCTGCAGCAGCATCAATCAATTCCTCTTTTGTACCCACTCTATATTCCTTCCAGTCCTTCGGCGTCATATTAAGGGTATCGCTGATCTGGTCGAGCACATAGGTTGCCGCCGCCGCCATGCCGGCCTGTATAGGTTCTTCGACCCATTCTTTAGCGTATGTCTTCAGGAAGTTCTTAATCGCGACCTTGCCACTGCGCAATGCCGCTGTCTTCGCACCCGGCGCTATCAGATCCAGCGTTTTTCCGAGCAGCGTTTCTACCAACGCCTCTGGAATTGACTCAATTGCGGCTGTTATCGCAGATTCTTTGGCGCCGCCGCCGCGTGCTCTCAACTCCTGGTAACGTTGGGGGCCAATGATCGAAGCCCAATATGCCGTTTCGCCGACAAGCGTAAGAGCGGG